>Ga0315274_10002614_pt1 | contig 27046 bp, 24 predicted proteins | sample YL17G02_20_MG_FD_203700 | JGI IMG/M metagenome (GOLD analysis project Ga0315274, IMG submission 203700) | Sediment microbial communities from Yellowstone Lake, YNP, Wyoming, USA - YL17G02_20 | ecosystem: Environmental > Aquatic > Freshwater > Lake > Sediment | place: USA: Wyoming | collected...
AATTAGCATTAGAAGAAAAAGTTTTTGATGATTATTGGCGAGAATTTGCAAGAAGCCCACAACCAGGATTTAAAACAAAATATTGGACAAAAGAATTGTCCAGTGATGAACTGAAAAAATTATTAACAATTGCTTATAAAAAATTTTATATCCGACCTATTTATATAATAAAACGAATTTTCAAAATAAAGTCGCTATCTGAACTTCTAAGAAAATTGAAAGCCGGGTTAAAAGTAATCGGTATGAAAAATGTTGTCTAATCTCATAAAAAGAATAAAAAATGAGATAAAATATATAACCAGCGCCAAATGGACTTTCTTTGATGTCGGCAAACACTGGGACGAAACCACGAATTATGATGATATAAACGAAAAAACCTACACCTATTTCAGAAGATTTATTGATACTGATAACTTTTTCAACTTGCCAGAAAAAAAGTACACTCTTGATATCTGTTCGCGAACGGGAAATGGAAGTTTGTTTTTTTGGAAAAGAGGAAAAATATCTAAAGTTGTTTGCGCCGATGTGACTCAAAAGATGCAAGAAATATGCAAAAACCACCTATCGCAATATCCTATAAATTTTAAAGTTCAATATTTTGATTCTTATCCCCTTCCGTTTAACGATGATGAATTTGAAACGATTTTAAGCTTTGAAACAATTGAACACTTACCCAATCCAAAAATCTTTATCCAAGAATTATACAGAATATTAAAGCCAGAAGAATATTTGGTTCTGACAACCCCGAATATTTTATGGGAACCAGTTCATTGGATTGCGGCTATAACCAACAAACACCACAGTGAAGGCCCTCATCGCTTTATTAGGCATAAAAAAATAAAAAAATGGCTTAAAATGGCTGGATTTAAAATAATAAAACAAAAAACCTTTATTTTGATTCCCGGCGGCCCTAAAAAATTAATAAAATTTAGCGAAAAACTGGAAAAAGTTCTACCAAATTTTATTATTACCCTGCTCGGTCTAAGAAGAATTTATATCTGTCAAAAAATTATTTTTTAATATTAAAAAATAATTTTATACCATTATAAATATTCAAGAAATCGACCCACCTTCTCATATAAAATATCTTCATTAGAATATAGCGCGGTCGCCAATAATATTCTTTCAGAGCTTGCCGATGAAGCCCTAAGGTCATCCTGGGAGAAAGGGAAGGTAAATTTAATAAAGGCAAGTTATTAGATAGTGGAGAAAAATCCTTCCATTCCCAATCTTTTCTAATTAAATCCTTTTTAATAGCCTCATCATATAGATCTGTACCAGGATATGGAGAGGCAACAAAAAAAGCTGCTACATCTAGATTTAACTCTTTGGCAAATTCGATCGTTTCCCTAACAGTTTTTGGGGTTTCGCCAATATTACCTATTATAAAACTGCCATGAGTTTTAATGCCTGCTTTTTTAACTAATTTAATAGATTTACGAACATCATTAAGAACAATATCTTTATGAATTGAATCCAGAATATCCTGATCACCTGATTCTATTCCAAAGCTTATTTCTCTACAACCCGCTTTTTTCATTTTATCTAAAAGCTCTAAAGTAACAAGGCCCGCCCTACTTGAACAAACCCATGCTATTTTAAGTTTTCTTTTAATGATTTCATTACAAACATCTAAAGCCCTTTTGTAGTCAGCGGTAAATAACTCATCTGTAAAAGAAAACTCCCTCATATTGTATCTGTTAATACAGTGTTCAATCTCATTTACAAATTTTTTAGGATCTCGACCCCGATATCTTCGAGTCCATACTACCCTAGCGCAACAAAAGTAACACCTAAATGGACATCCTCGACCAGAAGTAATGGAAGTTGGTTTATAAGTGCTTACTTTTTTAGTTGGCGGCGGTCCATATAAATGATTAGGTAATAAATCTCTAGCAGGATAAGGTAATCGATCTAAATCCTCTATTAGAGGCCTGGGGGGATTTTCCTTAATTTCGTTGTTCTCTTTATAAACTAAACCGAGGATATCTTCAAAATTTCTCAAGCCCTCAAGCGCTTCGATAAGCTCAAAAAAGGTTATTTCACCTTCTCCTTTAACTATATAATCTACATTAACATCTTTAATAGTATCTCTGGGAAGAGCTGAAGGATGTGCGCCACCCATAACTACTTTTATCTTCCGTGATATATTTTTGGTTAGTTCGGCAATTTTTAATGCGTAATGGAAACAAGGGGTGGTTGAGGTAATTCCAACAACTTGGGGTTTAATCTCGATAATGCGTTTTTTTACTTCTTCTAGTTTTAACTTTAGAGCTTCGGTATCTAAAATAGAAATGTCTATATCTTTCTTTCTTTCTCTTGCGTAAGCGGCAATATAAGCTAATCCCAAAGGAGGGGCGCTGCCTCCCATCCCCTTAAGACCGCCATAAAGCTCGTATACTGGATTGATTAATAAAATTCTCATAATATTATTATAATACTTTTAAACAGATTTTTCAATGGATTAATATTATTTTAAATATGACTTTTACGTATAAAAAAGCTATAATGACTGAAGGAGGAGATAATAATTAAATCAAAAACCATGCATCAAAAACCAAATCTTTCTATAATAATTCCGGTTTATAATGAAGAAAAAGCGATTGCTAAAACAATCAACGGTCTAAAAAAAGAATTAAATAAGCTTGATTTAGAATATGAAATAATCACTGTCAATGATGGTTCAACAGATAAAACCAATAAAATACTTGGGAATATTGATGATATTAAGTTAATCAATCATCCTTATAATAAAGGTAACGGGGCGGCTCTTAAAACTGGCATTAAAAATGCTCTTTATAATTATGTTTTATTTTTTGATGCTGATGGCCAACATAAACCGAAATACATTAAAGAGTTTTTAAAATACTCCAATAAATATGATGTAATTGCCGGGGCAAGAACTAAAGGATATAAAGGTCCATTTATAAGACAACCTGGCAAAAAAATACTACATTTTTTAGCTAATTATCTATCGGATCAAAAAATTCCTGATTTAAATTGTGGAATGCGTTTAATCAAAAAGGATATTCTTCTTCGTTTTATGCACCTCTTCCCAAACTCCTTTTCAATGTATACTACAATGAGTTTAATCTTTCAAAAAGAAGGATTAAATATTAAATATATTCCTATAGAAATAGACAAAAGGACAGGTAAAAGCACAGTCAGGCCAAAAGATGCCTTTAAAATGTTCCTATTGATTTTAAGAACTATTATTCTGTTTTCCCCTCTTAAAGTTTTTTTGCCTATTAGCTTTTTTTTCTTTTTGTGGGGATTTGTTTCTGGAGCATATGATATCTTTTTCCCTCCATTGAATATTGCTGACATCACTATCGTGCTTTTTATTTCATCTCTATTAGTATTCTCTTTTGGACTTTTAGCAGATCAACTATCTGCTATAAGACGAAATATAAAATGAAATCAAGATTTATAAATATAATCTGTTTACCAATTCGGCTTTTTATATCACATAAAAGATTAAACAAATTAGGACTTTATTCCCTCCAAGATGAACGTTATAACATTGTAAGAAAACATTGCGAAGGCAAACTTCTTGATATAGGATGCGGCGATAATCAACTTATAAAATCCTACAAAGGAGAAGGAATCGGTATTGATGTGTATGATTTTGGCAGTGATGCGCTTATTGTAAAAGATTCTTCAAATATTCCATTTAAAGACAAATCATTTGACACTATAAGTTTTGTCGCTTGTTTAAATCATATCCCAATTTTGGAACGAATAAAAACCCTCAGGGAAGCAAATAGATTGCTCAAAGACAAAGGAAGAATTGTTATGACAATGATAAACCCTTTAATAGGATTTGTTCGACATAAATTGGATTATTTTGCCGCAGATCAGCATGAAAGAGGGTTTAAACAAGGAGAAGAAATGGGATTATCCCACAAATATATAATTTCTCTTATGAAAAAAGCAGGTTTTATTTTGGTTAAAAGAAAAAGATTCATTCTTAATTTAAATAACTTATATATTTTTAAAAAAGCCCGAGACTAATCCCTAATAGATAATAATGAATCAGCCAAAAACTCTATTAATAAATCCCCCGTTTTCTCTTGAAGAAAGATACGGCAAAAAATTAAAGCACTTTGGAGCCTTAACAGAACCATTAGGCCTGGCTTATCTAGCAGCTAATTTAGAACGATACAACTATCCAGTTAAAATATTGGATTGTCCGGCTTTAAATCTAAGTGTTAAAGAAATTCCCCAAGAACTCAAGAAAGAAAAATACGACTTAATTGGTTTGACTATGCTTACGCCGATGTATGGCAACGTTAAAAGGACAGCCCAAATTATAAAAAAAATCCTGCCTCAAACTAAAATAATAGCCGGCGGCGTCCATGCTACAGCCCTGCCCGAAGAAACCCTAAAAGAGATAAAATCCATTGATTATATTTGTATTGGCGAAGGGGAAAATACTATTGTAGAACTTGTCCAGGTTCTAAAAGGAAAAAAAAGAATCAATCAAGTAGATGGTTTAGCTTATCGGGAAAAAGATAAAATTATTTTGACCAAACCAAGAAGGTTTGAAAAAAATTTGGATAAATTTCCTCCGCCAGCTCGGCATCTGTTGCCAATGGAAAAGTATAAACTAACCGCCACAAGAGTCAAGGATACCTCGTTCTGTCCTACCCTAATAATAGCTAGAGGATGCCCCTTTAATTGTTCTTATTGCTCTCATCCCTTTGGTAGAACCTTTAGACATCATTCAGTAAAAAGAGTTATTCAAGAAATAGAATCCCTAATAAAAGAATACAACATTTCCGAATTAAATATGGAGGCCGACAACTTAACGGTCGATCGAAATTTCGTCATCTCGTTATGCCAAGAAATAATAAAAAGAAAGCTCAATAAAAAAATACGATGGACCTGTGAAAGCAGGATGGACTTAGTTGATAAAGAAATGTTAACTTTAATGAAAAAAGCTGGTTGTTGGCAAATAAGTTACGGTGTTGAAAGCGGGGTACAAAGACTATTAAATTTAATTAATAAAGGAGAAAAATTAGAAGACATGGAAGAAATCTTTGCTCTGACTAAAAAAGTAGGTATTACCATCAGGGGGTTCTTTATGCTCGGTTTACCTACGGAAACACATAAAGAAAGTCTTCAAACAATCAAGTTTGCCAAAAAACTAAACCCTCTTTGGGCTCAGTTTACTATAACGACCCCTTATCCAGGTACACCTATGTTTGAAATGCTAAAAAAAGCTGGTGAAATTAAATCCTTGGACTGGGATCGCTATAACACTTGGAGAGGTTGGACAGATAAAAAAGCGCCTTATATTCCCAAAGGTAGAACTTTGAAAGAATTAAAGTTTCTTCAGAAAAAAGCCTCAACCTCGTTTTACCTCCGACCTCGGGCATTCTTCGGATTCATTAAAAATCTCAATTCTTGGGCTACTTTTAAAAAATATTTAATAGGCTTTGTAACTCTTTTAAAAATTAAATTGGAAGAATTTTTCTAAAATGAAAATCGTTTTCATCAACCCACCTAGTTCAAATTTAATTCTAACAAATCTGCCTGAAATATTTGCACAAGAAGATTTTATGCCACCCCTGGGCTTAATGTATGTAGCTGCCTATCTAGAAAAATATACTCCTCACCAAATCAAAATATTAGATTGTCTAATCGAGGGGTTAAACTATAACCAGTTAAAAAAGAAATTAAGAGAAGAAAAACCCGATGTGGTTGGTATAACTACCTTGACTTTCACTTTAATTGATGTTCTTCAGACGGCCAGAATTGCTAAAGAAATAAACTCAAACACAAAAGTTGTCCTGGGTGGCCCACATGTTAATATCTATCCAGAAGAAACAATCAGTTTCCCAGAAATTGATTTTTTAATCTTGGGGGAGGGAGAAAAACCAATGAAAGATTTAGTAGATAACCTTGATAAAATTAAGAATTTGCATACTCTCAAAGGTATTGTTTTTAAAGATAGGGATAAAATTGTCAATACCGGACCCAGAGACTTAATTCAAGATTTGGATTCGCTACCTTTTCCAGCCAGACATTTAACTCCTTATAAAAAATACTTCTCTACGCTATCTAACACCGATCCAGTAACAACTATGTTCACTAGTCGCGGCTGTCCTTATAACTGTCTATTCTGTGACAGACCCCACTTAGGAAAAATTTTCCGAGCCCGGTCAGCAAAAAATGTTGTTGATGAAATGGAAGAATGCCAAAAAATGGGCATTAAAGAAATCTTTATTTATGATGATACTTTTGGGGTGGATAGGCAAAGGATGTTGGACATTTGTTTAGATATCAAAAAAAGAAATCTTGATATTGCCTGGGATATCAGAACTCGGGTAAATACAGTTGATAAACAAATTCTTAAAGCATTAAAAGAAGCTGGTTGTCAAAGAATTCATTACGGGGTAGAGGCCGGTACCCAAAAAATTCTAAATGTCTTAAGAAAAGGAATTACCTTGGAAATGGCTGAAAAGGCCTTTAAATGGACTAAAAAAGCAGGTATTCAGACATTGGCTTATTTTATGATTGGGTCCCCCCAAGAAACAAGAAGAGACATTCTCCAAACAATCAATTTTGCCAAAAAAATTAAACCTGATTTTATCTGTTTCTCTCTTACCACTCCCTATCCTTCGACTGATCTTTATTCTCTGGGTCTGAAAGAAAAAGTATTGCCTTATGATTATTGGCGAGGATTCGCTAAAAATCCTAAGCCAGATTTTATCCCCCTTATCTGGGAAAAAGAACTATCTCGAAAAGAATTAATTTCTTTATTTAAAAAAGCTTATAGATCTTTCTATTTACGGCCCAGCTATATTTTCAAAAAAATATTTCAACTAAAATCAGGAAGGGAATTACTCAAAAAAGCTAAAGCAGCCTTAAATATACTTAAAATCTAAAAATTACAGATCTATGAAAGTTCTACTCTTAAATCCACCTTTTACTGACTATGGAGGTCTTGAGGGACACGGAGGCAAGTCCCTGCCCTTAAATTTGGCTTATTTAGCTGGTTATTTAAGAGAAAAAAGACCGGATATTGAAATAAAAGTCTTAGATTGCGAAGCTCTGAGACTAACCTATTCAAAGATTAAAGAAAAGATTAGAGAAATTAAGCCAGATTTAGTTGGTATTACCGCGCCAACACCTGCTTTTACTCAAGTCCTGGAAGTTTGTCGAATTATCAAAGAAATCTCCCCTAAAATTATTACTGTGGTTGGCGGTCCTCATCCAACTGCTCTTCCTATAGAAACCACCAGCGAAAAAAACATTGATGTCTCAATAGTCCATGAAGGAGAAATTAGTTTTACTGAATTAGTCGAAGCAATAGATAAAAATAAGCCCTTGGCTAAAGTTAAGGGCATAGTGTTTAAAGATAAAAAGGGGAATGTTCATCAAACCGAAAGAAGAGAATTAATTGAAGATTTAGATAGTTTGCCTTTCCCTGCCCGAGATCTCTTTCCTTTGGATCTCTATTTTCCTCCCCCAACCAAAAGAATGAGCAACAAAAAGAGCGGTAATATGGTTAGTTCCCGAGGTTGCTGCTATCAATGCACTTTTTGCATGGCCAGTTTTATGTGGCAAAGAAGGGCAAGATTCAGAAACATTAAAAATGTGGTTGATGAAATTGAGGAGTGTATAAACAAATATGGGATTGGCGAATTCAATTTCCATGACGAGCTTTTTACCATGAACAGGGAAAGAACCATAGAATTTTGCCGAGAAGTTAAAAGACGGAATCTGGATATTGTCTGGGTTTGTATGTGCCGAGTGGACTTTGTCGATGAAGAACTCCTAAAAGAAATGAAAGAAGCTGGTTGCAGGAAGATAGGATTCGGTTATGAATCCGGTGACCAGGGAATTCTTGATCACATGAAAAAACGGGTTAAGGTAGAAAAAGCCCTTGAAGCAACAAAATTAGTTAAAAAAGCAGGTATTAAAACAGCCGGCGCTTTTATGTTCGGCATGATTGGTGAGACAGAAGAAACAATTAGAAAAAGCATTGATTTAGCCAAAAAATTAAATACTGATACAATGGCTTTCTTTGTGGCCAGCCCCTATCCCGGCACGGAATTTTATTACGAAGCAAAAAAATTGGGCTACTTTCGGCCTGATTTTAAATGGGGGGATTTTAGCTTAGTTTCCAATAATCGACCAGCTCTTAATTTGCCCGACTTACCCCCCGAAAGAATCTTATATTGGCAGAAAAGGGCCTATCAAGAATACTATCTCCGTCCCAGATACATCTGGAGTAAAATTACCGGCATTAGGAACTTGGTTGAACTCAAAAATCTATACAACGGTTCAAAAATATTCTTGAGGCTAAAGAAATTAGCTTCTAATGAAGATAAACCATATTAAAAACTAATTTATGAAATATTTAGATCAAACAGTTAATAAAATACTTTTAGTAAACCCGCCCTGCGACCCATCCATTGGATATGGGAAATTCCTCTCTAAAATGACTTTTCTTTTCCCGCCCATCGGCTTAATGTATTTAGCCAGTTATATTGAACGGGAGAATAATGTTCAAGTCAAAATCTTTGATTCGCAAGTAGACTCTAAAAACCTTATAGAAGAGATCAGAGAATTTAAACCACAGATAGTGGGGATCAGCACACAAACTGCTCAATATCCGATTGTTGTCCAATTATCTAAAGAGATAAAGGACCAATTTCCAGAAATCACTATTATTGTCGGCGGCTCACATCCTACGGTATTACCCTATGAGCCGGCTTCTAATCCTAATATTGATATTACGGTAATCGGCGAAGGAGAAGTGACTTTATCTGAAATAATAAAATATAAGACCAATCAAATACCGCTTAAACAGATTCAAGGAATTGCCTATCAAGATCAGGGCAAAGTCATCCTTAACCCGGCCCGGCCCTTAATTAAGGATCTTAATTCTCTGCCTATGCCCGCTGCCCATCTTATTGATTTAAACAAATACCGCTGTAGTCCTGATAACCAAATCGGTAATAAAACAGCTGTTATCACTACTTCACGCGGGTGCCCCTTTAACTGTTCTTTCTGCGCTATGAAAGATAAATTCCAAAGAAAATACCGGGTGCGCAGCTTAGAAAGCATTGAAGCAGAACTTGACTATTACAAAAATCACGGGGTTGACTCTTTGTTTATAATAGATGATCTTTTCACCTTAAACAAACAGTTTATTCAGCGATTCTGTAATCTCCTTCAAGACAAAAAATATAATTTCAAATGGTGGGCGCAAACCAGGGCTGATTGTATAGATATGGAAATGCTTAAAGCAATGAAAAAGGCCGGCTGTTCAATCCTATCTTTCGGCATAGAATCCGGTTCAGACCGTATATTAAAAATCATTAAAAAGGGAATTACCACTGCCCAGATAAAAAAGGCCGTGATCATGACCAGGAAAGCAGGTATTATCTCCAGAGGCGCTTTTATCCTGGGATTACCGGAAGAGACTTTTTGGGAATCTTTAAAAACAATATGGTTTGCTTTAAGATTACCTTTGCACCGTGCAAAATTCGGCCTTCTGGTGCCGTATCCCGGAACCGAAGTCTGGTTCCTGGCCCTGGCCGAAGGACAAGTTAAGGAAACAGGTGAAGATTGGATGAGGTTTAGTTCTATGTGGGGATATTCTAAGCTCCCCCCGTCCTATGTCCCCAAGGGTAGAAATCCTAAAATATTAGGATTTCTGCAAAGATTCGCCAATTTTATTTTTTATCTGAAACCGAGTGTAATCTGGGATATAATCACCTATTATAATAAGAACAAGAAATGGAACAATCTCCTATTTGCTGTACGGACATTTTTACGGGCTACCTTTTTGAAAAAGACGTAATCGCCTTGAATTATGAAAATTTTACTCATTAATCCACCTGTAATTAATATAATTGCCACCAATCTACCTCGAGCTTTTCAAGAAAAAACCGACCCCTTGCCTCCGCTGGGGTTAATGAATATAGCTAGTTATTTAGAAAAAAATACTAATTATAAAATTAAAATTTTAGACTGCCAAGTCGAACATATTAATTACGAACAATTGAAAGAAAGAATAAAGCAAGAAAATCCCGATGTTATTGGTATAACAACTACAACCTTCACGCTTCTGGATGTGCTCGAAACAACCCGAATAGTTAAGCAAGTCAATCCAATAATAAAGGTTGTCTTGGGTGGACCGCATGTTCATATTTATCCGGAAGAAACTATAAAAATAAAAGAAGTTGACTACTGTGTTTTGGGCGAAGGAGAAATGCCCTTTAAAGATTTATTGGATAACCTCGATAATATAGAAAAACTTTACGGAGTTAAGGGAATTGTTTTTAGAGACAAAAATAAAATAGTTAACACCGGACCCAGAGAACCAATTAAAAATCTTGATTCTCTTCCCTTTCCGGCCAGGCATTTAATTCCTTTTAAAAAATACAGTTCAATGGTAGCTACAAGATTCCCAATCACCACAATGTTTACCAGTAGGGGCTGTCCTTACAAGTGCTTATTCTGCGACCGGCCTCATTTGGGAAAAAACTTCCGAGCCCGGTCAGCAAAAAATGTTGTTGATGAAATGGAAGAATGCCAAAAAATGGGCATTAAAGAAATCTTTATTTATGATGATACTTTTGGGGTGGATAGGCAAAGGATGTTGGACATTTGTTTAGATATCAAAAAAAGAAATCTTGATATTGCCTGGGATATCAGAACTCGGGTAAATACAGTTGATAAAGAAGTTCTTGAGGCATTAAAAGAAGCTGGTTGTCAAAGAATTCATTACGGGGTAGAGGCCGGCACTCAAAAAATATTAAATGTATTACGCAAAGGAATTACTTTGGAACAAGCTGAAAAAGCATTTGAATTAACTAAAAAAGCAGGCATTCAGACATTGGCTTATTTTATGATTGGTTCTCCAACAGAAACAAGGGAAGATATTTTAAAAACAATTAAATTTATGAAAAAACTTAATCCTGATTATACTCATATAGCAACTACCACTCCCTTCCCAGCCACTGATCTTTATAAAATGGCTCTTAAAGAAAAGGTTGTAACTTATGATGTTTGGCAAGAATTTGCTAAAAACCCTAAGCCAGATTTTGTTACACCTGTTTGGGAAAAAGAACTATCGCAAAAAGAATTATTTTGTTTATTAAAAAAGGCTTACAGGTCTTTTTATCTGCGGCCTAACTATATTCTCAAAAAAATCATACAATTAAAATCCGGGAAAGAATTACTCAAAAAAGCTAAAGCAGCTTTAAATATACTAAAAATATAAATGGATAAACTTGACTTAAACTACCAAATTATGAAACTTTTACTATCAGGCAATGAGGCAATAGCGCAGGGCGCGTTTGAATCAGGAATAAGAATAGCTACAAGCTATCCCGGAACTCCAGCATCTGAGGTTATGGATTATTTGATTAAGAAAAAATCCAAAAACTTTTATGCTGAATGGAGCAACAATGAAAAAGTTGCTTTGGAAATCTGTTTTGGAGCAAGCACTATGAATCAACGCTCCATTTGCTCCATGAAAGCAAATGGGTTTAATTGGTGTATTGACTCTCTTATGAGTCTTACTAAAAAGGGAATCAAGGGCGGATTGGTTGTAATTGTTGTTGATGATCCTGATGTAAGATATTCAGATGTAGTTCAAGATACAAAAAAATTCATGAAAAATATAGGGTTTCCAATTCTGGAACCCAAAACCGTCCAAGAATGCCTCGATCTAACCAAACAAGCTTTCGAAATATCAGAAAAAAAAGAAGTACCTGTTTTCATTAGAATAACGAATAAAATAGGACACCTCTATTCGCCGATCAAAACAGGTAAAAGAAAACTGCCCAGGCCAGCGAAATTCGACAAAACACCTTATAAATTCAATCCTTACTCAAAAGAAAAAGAAAAAACAATCCCCTATTTTTGCGATGGCTGTCCCTATGAAGCTTTTTATTCTAATCTTATTTTACCTAAAGAATATGTAGTGAACGGAGATATTGGATGCTATGAAATGGCAGGGTTTGGAAATAATGAGAAAGACAATAAACCACTTAGAGAAATTATTGATACTATATTTGTTATGGGTTCTGGCGTCAGCGTTGCTCAAGGACAACTTATATGTGGACAAAAATCTATAGCACTTTGTGGAGACAGCACTTTCTGGCACTGTGGAATTATCGGACTAATTAATGCAACTTATCACAAACACAATATTATCTTGATAATTATGGACAATAGCTGCGTAGCTATGACGGGTCATCATCCAGTTCCCGAACTGTCTATTGAAAAAGTATGCGGAGACTTAGGATGTTATGTAGAAATAATTAACCCTTACAAAAAAGAACAGATCAGAAAAGCCATAAAAAAAGCTATCAATAACCCCAATAGAATCAATGTAATAATCAGTAGGGGCACCTGCGTGCTTAAATTAATTAAATCAAAGAGATGAAATATATAATTAAAGGAAAAGGAGGTCAGGGTGTTCTATTTTTAGGAAAAGTAATTGCTAATGCTCTATTGTTAAGCAGAATAGAAAATTTTTCTTTCCTCAAAGAATTTGACGAAGGCCAACGCAACGGAGAGGTAGAAGTAACATTTACCCTGCCGTTTAGTCTGGTCAATAAAAGACTAACAATTAAAAAACACAATATAATTGAACTAAAAAAAATCGCTAAAGATTTAAATTTAAATGAAGACAATGTAAAAAAAGCCCTTAAGATTGTAAAGCCAAGGACTTTTAAACAAAACTTAAAAATATATGAAAAAAATTAAATTAGTAATTTGGGATGCTGATGACACTTTATGGAACGGCTCTGTTTATTATGCTGACAAAGAGGCAGTTAAGATAAGGCCCGGTACCCAGGCTGCTTTAAAAGAATTAGATAAAAGAGGAATTATTAGCAGTATGTGCAGTAAAAACAATTACGAAGACGTGGAAGTAATGCTAAAAAGGTTCGGCATTGAGAAATATTTTAAAGAATCCCAAATAGGCTGGGGATTAAAATCAGAGGCAATTAAAAAATTAGCTAAAATTTTTAATTTATCATTCGAAGAAATACTGTTTATTGATGATGAACCTTTTCAGAGAGCCGAGGTTCTTTCCCAGATACCAGAATTGAATATAACCGAACTAACTGATCCAATAGACATTTTAAATATTGAAGGGGTTAAACCAGAGCACGAAACAAAAGAAGATAAAAAAAGGGTTCAAATTCTAAAAGAAGCGAGAAACAGAGAAGAGGCTGAAAAAGACCGTCGTGGAGACTATAAAGAATTTCTACGTCAATGTAATATAAAAATGTCCGTCAGAAACGTAGAAAAAAAAGACTGGTCCCGAGTAGTTCAACTATTAAATAGAACTAATGAACTTAATGCTACTGGCAATCGTTATGAATTAGAAGAATTAAAAAAATCTTACGAAATGAATAAAGATAGAATATTGGTTGTTGAATTAACAGATAAATTCGGCAACTATGGGTTAATTGCAGAATCAATTATTGATACCCGGGAACCCGGAGTATGGTTTATCCGCGATATAACGGTTTCTTGTAGAACCATGGGCCGGGGTATAGGAAGCACTTTGGTATTAGTTACTCTAAATCTGGCTAAAAAGGCTAGGGTGAAATTAGTTCGGGGGTATATAGCTCCAACTGAATCAAATTGGCGGATGCAGTCCTTATTTGAAAAACGAGGGTTTAAAAAAGTATCCGAAGACGGCAAAACTAAAAGATATGAATTTGATTTAAAAAACAATAAAATCATGCCATATCCTGACTGGCTAGATGTAAAAATAATATGAAATTAAAAAATATAATCTCATATTCGGTCCAGCGTTTTCATTTTATCTTGGAGTTTATTAAAAATAATGCAAAAGATAACAAGTTTTTGGGTTTTATCTTTAAATTAGTAGCGCCAAAATTAATTAATTATCAATATCCCATTAATTTTAATATTGAAACAACAAACGCTTGTAATTTGAATTGCAAGATGTGTCCCAGAAAAGATAGTAATAGACCGGTTGGTTATATGAGCTTTGATTTGTTTAAAAAAATAATTGACGAAGCAAAAAAATACAGCCCAATAGCATTTTCTTTACATAAAGACGGGGAACCTCTTTTACACCCTGATTTATTTCAAATGATAGATTATATTAAAAAATCTAACCCTAAAAACATTGTATATTTAACCACTAATGGAGTTTTATTAGACGAGAAAAAATCCAGAAAAATTTTAGAATCAGGCGTTGACAGGTTTAATGTAAGTATTGGCGCAGCAAAGAAAGAAACTTTTAAAAAGATAAAGGGAGTTGATGCCCTGGAAAAAGTTGAGGAAAATACCAGGCGCTTTATAGAACTTAAAAAACAAGAAAGATACAAAACAGAAACGCGGGTTCAAATTATAAAGATGAAGGAAACGATTGACGAGGTTGATGAATTTAAAAATAAGTGGAAAAAATATCCAGTCCAGATACATATTTGGGATTTTTTAAACTGGGGAGGAGCTATAAAAAATGAACTTGACCTTGGTAAAACCAAAAAAAGATATCCCTGTTATGCTCTTTGGTTTTCACCAGCTATTAATTGGGATGGACGGGTTTCGCTTTGTTGTATAGACTGGGATAATAAATTAATAATCGGCAATGTAAATAATCAAAGTTTGTCTAAAATCTGGCAAGGAGAAAAATTAAAAGAATACAGAAAACTTCATTTGCAAGGAAAATATAATCAAATTCCTGTTTGTGATAAATGTAATTATTGGAGTTGGTGGCCAGATATATTTTTTAATAAATCATGAAAATAAAGTGTGATTTCAGTCTTAGGCACTATCAAGAGATTTTAGACCTGTTTAAAGAGAGGGGTTATAAATTTTGTTTTTTTTCGGAAGCACCAGATAAAAAAACAAAAAAAGTATATCTTCGTCATGATATAGATTATTCCCCGGAGACAGCCCTTCGATTAGCGCAGATTGAATATCAAAAAAAAATTCATTCTACTTATTTTATTAGACTCTCTGCTCCTTTTTATAATATTTTTGAATCTAAAAATGCTAAAATAATTAAAAAAATTATTAATTTAGGTCATCAAATAGGACTCCATTTTGAAATAAATCTTTCAAAGAAAACGATTGAAAGAGAAATTACTAATCAAATCAAGGTTATTCAACTTTATTTTGATATAGAAAAAATAGTCTCTTTTCATCGTCCTCCTAAATATATACTCAACCAAAAATTTAAGAATTTTATAAGCAGCTATGAGGCCAAATTTTTTAAAGAGATAAAATATCTATCTGATTCGTGTGGACATGAAAGTTTGTGGAAAGAGGGCTGTGTTTGTCAGTGGCTGAAATCTCAATCCTGTCCTCGAGATTTACAAATCCTTATTCATCCAATATGGTGGGGGAGAAAAGAAAAAGACCCGAATAAATATTTGCATCAGTACTTAAAGGGAAAAGTTAAATATCTAGATAATTCATTGGCTAAAAATCTTAAAATTTATAAGAAAAAGTTTTTATCATAATAACTATGCCAAAATCTAAGAAAATTAAAGCCTCGCAAATCGCCAAATTTTTAAAAACCGAATTATTTGGTGAAAATATTTTTATTAAAAAACCAATTCCAATTTATGATTTGTCTTCAAACTGTTTATCTTTTATTAAAGCAAGTGACCCTGACGAATCCTTAATAAGGATTATTAATAAAAATCCCTTGTCCCTTATTATTTGTCCTCCTCAACTCAAAGATGAAATAAAATCGTCTTTTATTCTCTCGCAAAGACCATACCATGATTTTAGTCGAGTGGTGAAAAAATTTTTTGATTGCCCTCGGCCTAAGATTGTAATCGGCAAGAACTGTCATATAAAACCAAAAGCAACAATTGGCGGAGAGGGATTCGGTTATCAAAAAAATGAAAAGAATATATATAAACGAGTTACCCATATTGGAGGAGTTAAAATAGGAAATAATGTTGATATAGGTTCCTGGACAACAATAGACAGAGGAGTTCTTACTGACACCTACATTGGCTCAAATGTAAAAATAGATAATCTTGTTCATATAGCTCATAATTGTGTAATTGGCGAGGGAACCCAACTCGCAGCTGGAGCTGTTCTTGGAGGCGGAGTAGTTATTGGTAAAAACTGCTTTATTGGCTTGAATGCCTCGATAAAACAAAGAATTGAAATTGGTGATGATGTTATTATTGGAATGGGAGCAGTGGTAGTTAAAAACGTCCCTTCAAGAACTACAGTAGTTGGGAATCCAGCTAAACCATTATGAAAGTTGCACTAATCTGGCCAAAAGGATTTAGAACAAAAGCGGTAATCCCGCTATCACTTGGATATTTAAAAAGCAATATTGATAACACAAGGCACGATGTTAAAATTTTTGACTACTCTCTGAATAATGTTGATAGTAATTCTTCTTCCCTACAAGAAATGATTAAAAAATTTAACCCTAAAATAATTGGGATTTCCTGCTGGTCTATAACATACAAAGAGGCAATACGCATTCTCAAAAAAATAAAGTCAATCAATAAAAACATTATAACTGTAATAGGGGGAATACATGCCACGGTCAATTCTGATGAAGTTATCAAAAATAAAGATATTGATTTTCTCTTTAGAGGAGAAGCAGAAATATCTTTTTCCAAATTTATAGATGAAATGCAAAAAGAAAAACCAGATTTATCTAAAATAGAAGGCCTCACCTATTGCTCTAGTAAGAACGATGATATTGTAAATAATAAAATAATTTGGGGAAAAAATTTAGATAAAATCAAAATACCAGATTATGATGCAATAAACCTGGAAGGCTATTTAAAAACTGGCTATAAATACGCCTCTCAAGACAGACGAAATGCTCCTATACGGGTTACCAGAGGATGTCCTTATAGCTGCGATTTTTGTTCGGCCTCAATACAAAATGGAAAAATAGTTAGACATCATTCTGTTGAATATATAATTAAATGGATAAAATTCCTTTATTATAATAAAAAAATAAAAACTATAAATATAATTGATGATAATTTTACTTTTTATTCTGAATATGCAAAAGATGTTTGTAAGGCAATAATAAAACTAAACCTAAAAGATCTGCACATGGGCACTCCGAACGGCATACGAATGGAATGCGTTGATAAAGAATTATTGAAACTAATGAAGCGAGCAGGATGGGAATATCTTGTTGTTGCTCCTGAAAGTGGTTCGATCAAAACTCTAAAAAGAATGAATAAAAAATTAGACCTTGAAATTGTACCCGAAAAGGTAAAAGAAATAAAGGACGCTGGATTTAAAATTACTGGCTACTTTATGGTGGGATATCCTGGCGAAAGTCAAAAAGATATTAAAGATACTGTAAAGCTAATAAGAAAATGTAAATTTGACTTTTTTCATTTGTTTAATTTCCAACCATTGCCTGGCACTCCTGTGTATGATAGGCTGGTAAAAAGGGGGGAAATTTCTTCTGATTTTTTACCAAAAGAATACTCTAGCGGAAACATAGTTTATACTCCCAAAAAATTAAAAGACTTCAATTTTCCGCTTTTGAGATTAAGGGAATACTTATATTTAGCAGTTACAAACCCTTCAAGCATTCCGTACGCGCTAAAGTATTTTAGCCATAAAACAATTATAACAAAAATATTTTCTAATTCTATAAATGTATTAAAAAATATATTTAAATAATATCCATGATTTTTCCTTATAAAAAAGCTATAGTGACTGGCGGCGCTGGGTTTATAGGAAGCCACTTGGTGGAAGAGCTTTTGAAAATGGGTCTGGAAGTTATAAGTATTGATGATTATAGTGCAGGAAAAAAAGAGAATTTAAAACCCTTTTTAAGTAATCCTAAATTTCAGGAAGTAAACTGTGATGTCACTGATTACAATAAATTAAAGCCCTATTTTAAAGGGATGGATATTGTTTTTCATGAAGCTGCTTCAAAAAAAACTATTTGTCTCCGAGACCCAAGGAGAGACCTTGAAGTTAATGCTAAAGGCACTTTTAATATTCTTGAACTAGCCAAAGATTTCAAAGTTAAAAAAATTGTTCATGCCTCTACTGGCTCTGCTATAAATCCCACCTCGTATTACGGGACCAGCAAACTAGCTGGAGAACAATATGCAAAAGTATTTAACCATCTTTATAATATGGATATTACTGTGTTGCGATATTTTCATATATATGGCCCAAGACAAGAATGTGGTGATTTAGGAGGCGTCGTTTCAATTTTTGGCCGTCGCGCAATTAATAATCAACCCTTAATTATATTTGGAGACGGAACCCAGCAAAGATCTTTTACTTATGTAAAAGATGTGGTTAGAGCTAATATTTTGGTTGCCGCAAAAAAAGAAACAAAAGGTCAATGCTATAATTGTGCTTCAGGCATAAGAATAACCATTAAAGAATTAGCTGACAAAATTTTAGATTTACTAGACAAAAAGGATCTGGAAATAAAATATGAGGATTGGGCACCAGGGGATATAAAAATATTTAATATTGATAATTCAAAATTAAAAAGTTTAGGTTTTGAGTTTGAAACAGATTTCAATACCGGACTGCAAAATACTATTAATTGGCTTAAAAAATATCTAAATAAATAAAAATATGTTTAAAAATAAATCTATAGCAGTGGTAATGCCTGCTTACAACGAAGAAAAGCTGATTGGCGAGGCCCTTTCAACGATGCCAAGTTTTGTAGATAAGATTATTGTTATAAATGATAAAAGCACTGACAAAACAAAATCTATTATACAAAAGTTCTTAAGCAAAGATTCCAGAATTATTTTAATTGACCATAACAAAAACGAAGGATTAGGAAAATCTTTAATAGACGGTTATCTGAAAAGTCTGAAATTAAAAATGGATATTACAGCGATTATGGCTGGTGATGCTCAAATGGATCCCAAAGACCTATCTAAAGTTGTCAGTCCAATTATCAAGAAAAAGGCTGATTATGTGAAAGGGAATCGATTATTTGCAAGGGGCATCAGCCAAATTATGCCTAAATATAGATTTCTTGGAAATTCTCTATTAACTTTATTGAGTAAATTTGCTACTGGCTATTGGCATTTAATCGATCCCCAATGCGGGTATACAGCAATCTCAAAAAATGCCTTAAAATCCATAGATATTCAAAAAATGACTAAGAGATATGGCTATAATGCCCATATCTTAAATATGTTAAATCTATCAAACTATAAAGTCCAGGATGTTGAAGTAAAATCAATCTATGGCAAAGCAAAAAGCGGAATAAAATTAAGAACTTATATTCCAAAAATCAGTTTCCTTCTTTTAAAACTATACTTGAGAAGAATATTTCATAAATATTTGGTCAGAGAGTTCCATCCCCTTGTATTATTTTATCTGCTTAGTTTTGTATGTATTGTTCTTATTTCAGTACCATTGGGTCTTAGATTTCTTTATGTTTTTTTTATTACTGAACGCGTCTCATCAGATACCACGCTGATTATTTTTACACTTTCCACTATGATGGGATTTTTTTCTTTTTTCTTTGGTATGTGGTTAGACATGGAGGATAATAAACCTTTAAAACCATGAAAGACTTTTCTCTGGATATGTTAAGACAACTGATTACTACTTTCAAAAAGCATGATTACCATATTGTTGGTTTTGACACTTATTGGTCTAAACAAAAAGAGATAGATAAAATGGAAAGGGTCGTTTTACTGCGTCACGATATAGACGCTCTTCCAAAAATAGCTTTGCGAATAGCCCGAATGGAAGCAGAGATGAATATATTTGGCACTTATTTTTTTCGAACAAAGCCCCATATATTTAAACCAGAAATTATTAAAAAAATTATCAAAATGGGTCACGAAATTGGTTATCATTACGAATGTTTAGCTGATACAAAGGGTGATTTTGCAAAAGCCGCTGAACTATGCAGGAACAGCCTTAAAAAATTAAGAAAACTATATCCCATTACTTCGGCTTCAATGCATTCTCGACCTTTGTCAAAATGGGATAATCGATTAATTTGGAAAAAATATCCATTAAGCAAATTCGGCTTAAAGGGTGAGGTTTATATTTCTATTGATCATACAAAATATCTATACTTAACTGATTCAGGAAGAAGTTGGGATGCAAACAAAAATATTATTTGGGATACTGTTAAAACGGGAAAAAAACCATCTCATATAAATAAAACATCGGACCTAATACAGAAAATCAACATGGGAGAAATAAAAAAAATTCATTTATTGATTCACCCGAGCCGGTGGCCTCAATCTAAGGGTGGATGGCTTTGCCAGTGGATTACAGATAAAGGAATTAATTTAGCAAAAAAGGTAATAAAATTATATCAATAAAATAATATATAAAATTATATGCCGAAATCAATCCTTTTTCTAAAAAAATATTCTTTCCTTGGAGAAATTTTCCAAAATATATGAAAAAACCAAACAAATATCTAATTTTTGCTTTAAGTTTAGCAATAGTAAATTTAATTGTTATTTTTTTGATTTTTGGTATCTTTAAAAACACAGAAAGCAGATCGCTTATAGAAACTGCTCACTGGATTAGTGGAATGGAATATGATCCTATAGCCATGTGTGGAGGAGCGGCTCTCAGACCGCTTGCACCTGCGCTGTCTCTACCATTTGAAGCTCTGGGAGAAGGAACCGGGTTGGTAATACAAAGCATTATATTCTATTTACTGTGTGTCTATTTTGTTTTCAAAATCACTGAATTAATATATAAAGATGGAAAGCAAGCCCTATTTGCTTCTATTCTCTATGCTTTTGCTATTCCTGCTCTTAAGTATTCTTTGGCTTTTCACACAACGAATGTCGGCTCCTGGTTTTTCTGTATTTTTTCAATATATTTAACCCTGCTTTATTTTAAAAAACAAAATGAAAAACTAATAATTTTTAACGGGCTGATTTCCGGCATTGGAGTATTGATGAAAGAAAGTGGGGGGTTGGGTATTTTATTCTTTGCAGCAATGATTCTACTTTCTAAAGAGTTCGGCTTCAAAGAAAAAGTTTTAAAAATTATTAAGTTTGCCTCAATTTTTCTAATACCGATTATTTTTTGGGAAGTGCTTGTCTCCATCCTCGCTCCGTCTTTTCAGGTAACTTCTCATTCAAAGCTTCTCTCTCATACAATAACTTATGAAATAAAAGGTGGGCCGACCGAAAGCTTCCGTGTCTTACTATATGGTTTATCCTTGCTTACCACCTTTGGTCTGCTTGGCTGGCTTTTAGTATTTTGGGGGGCTTTAAAAGAATGGAAAAATAAAAATAAGGAAAGAATAAAAATACTATTAGCCCTGATTCCTTTTTCTTTTATTTTCCTAGTCTGGCCCTGCCCAGACCCCAGGCATGTTTTCATTGTCGGAACATTAGGAGCACTTCTGGGAAGCTATGGATTAATTAATCTAAAAAAAATATTTAAAAACAAAACGATTGGTCTTGTTTTGGTAATAATTATAATCTCCCTTTATGTTATTTTTAATTACTACTCTTATTATATCAACGACAGCTTGCCTTTTATTGATTTTGAAGACCTCCTTCATTTTTTAAAAGTCCCTAATTAAAAATTAATGAATATAATTCATTTTCTAAAAAAATATTCTTTTGTTATAGGATTAATTCTATTTTTAATAATTCTCTCCAAAGCTAATCTTGGAGAGATTTTTCAAAATATAAAAAATATCAAGCCTTTTTATTTGGTTTTAGCTCTTTTAATGTCTCTACCTATGTTTATTAACAAAGCTCTTTGCTGGCGCTACATCATAAAACAACAAGGAATAAAATATAGTTTAAAAGATTCTTTTTTAATGTATTGCAGCGGGCTTTATCTTGGCGTTGTTACGCCCGGCAGAATGGGTGAAATAGCCAAAGCTCTTTACTTGAAAAAAGATGGCTATTCAATGGGAAAATCTTTGGTCGGTGCCGTCTTGGATAGGTTAGCTGATTTTATTTTTCTTTTGGTCTTTCTTTTTCTTGGCTCATTATTTTTTCTTACTGTTTTTAAAAAACAAATTCTAATCTTTGTTTTTGGAACAATAATAGCGGTTATCCTGTTTGTAATATTTTTAAAAATCGGCCTGGTAAAATGGCTTTTAAACAAGGCATTTAAGATTTTTATCCCTTTAAAATACCAGAAGTCTTGGAAAATAAATTTCCAAGACTTTATTAATGATTTAAAAATTTATAAATTAAAACACTATATAGTTATCTTTTCTATCACAATCTTTTCCTGGGTGTTTTATTACTTGCAAATGTATATTCTGGCAAAAGGAGTTGGTCTTAATATTTCACTTTTGTATTTAGCTATTTCGGCTACAGTTGCGGGATTTATAACTCTTATTCCAATATCTATTTCTGGTATCGGCACTCGCGACGCTGCTTTAATTCTTCTCTTTACCCCCTTTTTAATCCCCAGGGAACAAGTAATTGTTTTTTCTACCCTAATTCTTTTAATGGTTATTTGGGGAACATTAATAGGATTAATCTGCTGGTGGTTTAAACCGATTAAATTCTGAACCTCAAATCCCCTATCTTACTAAGTTCATAAAAAAGCTTTTATTCGCTGAAACCTCGCCTATATCGATTTTCAATGAATTAGAAGCAATATTAACCACACCTGTACTGATTATTATTTCGTTAGATAATTCATCAGAATATCCCAAAATATATCCCACTCCAAAGGCTTCAAAGGCCTGTTTTAATTTATCTTCTTTTAATAACTTTTTCAAAGTCGAGCTTTGAAAAATAACAAATGATTTATTGGTTAAATAATTTAAAGTGGTGGCTTGATCTGGAAAATCTCCTGGTATGGTAATTACCTTTACGTCTTTGATATTAAGCTTCTTAATCTCTTGGGCATAAGTAATGCTTCTTGGCACAGACTCTTTATCATACTGTCTTCCTAAAACCACATGATTTATCAGAATTAAATGATAAAGCAATAAAATAATTAATATCATTCCAATAATTATTGATTTTCGTTTCTCAAATTTAAAATGATTCCTAATAACGATAATTAAATAAAATAAACCCAAGGTAATTAATAACATCAAGGGCCAAATAAAATCCATTAAGTGATTACGACTCACCAAAATCACAAAGATGAAAACAAATAAGGAAACAACCAGCCAACAAAGAAACAAATTGTAAAGAAATTTATATTTATTTCTTAAATAAATCAACCCCAGCAACAATAATAAAAGAATAAAAGGACCGCCAAAATCTTCTAAAGAAAAAAATCTGGAAATATGTTGAGGTAAAATATAAAAGCCAACCTTAACTCTCTCAAATAAATTAATTTTTTCAAAACCAAACCTAATTAAATCCTTTTTTGTCTGCAAGTTCTCTGTCCAGTCCAGATTCTGGTCTCTAAATTTTTCCAGAAACTCTTCTCTCTCAAAATAATAAGTGTAAGGGTCTGGAAAAACATGCATATAAATGGTAAAGTTTGCTTCTTCTATTGCTTTTCCTGTTAACATAGATAAATACAAATTCTGTCTGCTCAATATTGATGGTAACCAAAAAACCATTAACAACAAAACAAAGGGAATAAAAATATATATTAATTGCTGTTTAATTTTTTTAATTAACAAAAATACAAAAAATGCCAAAGCAAATACAAGAACGGCTTCCTTGGATAAAGCAGAAAGAGCTAAAAAAATACCTGAAATAATAAAAAAGAGATTGTTAAACCAGCCCCTAGATTGTTCGATTCTTTTAACTCCTAAGAAATAAAAGATAAAAAATAAAGCCCAAAAAATTAAACAAAATTCATAGGATCCCAAAGAATTAGTTAATCCCCAACCAAGCGGTGAAAATATATATATCAAGGAAAAAACAATTGCTGTTTTAAGGTCAAATAGATATAAAGTTAGAACTGTAAAAAGAATCAAAGCCAGAGCATATAAAATAATTGAAATTAAAATTAAATTATTGTAATCTGGAATACCGGTAATTTTAAAAATCTTGGCATAAAAGAACGAATGCAGATATTCAGACAATACTAAAGGATGACCTTCTTCTTTAATCAGGCTAGGAGCCAGGGTTACATTCAAATCATTTTGCTCAGCTAAAACCCCGCTTTGATAATAATTCCTAGCCAAAACAATCGCGCTTGGAATACCCTGGGTCGAGTAACCCTTAAAAATGATTGGTGAATACCAAACCCCGATTGCTAAAAAGAAAATGACTACAAAAAATAATAGTTTATATTGTTTAAATATGAATTTCAAGCTAAAATTAGACATATGATTAATAAGATAAAAAATTCAATTTATTTGTTTCTTAGAAAATCTCAAAAATATACTGGGACTGACAATATTTATATTGCCAAACACGGCTCTTATTTGACAATCGGAAGTGCTATTAGTATGGCCGCTGCCTTTCTTTTATCTATTGTTTTTGCTCGATTATTGCCAAAAGAAATCTACGGCCAATATAAATATATTTTATCAATTATGGCTATATTAGCTATCTCCTCGCTTCAAGGAATGAATGCTGCAATTATTCAAGGAGTAGCCAAGGGATTTGAGGGCGTTTTAAAAAAGGGTTTTAAAACTAAATTAAAATGGAGTTTATTAGGAAGCATTGGCTCAATTGGAATTGCAATTTATTTTTGGCTTCAAGGAAATCTTGAATTCACTACCTCTTTTCTAATTGTAGCTGTTTTTCTTCCCTTATTCAAAGGTGGAGAAATTTACCAATATTATCTGACTGGAAAAAAATTATTTGGCAAAAGAGTAACTTATACTGTTTTAATTCAAATTTTATCTACGATTTCAATTATACTAACTCTATTTTTGACTAAAAATCTTATTGTTCTGGTTCTGGTATATTTTCTGTCTTACTCTTTTTTAAGAATCTTCTTTTTATTCTGGACTATAAAAAAATATCCACCCAACAAAAAACACGACCCTAAAACCATCTCTTATGGAAAACATTTAAGTTTTATAGGAATAATTGGTCTTATTGCTAACCAAATCGACACAATACTACTCTTCCATTTCATGGGTCCAATAAAATTAGCTATTTATTCTTTTGCCGCCTTGCCCATTGAAAGCCTTCGAGATCCTCTACAAAGCGTCCAGGAGCTTGCTATACCAAAGCTATCAACGCGTTCAGAAAAAGAAATTAAAAGCACCCTGCCCAAAAAACTTATAAAAGCAACTTTTTTGATTATAGTAGTAATTATAGCCTATGTCATTATTGCTCCCTATTTCTATAAAATATTTTATCCACAATACATGGAATCAATGTTTTATTCAAGGTTATTTTCGCTCACTCTCCTGGTTTTTCCCGTGTCGATGATGATGCTTTCTTTGCAGGCAAAAATGAAGACCAGAGAACTTTATATAAGTAGTACGCTAAATTCAATTATCAAAATAGGCCTCTTTGTTATCCTAATTCCTCTTTATGGAATATTGGGCGTTATAATAGCCAGTTTGCTATCCCAAATTTTATACTTCTTTATCGTCTGGTTTTTTTTTAAAAGAATGTAAAAATTTTAATTCCTATAGACCTCTTCATAAACAGCTAAAGTTTCTTTAGCTGTTTTTTGCCAATTAAATTTAATAGCTTGTTCAATGCATTTGTTTTTAAAACTATTGTAAAATTCTTCATCTGACAACATTTTTTCTATGGCTGATTTTATTTCTTCAATGCTTTCAGGATTAATTAAAACACCAGCAGAACCAGTTACTTCCGGCAAAGAAGAGGTGCTCGAAGTAATCACCGGCACCCCACAACTTAAAGATTCTAAAATCGGCAAGCCAAAGCCCTCAAAAAAAGAAGGATAAACTAGAAACCTTGCCCCGCTATATATTTTGGGCAAATCGCTGTTTGTCATCCAATCGAATTGCTTAACCGAATCGCTTATTTTGAATTCTTTAATGGCCTCGCTTACTTCATTGGCAAAATTAATATCTCTCGGCCTTCCCACTAAAACTAAATCATATTTCTTGCGCAACTCGATATCTAATTCGCTATAAGCCTTAAGCAAGCCCACAATATTCTTTCGTGGTTGCAATGCCCCAACATACAAAATGTAATTTTCTAAATTGAATTTTTCTTTAAGATAATTTTTATCCAAGTTGGGATAAAAAATACTATCTACTCCTTCGTAAATCACCTTAATTTTTTTCTCATTAATATTTAAAATTTTAATAGCATCGTTTTTCGTAAAATTAGAAACGGCAATTATTTTACTTGCTTTATCTAAAATATTTTTTATATTTTTTTTATAAAAATCCAGCGAAGTCTTCTTTGCCCAACTAGAATTATGTAAAACCGCCAAATCATGTAAAGTAACAATACTCTTATATGAACCTTTTACGAAAATTGAAGGCTCTAAAAAATGGAAAATATCAATCTTATTAAACTTTGAAAAAATCTTAATACTTGTTTTGTTCACAAAATTCATCACATTTTGAGGTATCGGAAGTTTCAATTGACTAATCTGAACTGGCTTTGATTTGAAATTTTTATTGTCTATACCGCCAGGGGTTCTGCCGAGCAAAAAGTCGTGAAAATAATAATATAAAAAATATTGATTGTTTTTATCAATTTTAGCCAAATTATGAATTAATTCCCTGGCATAAGTACTATTGCCACCAACGCCAAGTGTTGAAGTATAGTCAAAACCGATTTTCATATTCTAAATCTAATTGCTTCTTTAGTGCAAAATAAATTGGTGTGATTTATCCTGTCTGCAGGATATTTTTTTAATAATCCATCTTTAGTGGTTCTTATTGCCCCTGTTTTCAAAATATCATACAAATTAAAACCACAATCCTCTAAAAGCCCCAAAAACTTCCTCGAGTCAAAATAAAAATTATTAAGTCCCATTGGCCAAAATTCTGTAAGAATTTTTATATTTTCATTTTTTTTTATCGTATTAACCATCCCCCTTAAAGCAATTCCTTCAGCGCCCTGAATGTCCATTTTGATAAAATCGATTTTATCCTTATAGTCTTTTAAGAATTCATCTAAACAAACAGTTTCAACCGTGATAGATTCTCGACTATCGCCAAAATCATAAATTCTGTGATCGCCCTTATTATCTTCTGACAAATAAAGTTTTGTCTTTCCATTAT
>Ga0315274_10002615_pt1 | contig 27044 bp, 16 predicted proteins | sample YL17G02_20_MG_FD_203700 | JGI IMG/M metagenome (GOLD analysis project Ga0315274, IMG submission 203700) | Sediment microbial communities from Yellowstone Lake, YNP, Wyoming, USA - YL17G02_20 | ecosystem: Environmental > Aquatic > Freshwater > Lake > Sediment | place: USA: Wyoming | collected...
TATGGACTTCATTCTCTTTGCCCTACCTATGGACAAGGGCCACAAGCGGCCAAGCCGCAACATCCTGGTCGCGACGGCGCAATGCGCCAACGACATTGCGCTCATGATTGCAGAGCCCGCTGCGGATGTGTTGTTTGTAGCGGGACTCATCCACGACGTGGGCAAGGTCCTGCTGCTCGATCTGATTGGCAAGCGCCGTTGCGAACGTTTCGGGATTCGGCCCGGACGAGTACGACATCTCGCTTCTCAGCTTGCCCAGCACGAAATTCCTCGGCGCCAACGATATCAAGCTGGCATCGCTCCAGATCGATCTGGAGGACAAACTCCGAGTCCTGCTGGACGTGACAAGCGAATAACACCGCGAGCCAGTGGGAGTCCGGGTCTATATCCTGACGAAGATCTTTTTGCGGTACATCAGGTATAGGGCGAGCCAGAAAAGCCCGAAGACGATGGCCGCTATGCAGAGTGCCGCGGGAACAGGGATCTTCTGTGCGGCCTCTTCACCGAACACGTATTCTTCGATGCCGCCTGCGCTGAACATTTCCCCCGCAAAGTAGGCGATTATCGCGTTCATGCCGATGACGACGAATCCGAAGGCCCATCGCCGGTATTGGAGCACGTCGATCACCCAGTAGAATAACGCGAGCAGTAGGAAGCTCCATCCGGCGGCATACAGGACCATGGAACTGGTCCAGATGTGCTTGATGATGGGAAACCAGATCCCCGTGAGCCGCCCGAGGACGACCCCGGCGATGCCGGCACACAGCAGCCAGAGGGCCTTCGTTCTCGGACTCCTATCTGCACGCAGTATATGCCCCGACATGACGCCAAGGAGTACGGTTGCGCCGAAGGTGAGGCTGCTCAGTATCCAGGTGTACGGCGTGCCGTCCCGGAATCGGCCTAAAATAACCGTATCGACGTACATGGCCAGATTGCCCTCAGGCGTGAGAAGACCCGCCCCATAGCCCGGCACAGGGACAAACACCATGGCCGCCCAGAAGACGGCGAGCAGCACAATGATGGATATCGCCTGACCAAGCACGCCTACGTTCAAGATAATGATCGTCGCGATGAGGTACCCGCTGGCGATGGCTTGGAGCGTATTCGAGTAGAAGTGGAACTTGGCGGGATTGAAGCTCAGGAGATGGCCTTGGGCAATCATCCCCAACACCCACAGGATCAGGACGCGCCGCACCATGTGGCGGTAGAGGTCCCAGCGGGTCTGTCCCCGCTCGATGCGGCGCGCGTATGCGAGCGGCATGGACGTTCCCGCGATGAACAGAAAAAGGGGCATGATTAGGTCCCACGCCGCGAAGCCTTCCCAGGACACGTGTTGGAACTGGTGTTCAATCGGGGCGGGTATCGGATTGACGAAGAGGCGAATCGCGCTCCGGACCAATTCGCCGCCACCCACAATCCAGAACATGTCGAACCCGCGCAAGGCGTCCACTGCCATAATGCGATCTTGGACAGTTAGGTGGGGTTTCTCTGGATTCATCGGACACAGACCCTTTTTAGATATCTGGCAAGCCGCGTTGTAAGTGGTCCGGAGACACGGCCTTCAGAAAATGCAGGGCTACATGACGTTTCAGGGAAAGGACTGTAGCACGACGGCTCGATTCAATCAAGGCGGATCTTGAACACGGCAATAATAGCGGTTGAAGTCATCTTCCGGCAATGGTACGATTTAGGCACGGAACTAGAGGTTTGATGCAATGGTTGAGACGGTTGATATGCAGGCGTCGGAAGACAGCGCGTTCATCCCGGTCAGCCTCACCTCGCTGCGCGTGGACAGCATGACGAGCTTCGATATCTATTTCCAGCCGTCGCCGGGCCAGCCGTTTGTACTCTATTCAGAGCGAAACCTTCGCTTCACCGAAGACGCCCGGAAGCGCCTGGTCGATAACAACGTGGCGACCGTGTACATCCGGAACGCGCAGCGTCTGGACTACAGGCATTATGTAGAGGAAAACCTTCCCGCGATCCTGACCGATCCGAGCATTAAACCGCAGGAAAAGTCCGACATGCTGTATTCGAGCGCGAGCGTGGTGGCCGAATCGCTCATGGAGAACCCGGAATCCGTGAAGAACCTCCAGCGGAGCCGGGAGATCGTCAAGCACACGGTCAACTACATGTTGGAGGACCGGAATATCTTCATGCATCTGCTCGGGAGCCTATCGTCGGTTTACGCGGTTTACACGCACAGTGTAAACGTGGTGACTTACAGCGTGGCACTCGCGCAACGGACGGGTGAGAATGACCCCGCGACCCTCCGTGAACTAGCGATCGGCGCGCTGCTGCATGACGTCGGCAAGAGCAAGATCGATTCCGCTATCCTGAATTGCCACGGTACACTCACAAGCGAGCAGTGGGAGACAATGAAAAGGCACCCGGACCAGGGCCACGCGATGCTGGTGGCAACGGGCATTGTCAGCGAGATCGCCCTGGACATCGTGCGACATCACCATGAGAAGATCCAGGGCGGCGGATATCCCGACAACCTAAAGGGGAATTCCATCTCGCGCTTTGTTCGTATAACCGCGATCGTGGACATTTTCGATGCACTTACAACTGACCGGCTTTACCAGAAGGCTCGCACGTCATTCGCCGCGCTCAAGCTCATGCGCTTGAAAGTGGCCAACGACCTGGATCCCGACCTTTTCCGCATTTTCGTGGGCATGATGGGCCACCCCTCGATGTAGGCTGAAGGCTGTAGGTTGGTCGGACGAGTCAGACCGGTCAGACAAGTCATACGGGTAGGACCGACACGACGGCGGAATGGCCTCGAGGCCGGCAGTGCCAGGTGCGGCCGAGCGAACACTGTGCAGAAGGCGTTTATACAGACGTACGGCTGTCAGATGAATGAGCATGACAGCTTGAGGATGATGGAGATTCTGTCGTCGCTTGGCTACGAGATGACGACGGACCTCCGTGAAGCGGGCCTGATCCTCGTCAACACGTGCTCCGTTCGGCGCAATCCGGAAAATAAGGTCTACAGTTTCCTCGGCCAACTGATCCCGCTAAAGCAGGCACACCCGGAACTGATCATCGGCGTGGCCGGGTGCGTGGCGCAACAGGAAGGTGAGAACATCCTAAAGCGATCTCGTGTTGTAGACATGGTGTTCGGTCCGGACAACTACTTCCGGCTTCCCGAAATGATCGCCGCGGTACGCGCCGGCAGACGGGCCGCAATGACGGAATGGCTCCCCGGAAAGGGCCGCGTGGAGAATTTCATCCCGGAGGAGTGGATTGAACGCGGGCACGTGGAAGGGTGCAAGGCATACATCGCCATAAGCAAGGGATGCGGGAATCTGTGCAGTTTTTGCATCGTACCCAGCGTGCGCGGGCGTGAAGTGAACCGGGAGCCGGGGAACATTCTGCGCGAGGCAAGAGCGCTCATCGAAAAGGGAGCAAGAGAGATCTGGCTCTTGGGGCAAAATGTGAACTCGTACAGGGCCGGCGACTGGGGTTTCCATGAATTGCTCGACGCCGTGTCGCAACTCGGCCTCAAGCGTCTCCGGTTCACATCGCCGCATCCGAAGGACTGGGACAATGCCCTTTCGGACCTGATGGCCGCGCGTCGGTCGATCTGCAGCCAGTTGCACCTTCCGCTTCAGTCGGGCGCGGATCGGATCCTCACGCTCATGAATCGCCATCACACAATGCGGCAATACGTGGAGAAAGTGGCGTACATGAGATCGGTCAATCCGGGCATCGAGATTAGTACCGATATTATCGTCGGTTTTCCCACGGAAAGTGAGGCCGAATTCGAGGAAACGCTGCGGATCATCGAGGAAGTCCGGTTCAGCCAGGTTTATTCGTTCAAGTACTCTCCGCGCCCGGGAACGCGCGCCTCGGAAATGCCGGACGACGTGCCGCGCACGGTCAAGGAGGAACGCCTGGCCCGGCTGATTGAGGTGCAAGGCCGGATTAACGCGGAGCAATTGGCGCGATATGTCGGGAGCGTGGAGGAAGTGATGATCGACGGCGCACATCCGAAACAGGCCCAGGTTTGGAGCGGCCGCACGGACGGCTACCGGCCCGTCAGCATCCCGCATCCTCATCTCGGCATCGGAGACATGGTGGATGTGTCCATCACGGGTCATCAAGGGCACTGGCTCCAAGGCGAAGTCGTCGACTCGAAATGCGTGACGAGCTAGGAAACAACCACGAGCACGAACGGAAGAGGGGGGCGTAAACGCTGTCTACCGTGAAGCCCAGGCGCGCTACGATATACACTCTCGGCTGCCGGCTCAATCACGCGGAGTCGAGCTTGATTGCTGAGCGGCTCAGCGAAGCGGGCTATGTGTTATCGCCTCCCGGTGAAGCGGCCGACGTGTGCATCGTCAATACGTGTTCGGTCACAGGCGAGGCCGACGCGAAATCGCGCAAGATGATCCGCGCTTTTGTGCGCAAGCATCCGGAGGCCTTTGTAGCCGTGGTGGGCTGTTATGCGGAACTGGCCGCGGAGTCGATTGCCGGGATTGCCGGTGTGGACCTCGTTCTCGGCACCCAGGATAAACTCGAGGTCCTGAAATACATCGGGTCAGCGAAGAACATCACGCCGGTTGTTGTCCGTCACAAGATCAGCACCGGCGGCTTCACGATCCCTGTGTGCGGTCCACAAGCAAGCTTCCACAATCTTGGTCACCGGGCCAACCTCAAGATCCAGGACGGGTGCAACCAGTGGTGCAGCTATTGCATCGTACCGGCGGCACGGGGCCCCGCTCGCAGTCGCGATTTTGAGAATGCGATGGCTGAAGCGAAGGCCCTGGCGCGGCGTGGAACGAAGGAGGTCGTGCTTACGGGCGTGAACGTCGGCGCGTACAGCAGCAACGGACGTACGCTTCTTGACATTATTGACGGGCTAAACGCCGTGGACGGCATACGACGGATCCGCGTGAGTTCCATCGAGCTGTTGACCGTGCCCGACGGGCTGCTCGAGCGGATGGCCGATCCGTCCCATGCGCTGGTCCCCTTCCTGCACCTTCCCCTGCAATCCGGGGCGGATCGCATTCTCGAGATAATGAGACGAAACTATACGGCGGCGGTGTTCCGCGAATTCGTGCGAGCGTCCGTTGAACGTGTGCCGGACTTGTGCGTGGGCGTCGACGTCCTGGTAGGATTCCCTGGTGAGTCGGAAGCCGATTTCGAGGATACATGCCGATTGCTCAGCGAGTCGCCCATAGCATACGCTCACGTTTTCAAGTACTCTGACCGAAAAGGGGCGGGCGCGGAAATGATGGACGGCAAGATCGACCCAAGAACGCTGCATCGCCGCAGCGAACGCGCGCGAAGGATCGGCGAGGACAAGCGGCGCGCGTTTCATGCACGATATCTCGGCAAGTGCGTCGAGGTGCTGTTTGAGGAAAGCGATCAAGGGCTTTGGTGGGGATACACGGGGAATTACATCCGGGTCGCGGTATGTTCCAGTGAATGTATTGAAAACGCGATTTGTGAAGTGATGATTGTATCGGACTGCGGTGACCACATGCGGGGGCAAAGGACAGGCTGAGGACAATGATGCAAGCTGTTTCAGCGGCGGCGCTCGAGAAAGAAGAACGGTTAAAGGCGCTGCTGGCGGGCTACGGCACGCTCGCGATAGCCTATTCGGGCGGCGTCGACTCGACGTATCTGGCGGACGTGGCGCACGAGGTCTTGGGCGCAGGAGCACGGATGATCCTCGCTGACTCGCCCAGCGTGCCGCGGTCGGAGCTCGAGGAAGCCACGCGAATCGCCGAGACTCGAGGCTGGAACCTCACTGTCATCACGACGCATGAGTTCTCGAATGAGACGTTTCTCAAGAACGACAGGAAACGCTGCTATATCTGCAAGAGCGGGTTGTTCGCCTGCATGCGCGAGTACGCCGAGAAGAACGGCATCCGCGTGCTTGCATATGGCGAGACCGGCGACGACGTTTTCGATCCGACCCGGCTGGGGAAGGTTGCGGCTAAAGAGCACAAAGTGGTGGCGCCGCTTCAGGAAGCCGGACTTGTGAAAGAGGAGATCAGGGAGTTGAGCAGGCAGCGCGGCCTGCCCACGTGGAACAAGGCGTCGTTCGCTTGTCTCTCTTCACGGGTCCCGGCGGGGACGCGTCTAACGCTTGACGCACTCGGCAAGGTGGAGCGGGCTGAGGAACTCTTGAAGAGACTGGGATTCCGGCAATACCGCGCAAGGCACCACGGCGACCTGTGCCGGATCGAGGTCGAGCTTGACGACTTCAAGAAGCTGCTGCAAGAGGAGACGCGCGAGCGCCTCGTCGCCGAACTCCGCAGCATCGGCTACCGCCACGTCACCCTCGATCTGGCAGGCTACCGCATGGGAAGCACCGCCAAACCGCCAGGCGATTTGGGATTGTAGATTGCTGATTGGGGATTTGGATGCCTACGAACTAAGAGCTTGTACGCAAAGGTTCCGGGATGGCTTTCGAGAACTGGGTGCCATGGATAAGACGGCGTCGCTTTCTGCTGCTATGGCCAATGAATGGCCTCACACGACGCCGTCTTATCCATGCCAGCCTGGAGCCAAGGGACTTCCCATACACGCTCTAAGAGAGTAACTCATCCTGCAGGATCCCCCTTTGAAGGGGGTGCAGGGGGATGTTGAGCCTACGGTATCGATTTCTCCTGCGCCAGAAGAACATCCCCCTGCACCCCCTTCAAAGGGGGATCCTTCGTTCATGATTTGTGCTGGAGGTCAGGGTTTTGGGGATTGTGGTGCTGGAGCGGCCGCCGGAGGCGGCGTTTCCGCAGGCGCTTTCGGGGGCTCTTGTCCGGGGAGAATAGGTTCTTTGGCGGCTTCCTCGGCCTGCTTGGCAGCCGCGCCGTGCATCATGTGGTCGGGGCTGATCTGCTGCCGGGTAAGTTTGCCTCCTTTTTCGGCCGCGCCGCGCGTGGCATTCCTGACCACGTAGAAGAACTTCGCGCCCTTACCCTCGTTCAACGTAAGGTCTCCGCTGATCAGAACGGGCTCCTTGACCCAGTCCACCTTGGCATCCTTTTCCATCTGAACTAAGACGACCTCGCGCGGAGGCGGCGCTTGACAGAAGTAGCATTCAATAGGCAAGGGCAGCAGGATAAACTCCGTCATCTGCCGGAACTCGTATTCCGGCACCATGAAGCCGACGAGATTCACGCGCGTGTCTTTCATTGGTATGAGTTCCGCGGCGAAGGTCGGGCCCGACCATTTGGTGCCTTTGGTTCTACGGAGCATATCCCAGGTGAGAAGGTCCGTGCCCAGGTTGTTCTGGTCCACCTCGGCTTTACGGCGGATCGCATCCATCTGGCTCGCCAGAGTGCCCCGCCGCATATAACCATTGATGAGGACCACGGCTGCGAGGATCACAACGATCCCCACAAGGGTCCCTAAATCGCGCACGACACGTCTTTTCACAGCAATGACTCCGGTCTTTCCTAGACAAGGGGTTGCAACCCCTTGTCCGTTCAGGGAAGGATACCAATCAGGGCTAGAGTTCCGCAAGATCGCGGGCAACGTCGGTCCGGTAGGCCTGCCATGCGGGCACGATGCCGGCCACAATCCCTACGAGTCCTACGGTGGAAAACGCGGCTATCTCTTCAGGGGTGAGCATGCCGAAGATGCCTATGCTCAACCCGTATCGAGACTGGAGGTAGAGGCCGATGGACCACGCTACAACATTCCCGATGAGCCAGCCCGCCGCTACGCCGAGCACGGTGACGAGGAATGCCTCGATAAGAACCGAACCGACGATCTCATATGCGGACGCGCCGAGGGCGCGCATGATGGCCAGATCGCGCTTCCGCTGGAGGATGGACAGGTACAGTCCGATGAGAATCGATATGGCCGAGATTGCCACGACGAGATATCCCACGGCAAGAAGGACGCTCTTGGCTGTGCCCAGGATGCTGTCATAGAGATTTCCGATCTGCTGGATAGGGATCGTCGCCATCGCGTTGTAAGTGTCATTGACGTACTCGACGAACTGGAAACGCAGAGCCGGGCTCTCGAGGGAAACCAGCACCGCGGTCACCATCGAGGAGGCCTCCTTTGGGTGTTCTCCTTCCTGCTGAGGCTGCGTTTCTTTATGCTGACCGTGCACCTCCCAGACCGAATCCATGGTGCAGAATATGGCGCGGTCATTGGGGGTTCCGGAGGACGCCATAATCCCGACCACGGTATAGGGGAATTTGCTGTGGTCCTCGGCGGCCATGCCTGCGGGGAGCTCGATATAGCCATGAGCGCCGATGAATGTGTCGCCAAGCTTCAGATTTTCGGTACGAGCGACCGCGCTGCCCACGACGGCCTCCATTGGCTTCTCGAACACGCGCCCCTGGGCAAGGCGAAACGGCTGTCGCGTCTCACCCGTGCTCGCCCTCGTCCACATGTAGTCGAAGAGTTGGGGAATCGTGCCGACGATGCGGTAGCCGTGATAGGTATCGCCCATGCAGATCGGGTAAGCAGCGGTAACGTCTTCGTTTTTCTTGATCTCGTCGTAGTCGGAAAGCTTGATGTTCCCGGTGGGGACATCCATGAAGTACAGGGCGCTGAGCACCAACTGCAAGGGGCTGCCTTTCGCGCCGACGACGACATCGAAGAATTGCCCTTCCTCCTCGAACCGTTTGCGGGTCTCTTCCCGAAGGGTCAGAACCGAGTAGATCAGGCCGACGCCGAGCGCCACGGACAACACCGTGAGACTCGTGGTCAGCTTGCGGTTCCAGAGGTAGCCCCACGCGATGTGCCAGAGGCTCATAGCGCCACCTCCCGGACCAGGTCGGTGCAATCGAAGCGGCTCTCAAGGCGTTCGGCAAGCTCATGCGCGTGAGTGACAAAGAGCAGTGTCACTTTCTCTTCGCGGCACATCTCGAGAAGGAGGTCCATGACCGCGGCGGCGTTCTTGGGATCGAGGCTACCCGTCGGCTCGTCCGCCACGACGATCTTCTGCCTGTTTGCGAGCGCGCGCGCGATGGCCACCCGCTGCCTCTCCCCGACACTCATGGTGGCCGGTTTGCTGTGCAGGCGGCGTTCGAGACCGACGCGCTGCAGCAGCGCCGTCGCGCGCGATCTCCATTCGGAAGATGGAACCGTGTCGCTGAAACGCATGCCCAACATCACGTTTTGAAGCGCGGAGAACGGCGCAAGCAGGTTAAAGGTCTGAAAGATGAAGCCGAACCGTTCCCCCCGGAACCGATCCAATTGACCCTCGCTCAACTTCCGGGTCTCAATGCCATCGACGAGGATCGATCCCTCATCGGGCCGAAGAAGCCCGGAGATCAGGTTTAGCATAGTGCTCTTGCCGCATCCGCTGGGTCCCCACAAAGCCATCTGCACGCCCGCGGGCGCCTCGAACCGGTCGCAGAGAAAGTCGACGCCCGGCCCGAGGCGTCGACGGCAATTCTCCATTCTAACCATAAGGTCCGTTTCCTTTCAGTGCACCGTTGGGCCACACTGCCCCGTTGTCGCGATGCTCGGTGGAAAAGCGCGTATGAATGACAACGGGCTACAGTCGATGGGCTCTCTATGCGGACCTGAACACTTCAGACGCTCGGTGCGCCGTTACGACACCAAGGATACCAGACATCTCGCGTGCGATTCCACCGCGCCGCCGCAGCGCAGTCGCAGCAGTGAATTGCGCCTTTCCCTGTGGAGTTGTTCCGGTCACTATGGCATAAGGACGATGAGTGCCGTAAGATGGCTTGCTGAGTTTGTGCGGCAGCGGACGAGAGCAATTGGCCTATGATGAAGACATCGCGCAAAACCGAAATCAGCCGGCAAACCTTGGACGCCGAGGCGGGATGAATATGGAATACGCTAGACCTGTGGTCTACCGCTACCGATGGGCGATACTTTCCGTATTTGCCCTGCTCAACATCGTCATTGAGATGCACTGGGTGGCGCTGGCCCCGGTTACCAGCGAGGCGGCCGCATACTACCGTGTAACGCCGATGTCCATCGGGTTTCTGTCCATGCTCTTCATGCTGGTCTACATTGTCGTCAGCATGCCTGCCTCGTATATCATCGACACCTATGGCATCCGAACCGGGATCGGCGCCGGTGCAGCGTTGATCGGGGCCTTTGGCCTTCTGAAAGGCCTGTATGCGTTCAACTATACGATGGTGCTTCTCTCCCAAGTGGGGCTCGCGGTAGCGCAGCCGTTTATCCTCAATGCCTATACTCGCGTGGCCGCGAACTGGTTCCCGATGGAAGAGCGGGCGACGGCCACCGGCCTGGCCGCCCTGTCCCAGTATCTGGGCATCATCGTCGCCATGGCCGTCACGCCCGTGCTTGTTCATGCTTACAGCATTGACGGAATGTTCCGGACTTACGGGGTTGCCTCGCTGGGAGCAGCAGTCCTGTTCTTCCTGCTCTTCCGCGAACATCCCCCCACGCCGCCTTCCCTGGTTGATGAGAAAGAGCGGTTTGCCGTGGGTGCGGGCCTCCGGCACATCTTCCGCCAAAAGCAAATGCGGTTGCTCCTCGTCCTGTTCCTCATCGGCATAGGCATATTCAACGCTGTAACGACGTGGATCGAACAGATCCTCGGCCCCCGCGGGTTCAGTGCAGAGCAGGCGGGCATCGCCGGAGCCGCGATGATACTGGGCGGCATTATCGGAGCGTGCATCTTGCCGCCGCTCTCGGACAGAGTGCGCAAACGGGTTCCGTTCCTGGTGTTGGCCACGTCCTTTACCATTCCGGGCCTTGCAGGACTTGCGTTCGCGAACAACTATGCGCTCCTCCTTGGTTCGAGTTTCGTGCTGGGATTCTTCACGATGAGCGCCGGGCCGATCGGCTTTCAGTACGGCGCGGAACTGAGCTATCCGGCGCCCGAATCCACTTCGCAAGGGGTCCTCCTGCTCGCGGGGCAGATCTCAGGCGCTGCCTTTATTTACGGGATGTATGCGTTTCGTTCTGATGGCGGATCCATGACGCCTTTCATGGTCTTATTCATCGCCCTTGCGGTCGGCAATGCGCTTCTCTGTACGCGGCTCACGGAGTCCAAGTTGATCCGGCGATCGGAGGGTGTGGATCCTGATAGTACTTGATTCAGTGACGCGTGAGCCCTATCGTAGTTCCCCACGCCCAACTTGTACTTGGGGTGAAGTAGGAACGGAACTCCGGGTTAACCGGTCCCACGTATTTGACCGAACTATGTATCGAGGAGGAAATACACGTGAGCAAGAGGATTTCTCGTAGGAGCTTTTTGTCCAAAGCCACAGCGGCAGTGGCCGCGCCGTACGTGGTACCCGCCTCTGTTCTTGGCAAAGACGGCATGACGCCGCCTTCGGAACGTATCACAGTGGCAGGTATTGGTATTCATGGGCGCGGCTTCGACGACTTGCGCTGGATTATCGGCCACGACGACGTACAGGTTGTCGCCATTTGCGATATCTGGAAACAGCAGCGCCTTGCGGTCAAGGCCTTCGTGGATAACCGTTACGCCAACACGGACTGCGCGATGTACCGGGACATTCGCGAGTTCCTGGCCGAGCGCACGGACGTCGATGCGGTCCTGATTGCCACGGGCGACCACTGGCACGCACAGGCATCGATCCGGGCGATGCAGGCGGGCAAGGACGTTTACACCGAGAAACCTTCTTGCATGACGATCTCCGAGGGCCGGGCGGTGGTCGAGACCGCGCGGCGGTACGGGCGGGTCTACCAAACCGGCACCCAGCGCCTCAGCGAGGCCAACCACGTTTTCGCCATCGAGATGGCGCGCACGGGACGGCTGGGCAAGGTTCACACCGCCTATGCGCATATCGCCCCCTGGGACGCGGCCAAGATGCCGAACGACTGGAAGCCGGCCCAGGAGCAGCCTCCCGTGGACGAGGTGGACTGGGACATCTGGCTGGGGCCGTGCCCCTGGCGTCCGTTCAACATCGATTACGTCAAAGGCGGCTGGCGGGGCTGTTATGACTTCCACACGAGCTGCATCGGCGAATGGGGCGCGCATACCTTTGCACAGGCCCAGGCGGGCCTCGATGCAGGGGACACATCGCCGGTCAAATACGAATACGTCGACAACGACAGTGGTGACGGCATGGTCTGCACTTTTGCCAACGGCCAGAAGATGGTCCTTTCCCGCGGAGACAAATACTGGCACGGCTCCTGCGGGGAACGGTTCGACGGCGAGCGTGGCTGGGTAGGCGCGGCCGACGGCTATTCCGCGCCTGAGGCCTCTTCACCCGAACTGCTGGCCGAGTATAAGAAAGTGGTCGGCGAATACGTTGCGCGCACCGGGCGGTCGCTCGACCACATGCGGAACTTCCTGGACTGTGTCAAGTCGCGTGAACAGACGGTCGCCGACCCGACCGTGATGCACCGCTCGATGAGCACCGTGCACGCCGCCAATATCTGCATGTGGCTCGGGCGCGACTTGAGATACGACCCCGTAGCCGAGGAGTTTATCAACGACGATGAAGCCAACCGCCTGCGGTCGCGCGCCCAGCGGGAACCTTGGGTAATATAGAACCGCCAATGAGACAAGGGGTTGCAACCCCTTGTCCGTGTTGTTCCGGATACAGGAAAGGAATACGTGAAACCATGCGGAAGTCCATACTGAAACTCTTTGTGGTTGTCGCCTTCACACTAGCAGCCGTTACGGTTGCTTCGGCACAAGACGCCAACCCCATTAGCGTTCTGAAATCAGATGCATCATTCAAAGAGAAAGCCGAGGCGTGCCGCACTCTCGCGCTAAAGGGAGATCGGGAGGCTGTCCCCGCGCTGGCGGCATTGCTTGGCGATGAGAAACTATCGCACATGGCGCGCCTGGCTCTTGAGCCGATGCCGTGTCCTGAAGCGGGTGCGGCGTTGCGCGAGGCATTGGGGAAAACGAGCGGGCGCATCAAGGTGGGTATCATCAACTCGCTCGCAATCCGCAAGGACGAGCAAGCTGTTCCGGAGTTTATCAAGCTGCTGTCCGGCGCCGACGCGGAGGTGGCGCAGGCGGCTGCCATATCCCTCGGCGCGATTGCCACGCCCGATGGCGCGAAGGCGCTGCAAGACGCGATCTCTCAGGCCAACGTCCCGCCCGTCAATCTGCGAGCGTTCTGTGACGGCCTGTTCGGCTGTGCTGAGAAATTGGCGGAGAAAGGACAACGGGATCAGGCCATCGCGATATACGACCAGTTGCTCAAGGTCTCGAACGCCCCGAAACAGGTCCAAACCGGAGCGTTGCGGGGCGCAGTCCTCACTCGCGGCGGCGGGCAAGGTCTGCCGCTGCTTGTGGAAGCACTCCGAAGCGATGATGGGAACAGGTTCGCCGCCGCCCTTCGCATCTCAAAAGAGTTGGGGGGCGAGCAGAGTGTTGCGCCAGCGCTAGCCGAAGTATTGCCTTCGCTGGCCCCGCAGAAAAAAGTCCGGCTTCTTGATGTTCTGGACAGCAGTTGCGGGGCCGCTGCGGGGCTGGCGGTGCTCGCCCAAGCCAAGGAGGGGCCGACAGAGGTTCGCGTTGCCGCGCTTCGCGCATTGACGCGGATGGGTTACGCTCCTGCCCTCGAGTTGATGGCGCAGTTGGCCTTGAGTGACGAAGCAGACGTGGCCAAGGCAGCCCGCGCTTCATTGAGCTATTTCCCCGGCAAAGAAAGGGAAGCCGGTATCAAGGCCATGTTGGGGAACGAATGCCCTGAAGCCCGAAGCGTTGCCGTTGAGTTGATCGGGGGCGGGGCGATTGACAACCCCGTGGGCATCCTGATGAAGGTGGCGCAAATCGACTCCGACGAAAACGTCCGTGTCGCGGCACTCAGGGGCTTGCAGGATTCTGCCGGTGTCGAGGAAATGCCCGCGCTTCTGGACAACCTGCTCAAGGCGCGTTCTCAGCCGGAGATGCAGGCCGCTGAAGGCACGCTGGGATCGCTTTGCGCGCGGCAGAAGCGGATGCCCGGCGCCATCATCATTCAGAAGGCGTTGTACGGAAATCCGCCCGACGGCCCAGCCGCCGATGTCACCGAGAAGGTCAAGAGCATCGTGGAATCCGGCTCGCTCTCGGTGGAAGCCTCAAACGGCAACTTCGGCGACCCGGCCCCTGGCGTCGTCAAGAGATTGCGGGTCGAGTACACAGAAAACGGTACACTACGTAGCGACACGGCCAGCGAAGGCGAAACGCTGAAACTGGCGGTTGCATCGGCGCCCCCGGTCATTGTCGACGCATTCTGCTCGGCGTTCGACAAGGCGCAAGGGGAGGCCAAACTCGCCGTGCTCCGGCTCCTGGGCTCCACGGGCAGTGGTAAAGCCCTCGAAATTGTGCGAGCCGCCTCCGCTGGGGAACAAGGGCCGATCAAGGAAACGGCCCAGCGTACGCTGTGTGAATGGCCAACGGCCGACGCGTTGCCCTCGCTCATGGAACTGGCCAAGAGTTCCTCCGATCAGACCCTGAAGGTGCTGGCCTTGCGCGGGGCGGTGCGGCTGCTCGGTCAAGGCAGTGTCGGGACGGCGGAGCTTCTGGATCATTACACGGCTCTGATGAACTGCGCCACCAGTGCCGATACGAAGAAGTCGGTGCTCGGCGCGCTGTCACAAGTCCCTCATGCGGGCGCACTGGAGCTGGCCTTGCGTCAATTCAGCGACGAATCCGTGAAGGCCGAAGCCGTCCAGGCCGCCGTCTCGATAGCAAAGAACCTCGGCAAGTCCGCCCGTGAGGACGGCAGCGTTTTCAACGGGAAAGACCTGAGCGGATGGCAGGGCAACATGACCTACTGGCGGTTTGAGGAGGGCGCCATCGTCGGCAGTAGCGACAAAGACATCCCGCGCAACGAATTCCTCTGGTCGGGTGTTGAGGTCGGCGATTTCTATCTCGCCGTCGACATCAAGCTCGAGCCGAACTCGGCCAACGCGGGCGTGCAGTTCCGGTCGAAGAAGGTCGACGAGCACGGCCAGGCGCTGGGATACCAGGCAGACGTCGGACAGGACGTTTGGGGGCGGCTCTATCACGAACACGGGCGAGGCCAACTGGACTGGACGGACCGGGCTGAGAAGGCGGTCAAGCCCGGAGACTGGAACCATTATGAGATCCTCGCTGTCGGACCGGCCATCTGGACCGCCATCAACGGTACGCTCGGAGTCGCCTGCCTCGACGTGGACGGTGAACGCTCAGGACTGACTGCCGTCCAGATCCATGCCGGTCCGCCGATGACGGCTCGCTATCGAATTCAGAAGCTTGTCCACAACCCGAAGGTGGAGTTGAGAGGTCTTACGACCGAGCAGTTGATCGCCGAGCTTAAGGCTACGGAAAAGTGATGGCGCATCCGCCGCCGCGCAATCCAACTCGAACAGGCTGTTGCTGGACATTGCCAACTCGTACAGAGACGACAACCATTCATTCCGTACGCCGTCGTCATGCCATTCCGTTCGAGTGGTGCGCCTTCGCGAAAAGTAGTTACTGTCCCTACTTGTTCCGAAGTTGTCGTGGCACGGCAGATGCGCGTGCGGGGCTAGGCGTACTCGTAAAGGGCAATGCAATCGCAATGGGGCAATGGGGTCGCAATGGGGGTCGCAATGGGGTCAGGTCTTGATTTATAAGGTCATTTGAGGTAGAACGTGTCCCAGGCTGAACTCGTCGCACGTCCGACGACGATAGACTTTGATGTCCCTCAAGATCCGTCAGGGTGTGAGTGACCATTTGACAAAAGAGGAGTAACAATGCGCTGTGTCAATGAGAGACGAATGTCACCCTTCCTTGTCTCCACATCGAGCCTTGCAGCGATAGGAGTGTGCACGATGCTTTTGTTGTCCTGCCCCCGAACTCCCGCTCCGGCTTCCGCCCCCGCCGCGAATTCGCAGCAGCAAACGCCGGACTTGGCCAGCGAAGTGACCCGTCGAGCGTTCCCTTCTGCACGCGAGTTATCGCAGATGCAACCGCAAGACCGGGAGAAAGCGCTGGAGCAGCTCGAGCGAAACGCGAAGGAACTGCCGGAGCCCTCCAGGGGAATCAGGTTGCGCTTTGTCGCTCGTGCCCGTGCGATGGCGCGAGTGAGCTTCGGGGTCAATGGGGAAATCGTGATCCTTTCACGGCAAGTCGTGCCGCACGAGCGTGATATTCTTCTTGTACGAAACGAAGATGGGTCGGCCAGGATTACCCAGGACCCCATGGACGCAGCGTCTGCTTTCGCCACCATCTCCAAGAATGGCGATGTGAAGCTTGCTGTTGTGCCCAAGGCTGGGAGGCCGTCGATGAAGGCGCTGCCCGTCAAGTGGCCATTTAGAGATGAGAAGGGAAACCCGGCGACGCCGGAGCCAGGAACGTTGATCGTGTCCCGGCCGGAAAAGGGGGCCGAGAAAATCGTCATGCCACCGGACGCAATCGGGTGGCTTTACGTTGACATTGACCATGCCCTTGCCGCCCCTCCCAGAGGGCTCGATCCATTCCCCAATGTCATCTGGGTCTACCGCGATACGGATGGTGGACTCCGTCTTGTTCACAGCGGCCCGGACGAGCACGGGCCATTCGGGACCGTATCCCCGGAGGGCAAGGTAACGTTTCCTGATTCGGGAGGGATGGAAAAGCCGAAGCCCGGGGAATGGTACTGGTGGGGGCATTTCTCCTCAGAGGACAGCTTTCCTTGCATGTTTCCGCCGGAGATCGCGATGCCGATGGTTCCCGGCAAGGCGGACATGAGAATCATGGTCGACAAGTTTGGCAATGCCTCTCTTACTGTCCCGGGCAAGATAGAAGTGGACTGAGCGAGGTGACGAGGAGGATTCTTTCCATGAAGAGAGGGACAATCGCGGCGGCCTGGATCCTTGTGCTGCTCAATTGCGGGGATCTCCCGCCGGCAATGGCAATGGGGTCAGGTCTTGATTTATAAGGTCATTTGAGGTAGCATGTGTCTATGGCCAGACCACTTCGGATCGAGTTTGCGGGGGCGCTGTATCACGTGACGAATCGGGGCGACCGTCGGGAACGCATTTGGGAAGACGACGGGGATCGCAAGGCGTTCCTGGAAATCCTGGCCGCCGTCATCGAGCGTTTTCACTGGCTGTGCCATGGTTATTGTTTGATGGACAATCACTATCACTTACTGGTGGAGACGGCTGAGCCGAACTTGGCTCGGGGGATGAGACAGCTGAACGGCGTTTATACGCAGCGGTATAACGGGCGGCACGGAAAGACGGGCCATGTTTTCCAGGGGCGGTACAAGGCGGTAATGGTGGAAAAGGAGCCTCACCTGCTCGAGGTCAGTCGCTATGTTGTGTTGAACCCTGTCCGTGCAGGCATCGTGAAGCGGCCCCAGGAGTGGCGCTGGAGCAGCTACGGGGCGACCGGCGGCCTCTGCAAGGCGCCCGTGTTCCTGAAGGCGGACTGGCTACTGATGCAGTTTGGCTCGAAGCGGCGTGAGGCGCAACGGGCGTACCGGCAGTTTGTGCGCGACGGCCTCGAAGGACCGCCTCCATGGAAGGGCCTTGTGGGCGGCATCATGCTGGGCGGAGAGGAATTTGTGGCGCGGTGCCGCGCGTTGATTGAACGGCACAAGCCTTTTCGGGACATTCCCCGGACGGAAAGGTATGCGGGCCGACCGACCCTGAAGGACCTGTTTGGCGGAGTCCCGCGCCGCGAGCGTGACAAACGGAACGCGTGTATCGCGCGCGCCTATCTTGAACATGGGTACACCATGAAGCAGATAGGCGACTTCCTCGGTTTGCATTACAGCTCCGTGAGCGTCATCATACACCGAGCCGAGCGAGGAATCTGATAATTCAAGACCTGACCCCATGCCCATGCCTGCCACGCCATGTCGCGATGAACGCGGGACGGGTTATCGCTACATGTCCAGTTGCCTTCAGGTCCGGCCCGGCTCCAGACTCAGCGACGCATAGTTTTGTCCCGAACGAGCAGGCCTCCCAAGGCTGCGCCAAGCAGCAGCCAGTCGCCCAGGAAGTATTTGAACACGTCTCTTAACCTCTGTACATCGCCCGAGCCCGGGCAGCCACAGGCGGGCGCCAGGAACGTCTTCAATTCCCGCTGCGTCAGATAACCGTCGCCATTTGTGTCTAATGCCTGAAACTGCGTTTCGGTGAGAGACGGAATCAACGCGACAGCCTCCTCATAGCTAAGCCGCCCATCGCCGTTCGCATCCGCTTCGGAGAAATTGTCGACAAGATTCCGGGCGATAGCGCTCAAGGGTTCACCTTCCCCTTCCCCTTCACCTTCACCTTCGCCTTCCCCCTCGCCCTCGCCCTCGCCTTCACCTTCGCCTTCGCCTTCGCCCTCGCCCTCGCCTTCACCTTCGCCTTCGCCCTCGCCCTCGCCTTCACCACCCTCTCCTTCTCCTTCGCCCTCTCCTTCACCTTCGCCCTCACCTTCGCCCTCGCCTTCGCCCTCGCCTTCTCCTTCTCCCTCGCCTTCGCCCTCACCTTCACCCTCGCCCCCTTGCTGGCTGACCGAAACCTTGCCATCGGATACTTCCGCAAAGACGTCATTCAGAAGCGCGTAGCTGAAATGGAGGTCCGACGATTTTCCACCCGCATCCTCCAGCGCCCGGAAGCGGATTACAACGAGCGTTCCGCCGCCTGACAATTCGGTTGCACTTGCCCATACCGCCCGGACGCGTCCAGGCCAAATTCCCAAAGTGGGTTCGCTCTGATGTGCAAGCAGGTCTCCCCGTGACGTACTGACGTACTCGAGCACTGCTGTATCATATGCTGTATCATAATCATAGTTCAACTCGATGTTGAACCCGCTGACCCCCGTGGCGTCGTCCACGGAAACGGAGACGTCAAACTCCGCTCCCGGATCGACCGTGATCTCCGCAGGGACACTCACATGGCTGGATTGGCCGAGTGCGTTCGGTTCAAGCGATGAGAGGACCTTCCCTTCGGGGCCAAAGTCATAGGGTTGTGTGGTGTCCGCGGGGAAGTGGAGTATTCTCCCCACGCGCATCTTTAGGATCTCCCTCGCGTCATTGGTCCCTAACTGGGCATCCCCAGACACGTCCGCCGGCGGGTATGGCGGCAGCGGCACCATCACTCCCTTGTACGGGTACTGATGCGCCACATCGATGGGGAAATAGAACGGCTCGTCCGGGTCGCCAAACGCCAACGCCTGCAAGATCAACGAAGTATCCAGCGTCGCCGCCTTCCCATCGCCGTTCAGGTCGCCCCACCGGAACATCCCCGCCGGCGTCAACTCAAAGTCCACGTTTTTCGTAGCGCCCGCCGACACCGTTGCCGCCTGGGTCTTGCTCTCGTAGTTCGATGCCGACGCCATCAGGGTGTAGCCCCGCGGGTCCAGGTCCGCCAGGAAATACACCCCGCGCGTCGACGTCGTCGCCGATTGCACACCGACGCTCACCGTTGCTCCGGCAATCGCCCGGCCCGCCGTATCCTTCACCACGCCCATGATGTTGCCCGGGATCGTCTCGTTGCCGTTGTCCGTCGTGAGTGCGCGCACGGCGTTGCTTGCGGGCATCGCCCCATACACGTCCACCGGGATCACCCGCCAATAGTACGTGTGCAGGTCCTCGAGTCCCGGCATCTGCGCCACGGTCGTCAACAGACCCTCGTTGACCAGAAGCCCTTCCGTGAACCCCGGGTTCTCCGCCACCTCGAGCCGGTACGTCACCGGGTCGTTGTCCGGATCCGTCGTCTCTTCCCACGCAAAGAACGTGCTCGTGTACACCGTCGCGCCGTCCCCCGGATACACCAGGTTCACCGCCAGCGGCCGACCGTTTGTCGTCGCACGACGGTAGATCGTCGTCATCATGTGCGTGCTCACCACGCCCGTCGTGTGGTCCCGAATGTAGTAAAACACCTGGTAGGTCCCCGGCGCATCAAACGTCGTCCCAAACGTTTGCCAGCGGAAATACCCGTTCGCCAAGTCCGAAATCCCCGGCTCGTGGTCGAACACGTCCATTAATAAGACTTCTTGCTGCGAGTCGGGATTGCTCTCGTCAATCGTATGCGAGCCCGCGTACGAGGGCTTCTTGACCTCGATCCACGCCTCGTCGCCCGTCGCGGGGACATGGTCCGCCTTCCCTTCCAATATCGGAACTGGGGCGCCCGGGTCCAGCCACTGCGTCTGCGTCACCGTCACCCAACCCACCGACGCGCCCGCGTTCACACCGTATCCAAGCATCAACTCGTGCGCTCGGGAACCATCCTCGCCCGCCGTGTACGACAGCGCGCCAGCAATCGTCCCCAAACCGTCCCCATTATCGTCCAGCAACGGATGCTGCGTGTGTTCCGCCGCACCGTCGTTGCTTCGCGTCGCCGTGTATTCCGAGAGTTTGGCCGAGGCCAGCTCGAACGACTCCTTCAGGGTTTTCCCTTCCTGCGCATACCGGAACAGCTCCGTGGTAAACGCCTCGCCGTCCCGAAGCCCGTCCACCGGGTCCACCACGCCTCGGTGAGAAACCTCGGATGCCGACGCGCTCGTGATCACCGTCCGGTTCGGGCCGCTCACCGTGTCGATGAAACTCCCCGAATGGCACGCCCCGTACACCACCACGAGGTCTTCGGACTCCGCCGCCGGTGACAGATTCGCCTGAAGCGTGTCCAGTGAGGCTTTCAGATCAGTCGGCGTCACCATGCGCGTCGTGTAGCTCCCCGCATACATGTAGAACACGTCCTCGCCCCCGTGGTCCAGAAGCACCACATACAACGGCCCCGGAGACCCGTTCATCTTGTTCTTCGCCCAGGTCGTGATAGCGTACTCGAGGCCCGCCTTGCTCGGAGAGGCGTCGTCCACCTGGATGTTCCGGCCGGGGGCTGGCTGGCCGTGTCGCAGGTAGTAGATATCCTCGTGGGCGAATCCACGCCCGTAGAACGCGTCATATACGTAATCCGCCGTCTTCTGTTGCTCATTCAGCCCTTCTCCGCTCGCGTCCAACTCTCCTACCGCGATCAACGCGTACCCTGCACGATCCTTGACTGTCAGCCGCGTCGAACCCGGCTGGTCATATCCCGTCGACATCGCCGGCAGAAAGTTGTTGTCTCCCCCAAACTCCGCGATGAACTGCCACACCCCCGGCATGTCGAACGCGATCCCCGCCGACACAAACGACGATGGCGGGAACGCCGCCACGCCGTCCGCGTCGGTTATCCCCGACAAGGGGCCCGCCGATGACGCGTCCGGCTTCTTCATCCATAACTTCACTTCAGCACCCGAAAGCAGCGGACGAAGCGATGCCAGCAGATTCGCCGAGAGTTCCACCGTTGCAGACAGGTCTGTATAGTTCAGAGGGGCCGAAGACGCGCTCAAAGTTACCATCAGCGCCGGCTGAGCTTTCAGCACCGCAAATGACATGGCATCGCTCTCAGCAGGCGCAAACGTAGCGTCGCCTGGCCACCAGGTTACGAGCGACCAATCGGGCCGCCCTTCGGACGCTTCCGTGGGATAGAAGAGGCGGCTGTAAGCGCTGCCGGAGATAACCATTCCTTCTGGAAAGCTGTCTGACATCACCCCGGATGGGGATGTGCTGCGGAAAAACACGCTCGCGCCGGGATTCGGCGCAGGGAAAATGTGGCCAAATGACGTTACCGACTGGCCCAACGTCACAACCATGGGTGAAACGGCCTGCGACATGTACGACGGGACGGTCCCGTGGCCGAGGATGTCGCAGACCCCGGACGCGACTGTGACATCCGGGATCTCGCCGTCACCATAGGTAACCTCACAACGCCACCGGTCGCCCACAAGGGTGTCCACCGTGTCAATCTGCGTATATGCATCCGTGGTCAACACGCTGCCGCTCCACGGCGTCTCGGTCCCTCCGCGCGTCAAGAACCATTGCACGGAATACACCACATCGCCGTCCGGGTCAGGGCTCTTAATCAATACACATCGGAGATTCGATGTGTCCCCCTGTGCCAATGGCAGCGACAACGTCAGCGCGCCCGCCGGCGTGTTCAACACCGTCACTGACGCCTCAGCCCACGGCGAATACAATAACCCGTCCCAACAGCGCACCCGACACACCCACACCTCGTGCTTCGTGGTATGCGAAGCGGCGAGAGCATCGGACAAGGAGGAGCCCGGACCCCGCGTCAGAGTGATACCGCTCGTCGTCCAGACGTATTGATACTGTGTGGTCGCCCCAGGGCGCACCGTGCTCGGGATTACCACCGTGCAAACCAACGGGTCGTCCGTGAACGGAGATCCCGGCGTTATTGAAATCCCCGGAACGGAAGGCAAACCAGCCTCGTACGCCCCCATGTCATAGTCCGAGCCGTCTCCCGTGCTTCCCGCACCCAAACCGTCCCCATCAATGCCCCGCAGCGTCCCCTCGATATCGTCCGCCACGTTCCCGTATTCCGGGAGGTTTGTGTTGCGCCCCATGTCTATGCACGGCGAACCGCCCTGTAGACGGAAATCGCCGGTTGTTTCATCCAGGAAGACTGGATCGGCATCAATGTTACCTATGCCACTGAAGCCCCCCCTTACCGCACAATGAGTCACGGTCAGTGCAGTCGGTCCTTCGGACGTGATCTCGTCTGGTAAGTTGTTCCAAAGAATGCAGTTGGTCACGACAGACCCATTCCCTTGATTGCCGTCCCATATACCTCCACCACTTTGTGTCGCCCAGTTGTGACTAAAAGTGCAGTTAGAAACGGAGGCCCTGTTGCCTGACCCGACAGACAGAGCACCTCCTGTTGCTGCGGCATTCCCGAAAAAGACGCAATTGCTGATGTGCGGGGTACCCCCTATACTAATCGCGCCGCCATCATATTTTCCGGCCAAGTTGAACGAGAACGTGCATCCGCTTATACTGGGTGACCCAAAATATATCGTGATGGCACCACCAGCGCCCCAGACTGAGTTCCGCGAGAAAATGCAGTCAGAGACAGGCACAGAGGATGCATAGTCATATATCGCTCCGGCGCTTCCACCGTTGCCGGAAGGGCACTGATTGTCTTCAAATATGCAACTGACTATTTCGCTGGCAGAGGATGCGTTTGAGTTGCCTACGCCAGCCCCCCCAAAGGCTGTGTTCCGGGAAAAGGTGCAGTTCCTGATGCTGGATACTGTGTTGGCGACGTTGGCAATCGATCCAGCCCCTTGAGAAACGTTGCCAGTAAACGTGCAATTCTCGATAAGCGCGTTCACCCCGGTGTTATAAACGCCTGCTCCGTTCGATGAACCTGCCCCGGCCCCCTGACTTGAATTCGCCGTGAAGGTGCAGGAGTTCACGGAAATAACGGATCCTACATTGTACATTCCCCCGCCATCATAGAAACTATTGTTGGCTATAAAGAGGCAGTTCCGTACCGCAATAACAACGTGAGAATTGAACATGCCGGCACCACTTCCAAGGGTGTACCTAGACGATCCGGAAACTGTCCTTCCGCCGCGAACAGTAAAACCGTCCAACGTACAGCCGGTGCCTCCAACCACAACGTGGTACGCGGCAACCGAGTCACGGGATGTAGAGCCATCGATCGTTGTCACATTGGAGGCGAAATCTCTCAGAGATCGTTCTGCCTCATATCCACCTTGTCCAATTCCGATGAAACCGCCGTAGAGATCAACGCCTTCTTTGAGAACAAGAGAGCCAGTATTCACATTATCCGGCGATGGATGGACGATGGAAGTGCGGGGCTCGTCATAAGTCCCTTCGGCAACCCAGACTTCCCCGCCGCCGGCGTTGTAGGCGGCGTCAACGCCTTCCTGGATGGTGTTGAACGCCGTTGCCCAGGTAGTCCCGTCTTCGGTGCCGGTGTTGTCTTTGTCGACGTACCAGACGGCCGTCTTCGGGGCTTGTGCCCACGCTTGTGCGCAGGTCAGAGTCAACAGGGTCACCAGAATGAGAATGCGACATCTAGTCATTGTGTTCACGCTCCCTTTTTCTCGTTTCGACCTGTCACCCCGCTGGGGACCGGAGATCATTGGCCCGCGTCTCCCGTTTTCCGCAATGCATCCTTTGCCTCACTTCTCAAGAGGGGCGCTCACTACCGCTCGCATTTCACTATCGTTGAGTTCGATCAATTCGATCTGCACACACGGGTCGCAGGGGGCCACGGTTATTTGCCGGAAGTGGAACACCACAAGCTCGCCGCCGCCCGTCAGCGCCTCTAGCACGGCGCCCGCCACCGAGATGTGACCGTCCTCCGCGTGAGCGACGACTTGGCCGCCCTCGGACAGCAAAGCTCCGCCAGACACGCCTTCGTAGGCGAGCGTCGAGGCGTCATAGTCTATTTCCGCAACGCAACCCAGCACGCCGGAAGCATCGTCCAGTGCCAGCGCCACGGTAAGCTCGTCTTCTGATTCCGCCGCCGCAGTCTTCACTAAGGTCACGGTTCGCGTAGCCGCGCCCGCGCACTTCGCGCCAGGTTCGACACTCGGATGCACAGCGGCTGTGGGCAGGGGCCACTTGTCATTGGCCTTGCCTTCGGGGCCAAAGTCATAGGGTTGTGTGGTGTCCGCGGGGAAGTGGAGTATTCTCCCTACGCGCATCTTTAGGATCTCCCTCGCGTCATTGGTCCCTAACTGGGCATCCCCAGACACGTCCGCCGGCGGGTATGGCGGCAGCGGCACCATCACTCCCTTGTACGGGTACTGATGCGCCGCATCGATCGGGAAGTAAAACGGCTCGTCCGGGTCGCCAAACGCCAGCGCCTGCAAGATCAACGAAGTATCCAGCGTCGCCGCCTTCCCGTCGCCGTTCAGGTCGCCCCACCGGAACATCCCCGCCGGCGTCAACTCAAAGTCCACGTTTTTCGTAGCGCCCGCCGACACGGTTGCCGCCTGGGTCTTGCTCTCGTAGTTCGACGCCGACGCCAGCACGGTGTAGCCCCGCGGGTCCAGGTCCGCAAGGAAATACACCCCGCGCGTCGACGTCGTCGCCGATTGCGCACCAACGCTCACCGTTGCTCCGGCTATCGCCCGGCCCGCCGTGTCCTTCACCACTCCCATGATGTTGCCCGGGATCGTCTCGTTCCCGTTGTCCGTCGTGAGTGCGCGCACGGCGTTGCTTGCGGGCGTCGCGCCGTACACGTCCACCGGGATCACCCGCCAATAGTACGTGTGCAGGTCCTCGAGCCCCGGCATCTGCGCCACGGTCGTCAACAGACCCTCGTTGACCAGAAGCCCTTCCGTGAACCCCGGGTTCTCCGCCACCTCGAGCCGGTACGTCACAGGGTCGCCGTCCGGGTCCGTCGTCTCTTCCCACGCAAAGAATGTGCTCGTGTACACCGTCGCGCCGTTCCCGGGATACACCAGATCGACCGACTGCGGCGGATGGTTCGTGGTCGTACGGCGGTAGATCGTCGTCAGCATGTGCGTGCTCACCACGCCCGTCGCGTGGTCCCGAATGTAGTAGAACACCTGGTAGGTCCCCGGCGCGTCAAACGTCGTCTCAAACGTCTGCCAGCGGAAATACCCGTGTTCCGGATCTGAAATCGGCGGCTCGTAGTCGAACACGTCCATTAAGACTTCTTGCTGCGAGTCGGGATTGCTCTCGTCAATTGTGTGCGACCCCTCGTACGAGGGCTTCTTGACCTCGATCCACGCCTCGTCGCCCGTCGCAGGCACCGTGTCTGCCCTTCCCTCGAGCATGGGGACCGGCGCATCCGGATCCAGCCACCGGGTCGGCGTTACCGTCATCCAACCCACGGATGCGCCCGCGTTCACGCCGTATCCAAGCATCAACTCGTGCGCTCGGGAACCGTCCTCACCCGCCGTGTACGACAGCGCGCCCGCCACCGTCCCCAAACCGTCCCCGTTGTCATCCAACAACGGATGCTGCGTGTGTTCCGCCGTCCCGTTGTTGCTGCGCGTCGCCGTGTATTCCGAGAGCTTCGCCGACGCCAATTCGAATGACTCCTTCAGGGTCTTCCCTTCCTGCGCATACCGGAACAACTCCGTCGTAAACGCCTCGCCGTCCCGAAGCCCGTCATCGGGATCCACGACTCCGCGGTGCGACACCTCGTCGGGCGACGCGCTCGTGATGATCGTCCGGTTCGGGCCGCTCACCGCGTCAATGAAGCTCCCAGAATGGCATGCCCCGTATATCACCACGAGGTCTTCGGATGCCGCTGTCGATGACAGATTCGCCTGAAGTGTGTCCAGCGAGGCTTTTAGATCAATCGGCGTCACAGTTCGCGTATCGTAGCTGCCCGCATACATATAGAAGGCGTTCTCGCCGCCGTGGTCGAGAAGCACCACATACAACGGGCCGGGCGACCCGTTCATCTTGTTCTTGGCCCAAGTCATGATCGCGTACTCGAGGTCCGACTTGTTCGGCGAAGCGTCGTCCACCTGGATGCTCCGGCCCACCGGTGGCTGACCATGTCGCAGATACCAGATGTCCTCGTGAGCAAACCCGCGCCGATAGAACGCGTCATAGACGTAGTCCGACGTCTTCTGGTGCTCGGCCTGCCCTTCCGAGCTTGTGTCAAACTGGCCAACCACGATCACCGCGTACCCCGCACGGTCTTTCACCGTCAAACACGTCGAACCCGGCTGGTCGTACCCCGTCGACGTCGCCGGCAGAAAGTTGTTGTCTCCTTCAAACGCCGCGATGAATTGCCACACCCCAGGCGTGTCGAATGCGATCCCCGCTGACACAAACGACGATGGCAGGAACACCGCCTCGCTGCCCTCACCCGTAACCCCCACCACCGGTCCGGCCGAACTCGCATCCGGCTTTTTCAGCCAGAGATTCACCAAGCGACCCGACAGCAGCGGACGTAGATTGGCCGGCACCGCCGCATTCAGCACCGCCGTCGCCTCGAGTTCAGCGTAACCCATAGGCGCGCAACTCGCGCTGAGGCTCACCGCCAAAGACGGTTGACACTTCAAGACGGTGAACATAACAGGAGCGCTCGTCGCCGCTTGGTAAATCGCATCCCCAGACCATGATGCCGTCACGGACCACGCGGCGCGCCCTGCCGATGCCTCCGTCGGGTATAACAGCTTCAAATAACTCCCTGCTGCGAACACCGTCCCCTCCGGGAACAGGTCCGACCCAACACCCGAAGGCGAGACACTGTGGAACGAGACCGTCCCGCTCCCTGCTGGCGTCGGGAATATCTGCCCCAACGCCGTCACGGCCTCGCCTAACGCTACCGTCAAGGGGGTCGCTCCCAGCGAGATGTAGGACGGGATAACCCCGCCGAGGACGATCGCGTTAGGCGAG
>Ga0315274_10002616_pt1 | contig 27043 bp, 27 predicted proteins | sample YL17G02_20_MG_FD_203700 | JGI IMG/M metagenome (GOLD analysis project Ga0315274, IMG submission 203700) | Sediment microbial communities from Yellowstone Lake, YNP, Wyoming, USA - YL17G02_20 | ecosystem: Environmental > Aquatic > Freshwater > Lake > Sediment | place: USA: Wyoming | collected...
GGATGGTCTTTTCGGGGCTGTCGCCGGATCGCAAGCTGGTCGAGATCGTCGAGATGAACAACCATCCATGGATGCTGGGCAGCCAGTTCCACCCCGAGTTCACATCTCGTCCCACCCGGCCTCATCCCTTGTTCCGGGATTTCGTCGCCGCGGCCAAGGAACATGGTCGGCTGCAACTGGCGTTTGAGCTGACCACATGACCTGGCACTCCCGCTCAACCGCTGCCCCTTTGGCTTCCGATACCTCGGCTTCCGATCGGCTGGTGATGGACGCCGGCTCAGGTGAGGAGAATGGGAGGCTGATGCAGGTATTGGGCGTAGCTGCGCTTCTGCTCGATGTCCCAATACACCCAGCGGGCCTGTTCCTCGGTGTACCCCAACGCCGCGCCAGCTTCGGCGGGTGAGAGGTCGTGGTTCTTGGCATACAGAAACAGGTCCATCAGGTTGTAGGGCAGGGCAAAGTAAAAGTCCTCTTGGGATTGGCCCAAGCTATACGTGTCGGTCGTCGGCGGGCGAGCGCGGATCTCAGCCGGTACGTCCAGGTGTTCGGCCAGGGCGTACACCTGCGTCTTGTACAGATGGGCAATTGGCTTGATGTCTGCCAGGCCATCGCCGCCTTTGACAAAGAACCCCAGATCGTACTCCAGGTAGTTGGGCGTGCCGAGCACTGCGTAATTGAGCCTGTCGGCGTGAAAGTACTCGATCATCTTGCGCGTGCGCTGCTTGAAATTGGTGGCCGCAACGATGCTCAAGTACTCTCGCAAGCCCAGCCGCTTCTTGATCTGTTGTCCGTCGGGCAGTTCGACCACAACCGAGAAAAAGTTGAGCGCCTTGCTGTCCAGGCGATTGCCCGGCAGCACGATGCTAAACTTGCACTCAGGGGTATACTCGGGTACCGCTCGTCGGACCGCGTCGTTGCGGACACTGTAGCAGCCCAGTGCCTCTAGCGCGGGCGCGATGTCCTGCATCACGGTCTCGATCCCGAGCTGGTCGGCGACCAGCCTGGCCAGCCGCAGGCTGTCGGGAGAGGAATCGCGTTCTGGCAGAAACAGGCCCAGCACCCGGTCTTTTCCCAAGGCATGGACTGCCAGCGTCGCTACTACCGAGGAATCGACTCCTCCGCTCATCGCCACAACCCCTCCCTTACGGTGCCAGGTATCGACAATCCTGGCCTGCAGGAGGGCACTGATCCGATCGACTTCTGCCGCGCAGTCTAGCTCGAGTACCGAGCGGTCCAGCTTTATCGTGTGTTCCTCAGCCGCGGGATCTTTTTCTGGCACCACGTCGTCCTCTCTTGGTCTCAGGCTGCTCACCGCGCGGCTGCCTCCGTTGGGCGATCCGGGCCATCAGCACACCCAGGAAGTACAGCGCGTCCAAAGGTATCATGACCAGGATCATGTTGAACGGGTCTGGCGTGGGGGTAATGAGTGCGGCAATGACGGCAGCGGCCACTATGGCGAACTTCCACACGGAGAGAAGCTGCTTGGCCGTCACCACGCCCAGCCGGGCAGCAAAGGCCATCAGCAGAGGGGTCTCAAAACTGACTCCCACCCAAAAGATCAGGCCGGTGATAAACGGCACGTACTCGTCGACCATCCAGTTCTGCTCGACGATGTTGGACCAAAAGCCGAGCAGAAAGGGGATCGCTGCCGGAATCATCACAAAGTAGGCAAAAGCTGCGCCAACGACGAAAAAGAACGTAGCTCCTGGGACAATCCAGAGCAGGGCTTTCTTCTCTCTCTGCGTCAAGCCCGGCAAGACAAAGAGCAACAGCTGGTGCACGATCCAGGGCATGGCAAAGACCGCCCCGCTGAACAGCGAGATCCTCATGAACAGCCCGATCGTGGTGGTGGGCTTGGTGGCGATGACCTTGTACGCCCCCTGGTACCTTTCCATGGGTTTGAGCAGCCACCTGAGGATCCTCTCGGCCAGGACAAAGCTGGCTGCACCCCAGATAACCAGGGCAATTCCAATGCGTACCAGACGATCTTTGAGCTCGACCAGGTGTTCGAGGAGGGTCATCAACCTTTCGCTGGCGAACTCTTGAGTCTTCTCGGTCATGCTATCTCCTCCGCCGGCACCGACGCCGAGCTGGCTGCCGCCGGCTCGACGGAAGAGACTCCGCTCACCCCATGGTCAGCGTTCCCCTCGATGGGCTGCGGCTGTGCCGTCCGCATGGACTGCAGCTCTGTTCTCAACGTCTGGAGTTCTCGCTGCAGCAAGGTGACCTGGATGCTTAACTGCTCGAAGCGGCTGTAGCCGACCCAGGCCTCAAGTCCCCCTACGCGTTGTGCTGCTGACAGAACAGGTGCTGGTTCTGGCCGTTCCGTCCTACCACCCGGAGCTGGGACAGAGGCCACCGGCTGCGTCACCTGCTGCCCGGCAGCACTGGTCGGCTGGAGAACCTGGGTCTCGGCAAGGGGTACTGATTCCATGGGCTCTTTTCTGCCGCGCAGCCTGTCGAGGATGCGTTGGGTCCTGTCAAAGGCGCTTTCGGTGGTTTCCTTGACCATCTGTGGCGCGCCTTCCTGGGTCACAGGCACTCCCGCCACCTGCTCTGCAGTCACTGGTTGTGCAACAACAGGCGGTTCAACAACCGCCGGCGGCTCGACGGGGACCGGGGCGAGCGTCACCGTCGGCTCGCTGCTCCGCGGCATCTCTGAGGCGACAGGCTGCGTCTCCGCCGTGGCGCCGGTCAGGGGCACGACGGCCTCCTCTGTCGCGGCAGGAACAGGCAGCCCGGCTGCGGCCGACTGCTCTGCTGGCGACGGCGTAGGCACGACCAGTTCTTCCTTGCCCAGCAGCCTGTTTAGGACACGCTGGGTTCTATCGAAAGCGCTCTCGGTCTCTTGCTTTGGCTCTGGTTCCTGGTTCAGTTTGCTGAGATCGATCCTGTCCGGGGCAAAGCCACCCGGTCCGGCCGCTTGTTCAGCAGCCTGCTCTGGTGTGATGGGGCTGGGCACAGACTCAACCGGCGCTGTTTCCGCCGCGGCGGGTTGAGCAGTGGGGGTAGCGGCTCGCCTTTTCATCAGCTCGTCAAGCACTTGCTGGCTTTTGGCGATGGCAACATCGTCACCCGATGGAGGTGTGGGGCCCGTGTCTTGAGTTCGAGACGCGCCAAAGGGAGCGGGTGTACTTCCCACTCCATCCAGCAGCGCCTGTGGATTGGGCGTCAGTTGCTTCACCGTCTCCCGGGCGTCGCCAATGGCACCGCTGATATCCTCTCGGGCGGTAACCAGCGATCCAGAGATCTCTTGCTGTGCGGAGAGGATCTCGTCACGAATCCCTCTCACCTCCGCCACAGCATCCTGAATAACCAGGGCCTCGTCGCTCCACTGGGTCATGAAGGCTTTGGAGTAGCGGGTAAGGCTAGCCAACCAGCGCCCGAGGCGCGCCGCCAACTGGGGCAAGCGTTCAGGTCCAAAGAGCAAAAGGGCCATTAGAGCCAGAGTCAGGAACTCCATCAGCCCGAAATTGTCTAGCATAGTCGCATCACCTCCGGATGCTTTTACCCTGCATCGCCCTCAACCTGCTTTTTTCCTTTCTTCTTGCGCTGGGGAGGTATGGCCTGTTGGCTGAGCAGGGCACCTAACACACCGTTCACGAACCTGCTCGAACTGTCGCTGCCAAAGATCTTGGCCAACTCTACTGCCTCGTTGATGGCGACCTTGGGCGGGGTCTCATCGTTGATCACGAATTCGAACAGGGCGATGCGCAGGATATTGCGATCGATGACCGCCATCTGGTCGATGGGCCACTCGGGGGCATAGGTGACGATCATCTTGTCCAACTCTTGCTGGTGAGCCAGGACACCTTGGACGATCTCGCGGGTGAACTTCTGGCCTTCATCCGGCAGGTCCAGATCCTCAAGACGCTGCTGCAGCACCACACCGGCCTGGTGGTGAGCACAGTCTATCTCGAACAGAGACTGCAGTGCTGCGATGCGTGCTTGCCGCCGAACCTGCAACTCAGTCCTCCGGTTTCGGTTTTTCCTGCCAGACGTCTGTCAAAGCTCTTGCAGCGAGCTCGAAACCCTGGGTACCAGCCTGGATCGAGGCACAGCCTGGCGCATTGCGAGTTACGCCTGGGCCGGCGGATAGTAGACATCCTCAATGTGAACGTTCACTTCCTTGACATCCATGCCAACCAGCTCTTCAATCGCGCGGGTCACTTCTGCCTGGATGCGCCTGCCCAGTTGCAGCATGTTCACGTCACTCTCTGCAACAACGTACAAGTCAACGCTGACATGGTTGTCTTTGACCTCGATCTGAATGCCGTCGGCGATGCCCATGTTGCCCAGAAAGCGATTGACGTCTCGGGCCCAGTCTGTGCTCATCTGGTGAACACCGTCGATCTCCCGGGTGGCCAACTGGGCGATAGTGACCAACACCCCCGGAGCGATGGTCAGCTTGCCTGTTGTCTTTTCGTCCACTGCGTGCCCTCCTTGCCGCTCTCCTAGCCACCTGGGCCACGGCTCGGGCTCTCCATCCGTGCCGGTACCCGACGCTTTGCAGAGAGACTGTGGACCAACCGCAGCGATCAGGGTGAAACCATCTGATCAGCGTGCCAGGTTTCCAGCACCTGCGTCCCGGCACACATCCCCAGCAGGGCCGCGATCTGCTCTTCTGCCTGGTGTATCATCCGCTCGATCAAGGTGGCAACCGGGACAATGTCACTGATCAGGCCGCTGACCTGTCCTGCCATAACCGAGCCGTTTTCCACATCCCCTTGCTCTGCGGCCAGGCGCAGCTTCCCGGTACCAAAGGCGATCAGTTCTTGCTCATCGATCCGAGCCTGGCTCTCCAACTGAGCCATCTCGCGGCTCATGCGGTTCTTGAGTGTGCGGACGGGATGTCCCAAGGACGCCCCCGTGATCACCGTGGCCCGGTCGCCCGCTTTGACGATCTTGTCTTTGTAGTTGGCGTGTACCGCGCATTCGCACGTACAGATGAACCTCGTACCCATCTGCACGCCAACAGCTCCCAGGGCCAGCGCAGCCGCCAGCCCACGTCCGTCCGCAATGCCCCCGGCACCGATCACCAGTACGTCCACCGCATCGACGACCTGGGGGATGAGGGGCATCGTGGACACATCACCAATGTGCCCACCCGATTCCTGGCCTTCCACGATCAACCCATCAACGCCCTGGCGGGCCAGCCGCCTGGCCAGGGCCACGGAGGAGACCAAAGGAAACACCTTGACACCCGCTTTGCGCAGCGGCTCAATGTAGGGGCCAGGGTTACCGGCACCGGTGGTGACCACTGGCACTTTTTCCTCAGCACACAACCGCATGACTTGCTCGGCACAAGGCGAGAAGAGCGGGACATTCACCCCGAATGGACGATCGGTCTGCCGTCGAACGGCATCGATCTGCTCGGCGACCCACTGGGGAGGAGCATTCCCGGAACCGACCACACCTAACCCACCCGCGTTAGAGACGGCGATGACCAACTCCGATGTGGAAACCCAGGCCATTCCGCCCTGGATGATGGGGTGCGGAATGCCGAGCAGGTCACATAGCGCGGTGTGGATCATGCTCGCTCCCTGTTTGGGACGCTGGTCGGGTTGACGACAACCCTACAAAAAGAATAGCCGTGCTGGCACTGCCACGACGGCACGGCCTGAACCGAACTGGCCTGGATTGGGTGCAGGTAGACCTTACGGGCTTTTAGACGTGGATGACTTCGACTCCACGGTAATGCCCACACGAGAGACAAACACGATGCGGCAGTTTCTTGGCCTTGCATTGCGGGCACTCTACAAGCGACTTGAGCCTGAGCGCGTCGTGTGCACGCCGCCGATTCCGGCGACCTTTGGAGATCCTGCGTTTCGGTAGTGCAGCCACTGAACATACTCCTATGAGAGATTTTCAGCCCGTGGCGGCGACGACTGACGCAGTCAGCGGTACCTGCCACCAGCATGGTAGCCTATTATAGGTGAGACTGGCGTTTGTGTCAAGCGACCGCGCCACCCAAGCCTTTCCCGACGTCTCGCAGCCGGCTAGCGCCAAAGATCACCAGTACAATGACCAGGATGACGAGCCACTCCCACACGCCAAAGTTTGGCATCTCTCCTCCTTTAGCCTGAAGTAAAGGTATACCCATGATACTCTGCTGGCGTTAGAAATACGTTAGAGGGGCATTAGATCTGCATATGAAAAGGGTAAGGCCGGCCCGCTATACGCACATGCCGGCCTTGAGCCTGTGAGGCGACAGGGCAGCCACTCACCACTGCTGCCCAGGATGCGGACCGGCGGCGAGGGTAGGACTCTGGAGGAGCAACACACGGTGCAGCACAACGCAATCACGATCCATGCGGATCGGAGTACCAAAGGGGCAATGCCGTCAGGTGACTCTCCCTGACGGACTCGCTCCCTCAACGCGCTCCGTGGCTACGGGCATAGCAGCAGCCAGGGAAGCCCGGGCTTCAGGAAGCTTCCTTTGCTGGTGACCTGGTCAGCCTCACTCGGTAGCGGGCCCGTGTTCCCCGGTGCTGACGTCCACGGTGGCGATCCCGTTCCGCACGGTGGTCAGATAGTCGAGCAGGTGCTTCTCAAGCTCAGAGAGAACGGATAGGGCATACTCGTCAGCGCCGTGCCGCACGCCTTCTGCCTCGCGCCTGGCCCGGTCCATGACGGCATCCATCCTGCTCTCGGCTTGGGACGTGATCTCGTGACCGGTCACCAGTTTCGAGGCCTGCTCACGGGCCAGGGCAATGATCCGCTCTGCCTCTTCGTTGGCTTGGGCAATGACGCGCTCTCGCTCCTGCTGGACGCGCTTGGCCTTCTTGATCTCTTCAGGTATCGAGATCCGCATCTGATTGATGAGGTCGAAACACCGATCTCGATCGATCATGACGCTAGAGGTGAACGGAATCTGCCGGCTTTCGATGAGCAAAGCCTCCAAACGGTCGATAAGCAACTGGATTTCGATGGCAATCACCTCCCCTCAGACGCTACGGACGGTGTGAACAGAACCTCACTTGGCTTGTGAACGGACCATCCAACTCAGCTTACAGAGTCACGGCTATCGCCTTCAGGCCAAAGGCTCTGGGACAGCTTTTCCTCCAAGCTTCTCAGCACATGGGCCGGAACCATTTCGGAAACATCCCCGCCAGCCACAGCGATCTCCTTGACAATGCTCGAACTCAGATAGGCGCAGTTCAGGTTGGTGAACAGGCAGACCGTTTCCACATCCGTTGCCAGAGCCCGGTTGGTCAGAGCCATCTGGTATTCTCGATCAAAGTCATATGCCATTCTCAGTCCACGGACAATAACTGGGGCATTCTGGCTCCGCGCAAATTCCACGGTCGTGCCCTGATACTGCGTCACAGAGACATTGGGCAGATGGCCCAGTGACTGGCATGCCATCTGCATCCTTTCCTCAACGGTGAACATGAGGTTCTTGAGCGGCCGGGCATAGATGGCAACGATGACCCGGTCAAAGATCTCGGCCGCACGAGTGGCGATGTCCACATGTCCGTTGTGGATCGGGTCAAAGCTTCCTGGGTACACGGCGATGGTCATGGGTGTTTGCTCGTCGAATGCCTAGACTGCATGAGTTTCGGCCTTTCTCAACTGAGATCCCCTTCACCGCCCCAAAACTCGTGCACTTTGCGTGCGAGGAGACGATGATCAGGGTGAGACAGCGCGGGGTCTTCGGCAAACAAAGCCTGTGCTTCACGGCGGGCCAGATCGAGCAGAGGCGAGTCACCTAGCGACGCCAGCTTGAGCTCGGGCAGCCCACTCTGGCGAGTGCCGAAAAAGTCTCCTGGGCCGCGCATCTCTAGGTCCTTCTCGGCCAACTTGAAGCCATCGTTGGTCTCTTCGATCGCCCGCAAGCGCTCTTCGCTGACATCCGTGGTGGTGTCAGATAGCAAGATGCAGTAGGAGTCGTGCTGCCCGCGGCCTACGCGGCCACGAAACTGGTGAAGCTGCGAAAGGCCAAAGCGGTTTGCACCTTCGATCAGCATCACCGTGGCATTGGGCACGTCAATCCCTACCTCGACCACCGACGTAGAGACCAGGATATCCAGCTCGTGGCCGCTGAACTGGTGCATGACTTGTTCCTTGTCCTGGCCTTTCATCCTGCCATGGAGCAACCCCAGGCGAAGATCGGGAAAGATCGTCTTCTGCAAGCGTTCGTATTCCTCGACGGCAGCTTTGGCCTCGATCTTGTCGGACTCTTCTACCAACGGGCAGATGATGTATGCCTGATGCCCCTGCTGGACCTGAGAGCGCACAAAGCGGTATGCGCGCTCTCGCTCGCCAGCCATGAACCAGCGGGTGAGTATCGGTTGCCGACCTGGCGGCAGTTCGTCGATCACCGAAAGATCGAGGTCCCCATAGACTGTGAGTGCCAGGGTGCGTGGAATGGGAGTAGCACTCATCACCAGGACGTGCGGGTTATACCCCTTGTCGCGCAGAATTCCCCGCTGGCGCACCCCGAATCGATGCTGCTCATCGATGATGACCAGGCCCAGGCTCTTGAATTGCACTCCTTGTTGGATGACGGCATGGGTGCCAATGACGATCGGGACGCTCCCGGAGGCCAACCCCTCATCGATCGCCTCTTTCTCGGACTTGGGTGTGCTGCCGATCAAGAGAGCGGCCTGCAGATCGTGCCCGGTCAGCATGGTGTTCACGCTCTTGTAGTGCTGTTCGGCTAGAATCTCGGTGGGAACCATCATCGCTACCTGGAATCCTGCTGCTGCTGTGGCGAGCATCGCAGCCGTGGCCACTACCGTCTTGCCCGATCCAACGTCTCCTTGCAGCAGGCGGCTCATTGGACGATCGCTGGCCAAATCGCGCAGGATATCGTCGAGGGCTCGTCGCTGGGCCTGTGTCAGGGTGTATGGCAGGCTAGCCAGAAACGCTTCCAGCCTGGAACTGGGGATCGAGATGGGTATGCCGGGCAGAGACAGCCACTCTTGTCTCTGCCGCAAGACGCCAAGCTGCAGGATCAGGAATTCGTCAAAGCCCAGCCGCCTGCGCGCACGGGCCAGCTTCTCGGCATCATCTGGAAAGTGCATCTGGGCGACGGCCTGCTCGAGAGGCATCAGCTCCAACCGGTCTCGGATGCGGGCCGGCACGTGGTCGGGAAGCCGCTTGGTCCAGTAGTCGATGGTGCGCCTCATGATGCTGCGTAGCCACCGAGGATGCACCCCTTCGGTCAGGGGATACACGGGCACCAACCTTCCGGTGTGGACCAGGTCTGACTCAAGTGGTTCCCAGGTGGGGCTGGACATGACCATCTTGCCGAGGTATTCGTCTACCTTGCCGCTGAGCACGATCTGGCGGCCGCGCTTGAGCTGTTCGGCTAGGTAGGGCTGGTTGAACCATGTGGCCTGGAGCATGCCCGACCCGTCAGCGATGATGGTGTTGACGATCGATGCGCCCTGTCGGGTCTTTTTCAGCTTGGTGAAACGGATAGTACCGATGACCGTGACTTGCTCACCGTAGACAAGCTTGCTGATGGGCTTGAGCTGCGAATAGTCGTCATAGCGGCGCGGGAAAAAGTAGACCAGATCGGCGATGACGTTGATGCCCAGCCGGTTTAGGCGCTTGGCTTGTGTGGGGCCAATGCCATGGATTGCGGTGACGGGCGAGCGAAGCCCAAGCCGCTGGCTTTCGGGTGCCTCATGCGCCTCGGAGGTTGGACTCTCGGCGAGCGGCGTTGGTTCAGGATGGTCACTCTCGGGCACCGCAGACAGAGGAGGGGCCGTAGAGTGGACCGACTCGGCTTCGGCCTGGTGAGCAGTTCCGGCGGCTTCGATGGCAGCCAGTTCCCGCTCGATATCGGCGACGGCTTTTTCCCGTTCTGGACGTTCATCTAGAGCGCCATAGTCACTGATCAGGTCAATGACCCGATCGATGATCGCTCTCTGTTCGGGCAAAGGGCATTCTTTGCTAGCCTGTCGGGGCCACCACGACAACACACGATCCAGGCCGCCGATGACAGCCCTGTTTTCGTACCCCTGTTCGGTTTCCAGTGAGATCATCTTGCCCAGTTTGTCGAGGGATGGAATCATTGATGGTTTTCCCGTCCGATGCCTGCGCTAGGCAATGAACTCTGCGCGTTCGTATACGATGACCCCCAGCGTGTGGGGGCCGATATGCGCTGCTACCACGGGCCCATAGCTGACCACGGGTACCGTGAGTTCTGGGAACAAGAGCTTGAACCGCTCCAGGAGCAGGTCAATCTCTTCCCGAGGGCTAAAGGACCCCCTGATGACGTACAACTGCTCGACGGTGTCAAACTCGGAGACAAACTCGACGAGCTTTTCGAGCGCTTCTTCCCGCGTTCGGACCTTTTCCATGGGTCGGATCTCTCCTTCCTCCAGGGTCAGGAAGGGCCTGATGCCGAGCATCGTACCCAGCAGGGCCTGGGCTTGCCCGATCCGCCCACCACGTTCCAGGTACTCCAAGTTCTCTGAGAAGAAGACGATGTAGATCTGGGGAACCAGGCCGCGAACGGTACGCACGATCTCTTCCAGCGATTGCCCCGCTGCTGCAGCACGGGCGGCGGTCTCTACCAGGATCCCCAGGCCCATGGACAGGGTCTGCGAGTCAATGACCACAGTCTTGCAGCGTCCCAGCAGCATTCCAGCAGCCTGGCGCGCGTTTTCCACGGTATCGCTGAGCACCTCCGAGACGTGGATCGAGACAATCTCTGATGAGTCCTGGTTCAGATCCCTGTATACGGTATAGAACTCTTCCACGGTAGGAGGTTGTGTGCTGGCGTCTTGTCCCTGCTCGTACACCAGGCAGCTAAAGTCGCTCTCCGTCAGATCGACACCATCCAGGTATTCTCGCCCGTCGATCAGGATGTGGTGTGGAACGATGCTGATGTTCAGGGCTCGAACGACATCGGGCGCAAGATGCGCAGTGGAATCGGTCACGACACGAACATTCATCCGACTAGCTTCTCCTGAGAGCAACGCTCGAAAGCTCCGCCCAAGAGCGCAGCTCTGTCACTCGGCTGAGATGATGTAATGGTAATGCGGCTGGCCTCCCTGGACAACCTCGACCTCGGCATCGGGATACCTTTCCTCAATGAGCCTGGCCAAGGCCTGTGCGCTTTCCTCGGACACGTCTACACCGAAGTATAGGGTGAGGACCTCTGCCTGGCCAGCATCCATCCTGGCCAGCAGTTCCATGCTGACGGTATCCACATCATAGCCAGCCACCTTGAGCTGATCGTCGATCAGGCCGATCACCTGGCCGCTTCTGACTTCCAGGCTATTCATGCGGACATCTCGCACCGCGATGGTGATCTCGCCGGTGCGCACCTCCTGGGCGCTTCGTTCCATGGCCCGGACGTTGGCATCCAGGTCGGCGCTATAGTTATACGCCAGGAGCGCGCTCACGCCCTGGGGAACAGACTTGGTCGGAACCACGCGCACGCGTTTGGCCGACAGCGCCTGGGCCTGCTGCGCAGCCAGGATGATGTTCGGATTGTTGGGCAGGACGATCACATCCTGCGCAGGCGCATCTTCGATCGCCTGAAGCAACTGCTCAATGCTGGGATTCATGGTCTGCCCGCCGGGGACGATGACGTTGCCGCCCAGGCTCCCAAAGAGCTCTGTCAGACCCGGCCCTGGCGAGACCACGATAGTAGCGATGTCTAGCTGGGCCTCTTCTTTAGCGGGCAAAACTGGGGCAGCCTGGCCCATGATAAACTCCTGGTATTGCTCCTGCATGTTCTCAATGACAACTCGGCCGAGTGCGCCGAGTTTCACGCTATAGTTCAGTGGATCGCCGGGAGAGGCGGTATGCACGTGCACACGGACCGCGCTGCTGTCGCCCACGACGAGCGCACAATCACCCATGGCCGCGATGTCGGCCCGGATCCGTGGGACATCCAGGTCGGAGCCTTCCAGGACGAACTGGACATCATAGCCATAACCTTCATCTGCCAAGGCCTCGGTCCGCAGGTCTACGGCGTGGGTGAGGGCGCGATCTGGTTCCATAACCAGTCCTTGCATATAGCGTGCCATGCCTTCGATGATCACAAAGAGCCCTTGCCCGCCGGCATCGACCACCCCAGCCTCGCGCAGGATAGGCAGAAGCGTCGGGGTGCGGGCAACCGATTCACGGGCCACGTGCACGATGTACTGCAAGAGTTCGCGCAGATCGGCAAGCTGAGGGGCGGCCTCTACGGCGGCCGAGCCCAGTTCGCGGATCACGGTCAGGATCGTTCCTTCGACCGGTTTGATGACTGCCTGGTAGGCGACTGCAGCGCCCATGTCGAGGGCGGTGGCAAACTCGGCAGCGCTAAAGTCTTCCTTGTCCTCCAATCCCTGGGCCATGCCGCGTAGGATCTGCGAGAGGATGACCCCTGAGTTTCCTCGGGCGCCCATGAGAGCGCCTCGGGCGGCATGGCGAGCGATGATGGCCGCTTGCCTGTCGGGCAGGTCCTCGATCTCCTGGCATGCGGCCTGCATCGTCAGGTACATATTGGTCCCGGTGTCGCCGTCGGGGACGGGGAAGACGTTCAAGCTGTTGATGGCCGATGTGTGCTGCCCCAGCCAGTGAAAGCTGGCGTTCAGCAGGCGCTTGAGTCCCTGTCCGTCGCAAGCCAAGATCGGTTTCTGGGGATCTGGTGAGAGAACTGGAACTAGCTCACTGCTGCTCAACGCGCCTTGCCTCCGACGTGGAAACTGCCCGGCTGGCCTGCTTGCCAGGGGTCACGGTCTGCGGTCTATGGGCGGCGCTCGCTACCTTGAGTCTGGCTCTCCCTTCGCTGACACGCAGCCCCTGCACGTGGACATTGACGCTGGCGACAGGCACACCCATCGCCTTCTCAACGTTGAACTTGGCGCTGGTCATGATGTTCTGAGCCACCACAGCGATGCGCACTCCATACTCGATGACCACATACAAGTCGATGGTGATCACGTCCTCGTCAATGTGGACCTCGACACCGCGCTTGCTGTCCGGGCGAAGCACCTGGGCCAGCCCATTGACCAGGTTCTTGGAAGACATCCCCACCACGCCATACGAGTTGAGCACAGCGTGATTCGCGATCGTCGCTACGGCCATTGGCGAGACCTCGATTCGGCCTCGAGTATGTTCGTCACTCATCGCGTTTCCCCGTTTGCCATAATCCGGATCTTGTGGTATGATCTAGCACTTGCGGGACGACCAGTCGTTTCGCTTGTGTTGTGTATCTTTTCCAGGAAAGGAACATTCGTCATGGCCAAGTGTGAGTTTTGCGGCAAGTTACCCATGTATGGCAATAGTGTACCCCACTCGCTTCACAAGACCAAGAGGCGCTGGCGCGCCAACCTGCAAAAGGTGACCATTAACGAGGAAGGCCGGCCGCGCAAAGCATACGTCTGCGTCAGGTGCTTGCGAACCAGAATCAAAGCCCGGGCAAAGTGAGTCCATGGCCTTCCTTTTGATGCGCCAGCCTCTCCAGAAAGGCTGGCGTTTTTTGTTCGCCTCACTGTCTGGCATGCCAGACTCTCTCGGGAGGCTGGTACTTCTCGTCCCCGGCAGATCAGGCGGGTTGGGCTCGCACCTCGCTGCTCGCTGCCTGGCACCTGGCGATACGTCTAGGCTGCCTTGGGCCCTGCGTGTTGACGCAGCGCGCGAATCGCGTCTCTGATCTCGGCCGGGCCGGCGAGCCTGTTGTCTGGGCAGAAGATGGCCGACCCAGCGACCAGAACATTCGCTCCGGCCGCTACGACGCGTCCTATCGTGTCGCTGTTAATGCCACCGTCTACCTCAATGTCCAATCCCAGCTTCCGTTCCTGGGCTGTGTCGCGCAGACGCCCGATCTTGGCATACATCGTGTCGATAAAGGATTGGCCGCCGAACCCCGGGTTGACTGTCATCAGCAGGACCATGTCCACGTAGGGCAGAATCTCGTCGAGGACATGCAGCGGTGTAGCTGGATTGATGGTCACACTGGCATGGACACCCATTTCCCTGATCTGCTGGATGGTACGATGCAGATGCGGGCAGGTCTCGACATGCACGGTAATGTTGCTGGCTCCCGCCTGGGCGAACTCGGCGATGTACTGCTCGGGCTTGTCTATCATCAGGTGCACGTCGAGTGGCAGCAAAGTGGCTCGGCGAATGGCCCGCACGACGAGCGGCCCGATGGTGATGTTGGGCACAAAGTGCCCGTCCATGACGTCACAGTGGATAGCATCGGCTCCCCCGGACTCGGCAGCGGCAACCTGCTCGTTCAGACGGCCAAAGTCGGCGGATAGGATGGAAGCAGCTATCTTGATGTCCATGGTTTTTCCCGCAACCCGTTACACCTCATCTCTGTAATGATACACTGCTTTGGCGAAAAAATCAAGCATTTGTAGCAGGTTCTGTGGCGGCAGGGTCCGAGCCGGGCGTCTTGCCCTGTCGCTGGCGAAGCTGGCCACACCCCGCCAGGACGTCCAGCCCGCGCCGCAGCCGTACGGTGGTGGCGACCTGCTGGTCGGCCAGGGCGTGCTGAAAAGCACGAACCCTTTCCAGTGAGGACGGCTGATAGGTACAACCCGGCGTTGGGTTCAGCGGGATCAGATTGACGTGGCACAACAAGCCCTGGAGCAAGCGGGCCAGTTGCCGCGCGTGCGAGATGGCGTCGTTCAGCTCTTCGATCAGCGCGTACTCGATAGTGATGCGGCGGCCGGTCTGGCTGACATAGTCTCGACAGGCAGAGAGCAGTTCGGACAGCGGATAACGGCGGTTGAGGGGCACCAGTCGGTCGCGTAGTGCGTTGTCGGCGGCGTGCAGCGACACGGCCAGTCCCACCTGCAAGCTCTCCGTTGCCAGCCGCAGGATGCCTGGTACATAGCCAGCGGTCGATAGGGTGATCTTGCGCGCTCCCAGGTTGAGGCCGCGATGATCGTTCCAGGTTTCGATGGCCTGCCACACAGCGTCATAGTTGAGGAGGGGCTCACCCATGCCCATGATCACCACATTGCTCAACGCCTTGCTGGTGGCTCCTGTGGAGGGCGCCGCCTGGCGTGCCAGGTGACGCGCATAATATAGCGGTTGGGCGATGATCTCGGCGGGCTGCAGGTTGCGCACAAACCCGCTCTGGCCCGTGGCGCAGAAAGTGCATGCCACCGGGCAGCCAACCTGCGACGACACACAGACTGTCTGGCGCTGATCATACTCCATCAGCACGCTTTCGATAGTCTCTCCATCGGGCAGGCGGAACAAGGTTTTCCGCGTCAGCCGATCGGCCGATATCTGCTCGTCTATGGACTCGAGTGGGCTCAGGCGGTAGAGGGATTCCAGTTGCTGGCGCAGGGACAAAGGCAGGTTGCTCATCTGGCTATAGTTGTCAACCAGGTGAACATAGAGCCACTTCCAGACCTGTTCTGCCCGGAAGCGGGGCTCACGCCAGCCAGCCATCTGTGCCTGCAACCCCACAAATGGCAAGTCCAAGATGCTGGCCGAGGGCCGCAAAGAGTCGTTCATCCCTCTAAGACCTGCTTCCATGCCCAGGTGAGGGTCTGTATGTCTTGCAGCACGATGTCAGGGTGAATGTCAAAGGTAGCTAGGCGTGCGTTGTCGGTCACGCCGCTGAGGGTGAGGATACTGAGTATTCCTGCGCGCTGGGCAGACAGCACATCCGTCTCGGGACGGTCCCCGATGGCAGCGGTGTTCTCGCGCAGAGCGCCCATGCGCTGCATGCCTTGCTCCATCAGAAACGGTTCGGGCTTGCCGATGAATAGCGGCTGACGATCTGTTGCCGCGGCCACAGCGGCGACGATGGTCCCACTGCCGGGCACCTGCCCCTCGGGCACGGGCAGGGTCGTGTCAGGGTTTGTGGCGACAAAGGGCACGCCAGACCGAATCAAGAGTGCAGCCTGGCGCAACTTGGCATAGGTGATGTCGCGGTCCAGCCCGACCACCACGGCAACTGGATGTCGGTAGCTGAGGACAAAGCCGGCTTCTTGCAGGGCATCGGTCAGCCCTTCTTCGCCGATGGCATAGACCCGCGATCCTCGTGGATAGTGGGACAGCAGGTAGTGGGCTACACCGAGCGAAGAGGTCAGCACCTCGCTCACCTGCACGGTCACTCCCATGCGGGCTAGCTTCTCCACGTACATCCCTGGGGTCATGGTCGAGTTATTGGTGACCAGTTGGTAGCGTATACCCTGCTCCTGGAGCAACTCGAAGAAGCCACTCAAACCGGGCATTGGCTGATCACCTAGATACAGCACACCGTCCATGTCAATGATCAGGTTGCGGATCGATCGCAAACGGTGCATCCTCACACTCCGTTTATTTGTCTAGTCGACCAACCTGTGCTCGCAGCCTCGAGCTTCTGGTGCTGAACCCACAAGAGGGCAGCAATCGAGGCGAAGAATGGATTATACAACAAGTAACGGAGCAGGGCAACTGCGCCTTTACGCGAGTTTTACGGCGAATTTGCGTGCCCTTTACCCCATGCAGATGGCTTTTGTGCTACACTAGTATCAACTCACCCCCCAAAAGGGCGTCGCTTCATCGAAGCCAGCGGACTGATCTCAAGTCTATCCGACATGGACGTAGACCAAGCGACGCCCGGCTATTTCTACCATCGTCGTCGCGTTCCAGTCCTATCGTCGCGGAAACAATGGGGTTTCATCGCGGCCGGGGATGGTATAGGAGGGCTGGTCTCAGGCCAGCCCTCCTTCTTTCGCATGCCAGCACTTGCAGTTTGAGAAACGGGGCTTGTGTGGTATACTGCTGGCATGCGTTGTTGCACACGGAGCGGATCCAATGAGAGGAGGTCGATATGTCCGAAGAGTGGAGTCTCAAGAATTGGCTGTCAGAGGGTATCACTGGCATGCGCGATGCCGTGCGCCTTCCCACCGGTGGGCTGCTGCCGGGCGAATTCGGCGAACACATGAGGACCGCTCGCAAAGAGTTCCTGATGGCGTTCCGCAGTCTGTTTGACGCTGCGATAGAAGGCGCCGACAAGGCCACAGGGTCAGCGCGCCGCAAAGCCACCAAGATCAAGGTCGAGTAGCTTTCGCCCGGCGATGTCCGGGGCTGGCATCTGTTGTTGCTCCGCTTCCAGCAGGCTGTCACTCATGCCAGGCCGTCAGCGGAACAGGTAGGGGAGCACACACCCGCTGACGAACCGCCCCGCTTCAGAGCACAGAAAGGCGACCCCTTCAGCGATGTCCTGGGGAGAGACATTGTCTCGCTCTTGCCAGGAGCGCCCATGGTCGCACTGCTCTATGGCTGCCTGCAAGCTCTCGATGGCTGACACGGGGCCTGGAGCAAGAACGTTGACGGCGACTCCGTTGGCCCAGGCTTGGTCCTGTGCCAACAGCAGGGCGTGCATCCTGGCTGCTTTGCCGACATTGTACGAGTACGCCGGCGGCAGCTTGGTGGGGTGCATGGCAATAGCGATCAGCCGGCCCCATCTGCGCTGATACATGCCGGGCAGCACGAGTGGCATCAGGTGGAAGAGGGGTGCTACCTCGTGCAAGACATCCTCCAGCGCAGCGGCTGGCTGGAGCCGATCAGGTGGCTCAGGGTGCCAGCCGCCGCCCGGACCGACGACGCAGATGTCGACCTGGCCAAAGTGTTCGAGCACGGTGTCAACCAGCGTCTTGCACGCGCGTGCGTCAAAGACATCGGCCTGGACGGCGATAGCGCTCCCGCCACGCTCTGTGATGTGGTCGACGATCGCCTGGGCGTTCTCTTGACTGGTGCGATAGTTGACTACAACCCTGATCCCTTCGCGAGCCAGGGTCAGGGCGATGCTACGGCCCATGCCGCTGCCCGCGGCTCCGGTGACGATGGCAACTCTCATGGCAGCACCTCCCTTCCTATTCCCTCGTACATCAGCTTGAGTCGGTTGAACCGTTCGGGGTAGTTGAGCACATCGGTCGAGTCCACGAACTGGTCGATCGCTCCCAAGTTCGGTGGCAGTGCCTGAACGTCGGGATCGCTGATGGCCGCCTGGATGGCATCGGCGAACCGCTCAGCATTGAGGACCTGGAAGGGGCGATCGTAGAATGGCTGGACCTGAGCTGATAGGGGTTCGGTGATCCCCAGGTCATTGTGCATCCCGGCGACGAACTCATAGACCAGCGTCAGTGCCTGTTCGCGCTCCGGCCACGAGTCCGCACCCAAGGCGCGCAAGAGGATGGGGGTGAGTGCATCGGCGCAGCAGAGCCTGCTAAATGCGGTGCCGAACCACTTGATGTACGGGGCATACTGTCGTTCCATGAGGAAACAGAGCCGCATCAGGTCGCGGACCAAGCGTGCGGCCACCAGGCGAGAGCCCAGCTCGTCACCGACCTGGCCACAACGCCCCATGAACGGTTCTTCTTGCGAGATCCTTCTCCACTGCGTGGCCAGCAGGTAGAGCCAGACTTCGTGCGGGTAGTAGCGCAGCCTGGCGCGGATGGGCTCCAACTGCTCAAGTCCGTCGTGAAAGACACGGCCGGCGGTGACACTGCGCAGGCTCTGTTCGGGAAAGGTGACCCAGTCCACGGCTCGCAGCTCTTTGTCGGGGTCCCAGCGCAAGCTTTGGTGGAAAAAAACACGGACGCTGGTCAGCCGCACGCTGTGCTCGATCTCGTTGGGCTGCGCATGGGCGGGTGCTGCGCCCTCGGCCGTGCGACGAGCCAGGTCGGTGGGGTAGCCGTGTATCTGGGCAGGCAGCTCCTGGCGGAGGGCCTGATCGATGGCATCGTTGTACGTATTCAGGTCTGCTGGGCCCAGGAACAGCAGCAACCTGGGGCCCCAATCGTGGTCGGTTGACTGAGGAGTGTCAAAGCCCAGCACCTCAGAGCCGGGCCCGAGCAGTGCAGCCGAGTAGGCGAGTCGAGGAAAATGCGCCGCCATGATCGGCCTGACGGCCTCCTCATAAAAGAGCTCACTCAGTCTCAGTCCCTGGATAAAAGGATCATCTGTTGGCGCACTCAAGAATTGTCCCTTCTGGCTGCGGCGCTCGCTCGCCTGGCCGCCCGGGGCTGCAATCCGGACCGGGCATAGTGAGCGCAACAGATCCCCCGAGCCGTCGAATGGGTCTATCGGGTGGCGCTGGCCCGGATGAAGGGCGGCTCCACCGGAGTCGATGTCAGCATGCCATAGCGGCCCGGCCTGCGGAACGCATTGCCCCACACCTCGTGCTCGCGCCAGGCGCGGATCTGGTCCATGTCAAACGGGGCCAGATAGATCCCTTCTTCACTGCCCGCCTCAACGATCAGCGTGTCCCGTGAATCGTCCTCGCCAGCAGAGGTGACCGCGTCAAAGGCCACCGAGTGTCCATTGTTCTGCGGCGCGGCATAGTTGGTCATGGCCACGCCCACCATGTTCTCGTAGGCCCGCGCCTTGAACTGGCCGATGCGGTGCTGTTCCAGGTTACAGGCATTGGGGGTGAGGATGAGCTCGGCCCCTTTGAGCATCAGGATCCGAGCGCTCTCGGGGAACTCGCGATCGTAGCAGATCATGGCTCCGATGCGCACGTCGCCACTGACCGTGTTCAGGGTGCACACGTAAAAGTCGTCACCGGGTGTGCATGACCCCTCCAGGTCCCATTCGCAAGTATGCACCTTGGCGTACGTCATCTGGATCTCGCCATGCCGGTCGATCAGCGAGACAGCGTTTCGCGGGGCACCCGGCCACTGCTCGAGGTAGGTGAGGGCAATGGCCATGTTGAGTTCCTGGGCAAGGGCCCTGAAATGCTGCACAAAGGGGCCATCCCGTGCGATCGCCTGTGCCGCCCAGGCTTGTCGAGCGCCGGGCTGCGAGGGATCGTAGAAGGTGTAGCCGATGCTCCACATCTCGGGAAAGAGGGCAATGTCTGCGCCTAACCCGGCAGCTCGCCGACAGAACGACTCTCCTTTGGCCATGTTCGCGGGCTGGTCGCCGCGCTGGGGAACCATCTGGAGCAGAGCAATGGTGATCTTGGCCATGGAGACTCCTCTCTTGCTGCGTTGCCGGGTTCGGCCTCGAGCGTGGCTTGTTCCGGCGCTTGGCCTGAGAGCATGATACATCGATCCTCTGCGAGGGGCAAGCGCATCGCGTCCTGGCTGCTGGTGAGTTCGCTGCTGGGCCTGGCAACCGTCGGGCATACCATCGGCCCATGATGAGATGGTCTCACCCAGGGAGGGTGCCTGACTGGAGCATGGCACGCCATGGCTGGGTCACTGTTTGGCGGACAGGTGTACGCTGCGCAGCGGCTGCTGCGGTGAGAACGCTATGCCATGCGGCAGGTTCTGCAGCGGCAGCCAGGACTGGTACGGGGTGCCCGCCTGGCCGGCGCTGCCAAAGTCGCAGAGGCGCACGGTCTCGCCGTTCTCGGCCATGGCGTTCAGAAGCAGCAGTGGCGGCAGCCAGTCCTCCCAGGTAGCGAGACGCTCACCCAGGTGCTGAGCATTCAGCACCGGGATGCGCAAGTCGTAGCCCAGCCGACCTGTCCACTCGTCGACCTCACGGACCTTGGGCTCACTGCCTGCGGCCCGCTGCAGGTTGTAGCGATGGTCGAAGGCCAGAAGGACCGGGCCGCGATAGATGGAGGCCAAGCCTGCACACTCGCGCTCGCCGGGCCAGGCATGCAGGGACATGTCGAGCTCGAGCTGGATGACATCCCCGGGTGACCAACGCCGCCGGAGGCACAGGTAGGCTCCCGGCGTCCCTGACAAGACCGCTTCACCGTTCACCCAGACACGGGTTTGCTGCGACCAGTGTGGTATGCGCAGCTTCATGGCCCAGGTCGTCGCTGTGGTTGGATCCACCCGGATGGAGACCCGGCCCGACACCGGGTAGGTGGTCTCCTGGGCAAGGGTCACCGAGAGACCCGGCTCCAGCGGTACCTCGATCTGGCCAGGCCCGTACCAGTTGAGGATGAGAGCTTGCGGATCGCGCATGGCCGCCCATTCGCTGATCAGGCCGAAGCCACGCGGGCTGTTGACGCTGCAACAGTTCAGCTCTGGGCTGCCCTCGCGGGCCTGGAAGACGATCGAGTGCGCGCTGGCGCGGCGCACGCCGTTCATCGGCGTGTTGTAGGTAGCCCAGCGCCCGGTGACAGAGTGCATACCCACCACCGAGTTCAGGGTGGAGAGCTCGAGTTCGTCTGCGACGATCGAGTTGCCGGTCAGCTTGAGCATCTCGACGCTCATGGCCAGCCAGGCGACAGTGCAACAGGTCTCGATGGGATGTGGGTCGTAAGGGTTGCCGGTCGCCCGTTCGCCGGAGGTGAACCCGCCATTGTTGTGCCGGTCCCCCTCGAGCATACTCCACCACAGGCGCGCGAACGCCTGCCGATATGTATCGCTGCCAGTGATGTGGGCCAACTCGGAGAGAGCCATGATCGCGTGCAGGCTTTCCCAGCGGGGTCTGGGCATTTCGTGGAACGCCTTGCCAGCCAGGGCCTGGCGCAGGTAATCGCCGGCCAGAAACCCCTCCTCGCCCAAAGCCGCAAACTCGTCTACGATCTGGAGGGCCAGGTCCAGGTATCGCTGGGTGCCGGTTGCCTGGTAGAGGAGGCAGAGGGCGTGGGCCGGGGCCAGGTTCTTGTCTGTCTCGCCGGTGTCCACCAAGCGTGGTTTCCTGGCCCCGAGGTACAACCGGCACAGCGAGTCAGCAATACGGGCTGCGCCCGCGAGCGCGTGCTCGTCACCGGTTTCCTGGTGCCAGAGCCAGAGTCCCAGCATCAGGTGATAATGGCTCCACGTATCCCAGGTGACCTTGCCGGTAGGGCTGGTGTTGGTCAGGCGGTGTGCCTTGGGCCAGGGGCCCAGGTAGCCGTCCTCGGCCTGGAAGCCAAGCAGGCGATGAACAAACTGTCCCAGCCAGGCCCGCAAGCGCAGATCGCCGGTCAGGCGCAGCACTTGCACAGCCCCGGTCAGGTATTTGCCGGCGAATTCGCCCGCCCAGGGTACCATGTCACGGTAGGGAGGGCAGTCCCGGTCGCGGAGCATCTCCAGCATGGCTGGGTTGGCGAAGGGGGCCACAAGCAGCCACTGCTCGACGAGACCCCGCACATAGTCGGCGATGTGCCCGTCGAGCTGAAACCTGGTTTGGGGGATACGTTCGCAGGTGTACGCTACCATGGAGTTTGCCTCGGTACACAAGCAATCACGAATAGCATGGTAGGGCACATGCCTTCAAAAGTCAAGCCCGAACCGGATAAAGACCGACGGTGAATTCGGTCCAGCCGAGGAGCATTTTGACTTGTGCGCGCATGGGTGTACACTTGCCCTGTGGCCCCGTCGCATGTTGCACATCGAAAAAGGAGAGCAGCGAAATGACGAATGGTAAGGACTTGGCGCATGAGACGATCCAGGTCATCCTCACCGCTCAGGACACGGGCGCCCGCTTGGCACGCCAGGAGGACCTGCACTTTGTCCCCGACGAGAGCGGCCAGGAGCTCATGCTCATCAACGTCTACCCCGATGTAGCGTACCAGGAGATCGAAGGGTTTGGCGGGGCCTTTACCGAAGCCTCAGCCTACACTCTGTCCAGGATCAGTCCCGACCTGCGCCAGGCCGTCATCAATGCCTATTTCGACCCCGCGACCGGACTGGGGTACAGCCTGTGCCGCACGCACATCAATAGTTGCGATTTCTCCCTGGGGAACTATGACTATACCTCGCGCGCCGGTGACGTGGGCCTGGAGACCTTTTCCATTGCCCACGACCAGGAGCTTCTCATCCCGCTCATCCGGTCAGCCCTGCTGGCCAAAGGTTCGGCGATCAAGATCCTGGCCTCGCCGTGGAGCCCACCCGCCTGGATGAAAACGAACAATCAGATGAACCAGGGCGGGAAACTGCGGCCCGAGTTCCGGAGGGTCTGGGCCAACTACTTTTGTCGCTATATCTCTGCCTATGCCCAGGAAGGGATTCCCATCTGGGCTGTCAGCGTGCAGAACGAGCCCAAGGCTACACAGACGTGGGACTCGTGCATTTTCACAGCAGAAGACGAAAGGGATTTCGTGCGCGATCATCTGGGGCCGGCGCTGGAGCGCGACGGGCATGGCCGCGTCAAGATCCTGGTCTGGGACCACAACAAGGAACGCGTGTACGAGCGGGCCGGGGTGACCCTTGCTGATCCCGCAGCCGCCCGCTACATCTGGGGCGTGGCCGTCCATTGGTATTCGGGCGACCACTTTGAGGGCATGGACATGACGCACGAGCGCTTCCCGGACAAGAAGCTGTTGTTCACGGAGGGATGCGTCGAAAAGGGAGTGCACCTTGGCGAGTGGAGCGCCGGCGAGAGGTACGCCCACGATATCATTGGCGACGTGAATCACTGGGCCGTCGGCTGGATCGACTGGAACATGGTCCTTGACGAGCAGGGCGGGCCCAACCACGTCGGCAACTATTGCGACGCGCCGATTATCGCCGATACCCAGGCGAATTCGCTCTCCTATGAATCGTCGTACTATTACATGGGCCACCTGAGCCGCTACATCCAGCCGGGCGCTCGGCGGATCGGCTGGAGCCGGTTCACCGACCGGCTGGAGGTGACCGCGGCCCGAAACCCGGATGGCGAGATCGCAGTGGTGGTGATGAATCAGCAAGATGCGGCGATCCCCTTTGCCGTGCGCTGCGAAGGCAAAATCGCCCATGTGTCGAGCCCGCCGCACTCGATCATGACCTTGCTCTATCGTCTGTGAGTGGCGAGGGCTTGTCTGCTCGTGGTTTCGGCAGGCTTTGCCCGCCGAAACCACCAACACAAAGCGATACGCAGTGCACTCACGAGGAGAATCAGCTATGAAGGGAGTTGTGTTGGCAGGTGGCCTGGGCACTCGTCTACGCCCCCTAACCAGGATAACGAACAAGCATCTTTTGCCGGTGTACGACAAACCGATGGTCTACTATCCCATCGAAATGCTCGTCGAGGCCGGCATCACCGACATCATGATCGTGACCGGCGGGACCAGCGCGGGGGATTTCCTGAGGTTGATCGGGAATGGCGAGGACTTTGGCCTTTCCCGGATCAACTATGCCTATCAGAAGGGGGAGGGAGGCATTGCAGAAGCGCTGGGTCTAGTCAGAGGGTTTGTGGATGATGACCGGGTGGTTGTGGTCCTGGGCGACAACATCCTGCAGAATGGGATCAAGAAGGGCGTTGAGGCTTTTGCAGGACAACGGGCGGGGAGCCGCATCTTTCTAAAGCAGGTGGATCATCCATGGGAGTACGGGATCGCTGAGGTCGAGGGTCACAAGATCAAACGGATTCTCGAAAAGCCGCGGGATCCTCCCAGTGACCTGGCTGTGATAGGGGTGTATATGTACCCGCCGGACGTGTTTGACGTCATCACAACGCTCAAGCCATCTGGGCGAGGTGAGCTAGAGATCACGGATGTCAACAACGTCTACATTGAGCGGGGCGAGATGGAGTACGAGGTGGTGGAGGGCTGGTGGCTGGATGCGGGCGAGAACCACAAGGCTCTGCTGAAGGCAAGTCTCACCGTGGCGCGCCAGAACGGCGTTGATATCTAGCCAGCACATAGGCCGATGTGACCGGGGCTGAAGCATTACGCTAGCCCCTGATCCTGATCCGTTTCTCTTCGACAATCCACAAGTGACGGTCGAGCTGCTCACTAGGAAATGCCTGTAGCACATGTGTCACAGTATCCAGTACTCGCGGCCTGTCCTGCACCCGCAGGCGGAGCACGATCAGCCCAGGGTATTGCTGTGGCGGATAGGCGCGAATGTCGGCGAAATCGGTGTCCAGCGTTACCAGGGCGCGCTTCTCTCGCTGGCAGAGCGACGCAACGGTGGCGTCAGGTTCGCCACCGAGATGCTGCTCTACCACGGTGCTTGCGTCATGCCCCGCCTGTTGCAGTAGTTCGGTCACCTCAACTGGCAGGTTCTCATCGACCTTGAATCTCATCCTGACACCCTATGCTGGAATGGGGATGACCCGCTCGCGGGCCAGCTCTGCCGCATAGGCAATGGTGGCCTGGATGGCTTCCTGGCTCAACGATGGATAGCTGCGTAGGATCTCGCCAGACGTCAGGCCGGCAGCCAGGTTGTCAAGCACGACGGACACCATGATGCGGGTACCCTTGATGCAAGCCTGTCCATGGCAGATGGCTGGATCAACCGTGACATACTCTTGCCAGTTCATAGCCGGTCTCCTGAATCCTCTTGCTTATGCACACGGCGATGCCAACACCGCCGCCCAAACGGTCAAGCTACCTGCCCGCTTCCAGCCAACGCAGGAACTCTCATGATCTGAACGCTGCAATCCATCATCGTGTTGTCGAGTATCCACGGCAGCCCCTTACCCATGTCCTTGCGGTACGCACGCGAGGGATCCGTTGTGCAGGAGCGGAACGTCACCAGATCACGTTGCGTGCTGACCAGCATCACTTTGCGCCAGATTCCAGCAGGCTCGGTCCCAACGACAAAGAACGGATTGGCGCCCCAGTCAGCCTCCCCGGCAGAGAGAGTGATCTCGTCCCAGACCTGCGCGCGCCTTGATGGGCTGAGTTCCTGGGAGACAAGGAAATCGGGTTTTCCACCTCCCCACAGCAAGAAGGGATCGTCATACCTTGCGCTGAGCAAGTCCTGTGCAGCGGCTTGCACCATCAGAGACAGAGCGACACCAGCGTCGAGACGCCACACGCCCCCCTTTTCGAAGTAGAAACGCCTATTGCTGCCGCCTGGTCGTTGTTCTCTCCATGCCACGAGATGGAATGGCGGGCCAAGGTCTGTGCGTTGCCTCAGGGAGAGCCTCGTCCTGCCATGTCCCACACTGTCAATGATAATGTAGTTAGCCCCCATATGGCACCTCTGTTCCGGAAGCCTGCGTCTATCGGTGGGCCAGCAGTTGGGCTCTAAGCACGGTCAGATCGATAATCGTTCCCCCAAAGCGAGGTGGCCCAACCAATCTAGCGCCATGATATATCGATCCTCTTTGAAATGCAATACCCTGTTCGATTTTGCAGAGAGCCAAGAGCAGATCCTCCTGCAAGCTCCGAGCCTGCGGCAAGGTTTGCGTCTCTCTCAGCGCCTGGCTGCCAGTGGCAGGTAGATAGCGCGCCCGTTGGCGATGACCGCCGCCTGGCGTAACCACACATTGCCCAGGCCGTCGTCGAGCAGCGCATGGTTGACGATCAGGCGTGGCGTGGCAATCCCGGCATCCACGCTTGCACCGTAAGTGAGGGTGACCGGCACGCCGGCGGGCACGGTACCGGTCCAGGTGATCACCCCGCCGGCGTAGCCATAGCTGCCGGCCGATGCCCACAGGTTGCCCAGATAGTGCACTCCGGAAGGGAGGGTGTCGGTCACGCGCGCGCCCGGCAGGGCCGGCCCGGGGTTGCGCAGGGCGATGGTGTAGGTCAACACGTCACCGGGGCCAGGCAGGGAGGGTTGTACCTGCTTGGTGGACCCCTGGAGCGACCCGTGTAGCAACGACCCTGTGCGCTGATAGTTCCCCCGTCCGGTGCCCCACAAGACGTGTGCCTGGGCTGTGCCAGGCAGGTCATAGGCCACCACGCCCGAGGCGGCGGTGTTGAGCACCACCTCCAGGTCCGGGTCGCTGTCGATGTTTGCCAGGGTGGGGGCAGCGAGCGCGCCGTTCCAATCGCCGCCAAAGGCCGGGGGCAAGCTGACCTCGTGCAAGACGTTCCCCTGGTCATCCAGGATGTGCAGCTTGCCGGTCCGGCCGGTGCCTTTCTGGACCCACGAGGCAAAGACGACCTCGGCACGCCCATCGTCGTCCAGGTCGGCCACGGCCGGTTCGGAGGCAAAGCGGTAAAGGCCCTCCCCGGGTTTGTTGACCGAGTAGGGCCAGTGGCCGTGCTCCGTCTTGTCCAGCCAGAAGGCATGGACACGGCCGTCGTAGGAGGCGTACAGGATCTCCTTCTTGCCGTCCCCATCCAGGTCGGCCACGACGGGGTTGGGCGCGACGCTTTCGATGACGTCGTAATCCTCACTCAGTGGAGCGCCGGTATCCACAGGCGGGTTGCGCCAGTCATAACCGCCGGCATTGAAGCGGCTGCGGTCGGCATTGAAAACGTACACGCCCATGTACCGGCTGGGCGGGTACCCGGCGTGGCAATCGTACACATTGCCGGTCACGACCACTTCCGGCAGGCCGTCGCCGTTCATGTCGGCAATGA
>Ga0315274_10002617_pt1 | contig 27037 bp, 31 predicted proteins | sample YL17G02_20_MG_FD_203700 | JGI IMG/M metagenome (GOLD analysis project Ga0315274, IMG submission 203700) | Sediment microbial communities from Yellowstone Lake, YNP, Wyoming, USA - YL17G02_20 | ecosystem: Environmental > Aquatic > Freshwater > Lake > Sediment | place: USA: Wyoming | collected...
CTTACAGGGCTACCTCGGTGAGTGGTTTTCCTAACCTCTTTATGGTCGTTGGGCCTAATTCAGGTCTTGGACATACCTCGATCGTGTTAATGATCGAAGCACAAGCTCAGTATATTTTGGATGGGATCAACAAGATTGAGCGCAATCGGCTTAAATATGTCGATGTCCTTCCTGATCAGCAAGATGCGTACAACCAAGAGCTTCAAGATGAGCTTGCTGACTCTGTCTGGATTAAGGGAGGCTGCGTTAGCTGGTACAATAGCTCCACAGGACGTAATAGCACCCTGTGGCCGGGGAGTACGCTAAGTTTCCGTTGGCAGACTCGTCGCTTTGACATCGCTAGTTATAGGCAAGTGACATTAGATGCTGGTCCTAAGATCAAGCCTGAGAAATTGAAGACTGTGGCGTGATGCTGCGATCCGCAAACAATATATTAATGATGCAATGGTAGTTATAGCAAACAATGAGCAGGCCTGGTGTCAAGCCTACTCTGCCGGCCGATTTAGCCATATGCCAATTGACGTCGGCGTTAGTTGCCAAATAAACGCAAAAAATAACGACCAAATATACCAAGCTGCCGATTAAAGGCAGAAAATCTGCTGTCATTAATCGCTTTCTAGTGGCGGCCGCGTGTATCGTCATCACTAAGGCGAGCGCTAGCGATGGAAAGATCATGCCATTGTGAAATATGACATTTGCCAAGATCCAAGTTGGTTGGCCTGATGTAGTCAATTTTGCGGTCATACGTTCTAGGGTGTTGCCGGAGTAATGACTTAAAGATAGCCCCTGGATATGCGAGGCAATCAACCATGCTACAACTGGTCCTAGTAAAAACAAACTGTACCAAGCCGCTGTTCTGAGTGTCTTTGGTGTTGTGCCGGAGCTAATCCGTTTAATTGATTGCATGGGCTGCGCCAATGTTCCCAGCGTCACGGCGATGGCAACTGCTAAGAGGATCACAGCGATGATTAATCCCTCTTGTTTTATTTGCGATAGAATCGCTAGGAAAACAAGCGCTTGAATTCTACTGTTGCGGCCGTCATCGGAGTGATGTTGCTGAATTGCCGTGGTGAGCATCATCGAGGCACAAATGGAATAAAGTGCGACCCATCCATCCATATACCCTGAGGTCAGGTAAAAACCTGCGCCATCAAACATAAACAGCATCATGAATAAGAGGAGAAAATTTACCGGGATTGCACGGTGGTTTCTTTGTGCCTTCAACGCGGACTCAACGAAAAATGCCAAAATTGGGCATGCCAGCAAAGCTATTGCTAATTTCGGTATGTATTCGTTCCAAAATCCAAATGCGTTGGCTACCTGCGCAGCTAATAACGGGAATAATTTAGGGTAATTCAAGTGAGTGTAGATGTTAGCTTGCTCCGCCCACTGTCCGTGCGCCCAAATGTCCTTGGTGTAGTAGATGACCTTGGCGTGATAAAACCAAATGGAGCGTGCATCCCAGTCGGCGATTGGGTCATTTATTAAAATGCAGGAAAATATAAATATGAGGACCATGAACACTGCCATCTGTGGCCAGCTGCTCGGATTTGGGTGCAGCGCTGGATTGGTCCTGTTACCTAGTCTGCGGGTGTATAAACGATAAATGCCGAACATAGCGATCGAGGTCTGCGCTAGAAGTGCTGCATTAATATTTGTCGTGAGCATGGCGCAGATGATTGCAGTAAGTAAACCTGCTGCCAGTCCGAGTGAGAGCGTAGGTCTGCGCTCATCGCGGAGGGTCGCTACGCCCGATAGGTAGAAGAGGGCTGTAAATCCCACTAACAGGATGAATAACTTAAGGGCACTGTACAAGTGTAGCCTCCTTGGCTTTGGCAAGGATTTGGCAATTGCCGACATTGCTTGAACTCACCAACCGAAAGTTAGTAGACCCCTGTTCTAAGACTAAGGTTGGGTATATGCCCTCGAAGATGCGTTGGTATAGTTCGTCGTTCTCTGCAATATCTGGAGCCACAATAATGCTCTTGATCTCAGGGAATTTTCGAATGGCGGAGGCAATTTCTAAGGGCTCGCCGAGAAATGGGGTGCTCAACTTTCGGGTCCACGCGCCGTCCCTAAAGTCACTTAATAGAGTGGCAATGCGCTTTGGATAACCCTCCGCCGGCGTTCCGAAACGCTCAGTAAAATGCCCTAATGCCTTGACTTGTTCTGGCGCTGATTTTTCCCAGACTTTGTCCGATAGTTGCTGGGGTGTTAAGCCTAGTCCAGGCAGTTTGGCGGTTCCTGAACGCAAGGTATACAGGAAGGCGACCACTATTAGTGTGCGAAATAAAAACACAATTTCCCCTAGAAGTTGTCTATCGGAAAGTCGGCCAGTACTCCAACCATACCGTAGGACGCTTTAGCGTCTGAGGCTTGGTTGGTGGTGAATGCCGACTCACCGTGAGCTTCGCTTGGCGAAGTGAGCGGTCCGTCACTCGACCTCGGTCTGATTCTCAATGTACTGTTTGAGTACCGAGAGGGGCGCCCCTCCCACAGTGAGCAAGCAGTATGTGCGACTCCAGAATATTGGCTTCCAGTAGTATTTTTGAATGTGACCTTCGAACTCTTTCCGTATCAAGCGAGAAGTGACCGTCTTTAGATTGTTGATCAGCACCGACGGCTGAGCCTTGGGATTAAGCGCCATCAGAAGACGGACGTGATCAGCCTCGCCATTAAACTCGAGGAGCTGACAGTCCCAAGTCTGCAGAAGTCGCTCGAAGTGTTCATTGAGACGTGAGAGTATCGCCTTGTTGATGCATTTGCGACGATACTTAGTCACCAGAACTAAGTGATATTTTAGGTCGTAAACACAATGATGCAAGGTATTTAAAGATTGTTTTTTCATAGGAACTAAAACATAGTTGTGCTCATGGAGCAGGTCAAGCGCAAAGTCACATACCGCATTTACCCGTCGACCAAACAGGCCAATAAAATGGTCGAGATTATGCGTCTCCATCAACGCCTTTACAACGTGGCACTGGAGCAGCGCGTTGATGCCTACCGCCGCTGCGGTAAGAGCATCAACTACTACGACCAAGCCAAAGAGCTTACGCAGCGCAGAGCTGAACTTCCGGAATATGGCGCCCTCAATGCCCAGTCAGAGCAGGTGCTACCTTTGTCACCATTGTTGCTGAGGATCATGCCCAGTATCTCATCGAAAATCCGCGTCATTTTAGAAAGTACGACTGCCAACTAAAGAGAGCGCAGCGTCAGTTATCCCGCAAAAAGAGGGGATCCAAGAATAGGGCCAAAGCCAAGCTGAAGCTAGTATCGTGTCATGAGAGGCTGGCCAATCAGCGTGATGATTTTTTGCACAAGACCAGTGCCCGTATCGTACGCGAGTCTAGACTCGTAGCCACAGAGTCGCTGAACATCAAGGCCATGACAGCCCACGGCGGTGCTTATAAGAAAGGGTTAAATCGCAGCATTCTTGATACGTCCCCTGGCAAGTTTTTCGCATTGTTGGAGTTCAAAGCGGCAGACGCTGGCATTCCCTACATCGAAATACCAACCAGGAAGGTCAAGCCATCGCAAAGCTGCTCCGGATGCGGAGTAGTCCAGAAAAAGGCACTGTCTGAGCGCGTGCACGCATGTGCATGCTGTGGGCTCAGACTTGATAGGGACGTGAATGCTGCACGCGTAATCTTGAATTATGCTTTGACAGGCTTTGTCACGGGACGGGAACCGTCCTCAGGTGTGGAGGGCGGGGTTACCCGCCCGCTGAAGCACGAAACTCCACCCATACCGGAGCACGCTCGCCAGAGCGTGTGAGGATTGGGCGGTAGTAGTTCATAATATAAGTCCTCGCGGAATAGTCCTGTCGCGATCATCTCCTGAAGGTTTCTATGCGTAGCAGCGACTAGACGGAAATCACTTGTTTTTAGTGCGGTATCGCCGATGCGGGTAAAAGTCTTTTCTTGCAGAACTCCCACCAAAGGCTGCCAAAAATGGCAGGGATCAATGTTCTTGTGCCAGATGTAGCAATGGTTTATGATTGTGAGCATAAATTACTAAATTAACTGAGATAAAGACTAATTTTTTTGGGGGGTTAGCCTAAAAATTTAATCCGCCTATTTTGGCAGTTTTTTATTTATGAGAAACGGGACTGTAGCAGTGATTTCAGAGTCTTAGCAGAATGTTTAAAGTGGCACGATAAGTGCTTTGGACATCCAGGAAATTGAGAAAATTTGCTATTTCGGCAGTAAATTTCTAAAATTTTTACCTTTGGAGTACACCCATGTTGCCACCTACATTCGGAGAGAAAGTCATTTTAGTGACGGGCGGCAGCCGTGGAATTGGCCGGGCTGTGGTCGAGACCTTCGCTGCAGGCGGGGCTAAGGTCATTTTCACACACCTTCAAAATAGCGATGCAGCAAAAGAGCTTGAAGTGACTCTGAGGTCGAAGGGCTACTCAGTCAGCGCCGCGAAAGCTGACGTTCGGCTTGCTGCTGATATCGATGCTTTAGTCGAGGGCATTGAGCGCGAACATGGTCGACTTGACGTTCTGGTGAATAATGCTGGCGTTGCTAAAGACGCTCTTATTATGGGTATGGACGAAAAGGCCTGGTCAGATGTTATTGCAACTAATTTGACCGGTGCCTTTCATTGTATCAAAGCTGCGACTCAGATGATGATGCGCCGCCGACAAGGCGTGATAATCAATGTCTCCTCCCTGGTTGCTACGCGTCCAGGTCGAGGTCATTGCAATTATGCGGCATCAAAGGGAGGCCTTGAGGCTATGACCAAGGCCCTTGCGGTAGAATTGGCGCCAAGGAATATTCGCGTCAATTGTGTTGCTCCGGGTATGATTGTCACCGATATGAGTAAAGAGGTGCGCGATTTGGCGGGTGATCAAATTTTGGCCCGAATCCCTCTTAAAAGGTACGGCAATCCCGATGAGGTTGCGGCCGCAGTCCGTTTCCTGGCTAGCGACGACGCAGCCTATATTACAGGTACTACGTTGCACGTGGATGGCGGGCTTATCGTCTAAGTGCAAGGAGCACTAGTCATATTTGTTAACCTAGTGAGATGGGAGTGACGGGATGAAAACTATCGAACGAGTCCGAGCAGTCATTGCTGATGCCCTTTATGCCGATCTGGATAAAGTTACGCCGACAGCAATTCTGATGGCAGACCTTGGTGCCGAGAGTATCGACTTTTTGGATATCATGTTCCGTCTCGAGAAGGAATTTAACATCCGTCTACCGCGCGGTGAGATCGAGCAGAAGGCACGTGGACAACTGAGCGAAGCGGAATTTGCTGTGGAAGGTCGTATCACCGACGCAGGCCTAAGCAACTTGCGCGTAATGATGCCTGAAGTTCCTGCGGCCGCATTTAAGGCGAATTTGCATTTGCGCGAGATTCCATCGCTTTTCACCGTAGGGACCTTCGCTCGCATGGTTCAAGAGCAGTTGGATTTAGAAGTGGGCGTTAATGTGTCATCAACGGCAGACACCGCTGTACCACTTTCCTGATTAGACTTTTGATTAGATACGAAGTTGGCTTAGTTCTGCGGGAGAACTGACATGCGTTTTTTGTTTGTCGACGCTATAACTGGCATCGGAGAGGGGACGATTTCAGGGTATCGTCATTTTCCGGTGACGGATCCAATGCAATACGTCCCGCATGCTGGCTCCGCTCAAGTCGCGTCTGGAGCTATGTGTGAGGCTGTGGGTCAGTTGGCCTCATGGTATTGCCTAAAGCAGAATAAATTTCAAAGCCGACCGGTGTTTTTATTTGCCGATAGTATCGATGTGCTCAAACCAGTGTACGTCGGTGCTAGGGTCGACCTACGAGCAGAAATTCACTCCTTAGAAGACGACGCATTTCGGTTTAGCGGTGAGGCTTTGGTGGACGGCGAGGTTTGTCAACGTATCAACGACTGCGGTGGTATGTTTATGCCGCTGGCTAATCTTGAAGACCCAGAAGTAGCAGCGAAGCGCTTTGAATCGCTTTGTTCTGGTGCTCTCATTTTGAACGGTGCCGCGGGATCTCCGTATCCGTTTGCAAATCTAGTCGGCGAGATTTTGGCCCATGACGAAGGCCGAAAGATTCATGCGCGTCGCACTTTTAATGCCTCCGAACCTTTTTATGCCGATCACTTCCCGCGGTTTCCGGTGACTCCAATTGTCATGCTCAACGAGATGATCGGGCAGGCTACAGTTCGCATGCTGGGCCTTAGTCGTGACACGGCCCTGCGGCCACTGGCGATTAGTCGCATTAAAATCAGATCATTCGTGGCACCTGGTGACTCCTGTGAAACAGTTGTGACCTCGCCGGGCATTCGGACAGTTGGCAGTCGTAAGCTGCTAGATGCTACCGCCGAATTAATTAAGGACGGGAAGCGCATCTTGCGCGGCGAGTATTTTTATGAAGTTACGGAGTGATTTAGATGACGACCAACGCTGCTTCCGCACCGAATCAGTCAATAAAACGCCAGCAAAAAAGACGGGTTGTTGTCACGGGCATCGGCGCTGTGACGCCACTTGGGCATACGCTACCTGACACGTGGAATGGCTTGCTTGAGGGGAAGCTAGTTGCTGCTCTGATCAAGCGTTTTGACGCAACTGACTACCCGAGTCAGATTGCTTACGAAGTAGCTGATTTTAAACTGCGACGCGACCTACTCCAAACCGGGGAGGAGATGTATTTAAACGATGCGACCAGGTTTGCGATAAATGCAGCGGCCGAGGCAATGGAGCAGGCGAAGCTTACTAGTGTGCAAATCGAGCCTAGTCGCACGGCTGTTTGTTTCGGCAATGGCCTCACCTGTCCTGGCCTAGATTGGTACAGCGAAGTCTATCTGCCGAAGAAGTTCGATGACCCGAGCTTTACCAATCACATTCGATTTTTTGCTGATCAAATTAGCTCGCTCTTAGGACGGATGATAGGAGCTCAGGGTGGAGTCACAACGATCCACACCGCGTGCGCTTCCTCTGGTCAAGCGCTTGGCGAAGCCTATGAAATGATCGCCTATGGTGACGCTGATCTAGTGCTCACGGGCGGCTCTGACTCGATGATTAATCCATTTTCTGCCGCAGGATTTGCGTTACTCGGAGCCCTGTCGGATCGCAATGAGGAACCCACGACCGCTTCTCGGCCTTTCGATAGAGGACGTGACGGATTTGTGTTTGGTGAGGGTGCCTGTGTTCTGATTTTTGAAGATTACGAGCGAGCCATCCAACGCGGTGCAAATATTATCGCCGAGGTGTGTGGCTACGGTGTCACCGAATCTGCATATCGGATCACCGACCTACATCCCGAAGGTAGGGGGCCCATTGAGGCCATGGAGATGGCTCTTAATGATGCTGGAATCGAGTCCAGTGCTGTAGGTTATGTGAATGTACACGGAACATCAACACAGTTGAATGACCGGATCGAAGCTCTGGCTATAGCCAAAGTGTTTGGCGAGTATTCACCGCGCGTGTTTGTGAGCTCAACCAAGAGCATGACCGGGCACATGATTGCCGCAGCTGGTGCCATCGAGTTTGCTTTTTGCGTTATGGCGCTGAAGCATCAATTACTACCGCCTTCGATAAATATTTTCGAGGCCGACCCTGATTGCCGCATTAGCCTTACTCCAAAGAAAGTTACGGCTCATGCGATGCGTTACGCGCTGTCAAACTCAGTGGGCTTTGGCGGTTCGAATACGGCAATTATTGCTGGGAGGATCGACACATGAGTGCTGACGAGCTGGTAGTAACAGGTTTAGGTGCTGTTACCGCAGCTGCCATTGGCAGCCAGGCACACTGGGACCGCTTTCAACATCTAGGCAAATCGCCAAGCTCTGCAGAAGACTATGGTCTGGCGCAGTTCAAAGCCACAGAGCATGTCCGCGACCGCAGGCAGCTCAAGAGTGTATCTCACGCTGATGGTATCGGGTTATCTGCGATTACTGGCTTAATTACGGATTCCGCTTACCAAGGTGGATACTACCGGTCAGAAAGAATTGGCGTCTATGTTGGAGCAGCAGGTGCTACAGTTGCCGACAATGACGGATACATGGATGCGCTGATCGCCGCCACCGAACCTAATGGTCGAGTCTCAAGTCCTCGCTTTGGCAAGACTAGCACGACGTCTAGACCGGTGACGCTGCTTGTTGGTTTGGCCAATAATGTCCTGTGCTACGGTTCGCTACTTCTCGACGCTAGGGGACCTAATTCAAATTACGTATCGTCGTCGACCAGTGCGCACCTGGCTTTGATCAATGCAGCGAAAAGGCTGGCTCGCGGTCAAATTGATATGGCAGTGGCAGGTGGCTATTCTGTGGCGACAGATCCGGCTTACGCAGCGATGTTTAAAAAGCTTGGTCTGTTGCGAGACGAAGTGGCTGAAGAGAGGGCGCAAGATAATTCCCCAAATAATTCCGCAAATAATTCATACGCTTTGAGGCCGTTTCAGTCCGATGCTCCGGCAGGGACCATACTTGCAGACGGTGCTGCCTTTGTCATGATTGAGCGTCGCGCTGCTGCGGCGGCGCGAGGCGCGAAGGTCTTGGCGCAATACTGCGGTGGTGCAATAGGCAGTGACGGACTGGGCCCGAAGCGTTGTGATCCTTATGGGGTTGCACTAATCGCTACGATAACCCGCGCCTTGGCTGCCGCTGGCATCAGTAGTAGTGACATAGGGCTTGTCCTGAGCGGCGCGAGTGGGGTCCAAGCTGTAGATCAAGTCGAGCTAAGGGCGCTAAGACAAATCTTTAATGACGGAGCGCATTCTCCGGCGTTGGCCGTCACTTCCCGGGTGCTCGGCAACTTAATGGAAGCCGGCGGCATCATTGAATTGGCGTTGGTATCTGAAATCTATGAATCCGCTCGAATTCCAGAAAGTATTAGTCTTGATGTTGCGTTGTCGCCATTTCAACAAACTTTGAACCGTGCGAAGCCATACGCGTTAGTTCTCCGCAGTAGTCCGTGGGGTGAGTATAGCTGTGTTGTGGTTAAACGAGAGGTCGTATGAAGTCTTTAGTTACAAGTCAAAATGTTGATAGTGTTGAAGTGAATTTACTAATCACTGGTGGTACTGGTTTTGTTGGCAAGGCGATACTGGCGCGTTTAGTCGATCAACCCGGCTTTGATAAAATCTATATGTTGGTCAGATCGAGGCCAGGAGCCAGCCCTGAACAGCGTGTTGCTCGCATGATTGGGCAAATGTTTCCGAAAGCACGCGCTGCTCAGATACTCGAGCGGGTGCACGCCATAGAGGGCGACCTTACCTTATCGGGCTTAGGCCTGAAGCCTGAGGCTTTAGACCTGCTGCGTACGAACGTGCATCAGATCCTTCATTGCGGTGCTAGCACTGAGTTTGGTGCACCTCTGGAAGAAGCCAGGCTAAATAACACCGAGGGTACTTTGCGGGTACTCGAGGTGGCGACCACGCTGAGACAAACTGGTGTACTAAAACGCCTGGAATACATCTCGACAGCTTATGTCTGCGGAACAAAAAGAGGCGTAGTTACCGAATCTGACCTAGATAGGGGCCAAAAATTCTCCAACTCCTATGAGCAGAGCAAATTCGAAGCCGAAGTGTTGGTCAACCAATTTGCCAAGGATATGCCAATCACGGTGTACCGGCCGTCGATTATTGTAGGCAATTCCCATAACGGCTATACCCCACATTTTAAGGTCCTTTATTGGCCTATTCTCCTGATGTCGAAGAATTTAGTGTCATTTATTTTCTGCAACAAGAAGGCTTTTCTTGACGTAGTGCCGGTGGATTTTGTTGCTGATTCGATTGTTGCGCTGATGCAGCAGGAGTCGACCATTGGACAGACATATCTTTTAACTGCGGGACTTGGTCGCGAAATTCGGATCGGCGATATGCTGCGCGACTCTTATGAGTTGGCTGGTATCACGAAGCGGCCGGTGATCCCTTTTTGGCTATTTGATATCGTGTCTAAGACTCCGCTGGCTAGGCTCCTTCCCGAGCAGTTCTGGGCTGTTGCTAATCTAGCTAAACCTTATTACAGCTATCTGCGCGGTAATGCTGTGCGTTTTGATGCTAGTAAGACACTTAAAATATTAAAGCAGTTAGACGTCAGTCCACCAAATTGGCAGGACTACAAGCGCGAGATCCTCAACTTCTGTTTGGCTAGTCGGTGGGGTAAGCGCCTACCGTTGCCAGAATATTCGTACTATCTACCAGCTAGGCTGGGGCCTGATGGCGACGAGCAAGCTGTTTCGTAACAAAAAAAAGGAGCCCTACGGGGCTTATTTTTTTAAGGCTCTAGCCGCTTTTCTGGGTTTTTTCTAACGACTACCAGTGGGTGCCATGTTTCCCTCTTTTGTTAATCCAAACTGGGCGCTCACTAGGTCTTGGCTGCAGCGATTGCTGGCCTTGATGTACCTGAATGCCTTTCTCATAGCATTTAATCAGGCACCAGCATTGATCGGCGAGCGCGGTCTCTTACCCATGCGACTTTACCTTGAGCAAGCTCGTTTTACGGATGCGCCAGGCCTTTTCTTTTTCGACGCAAGTGATACTGCGATTTATGTTGTAGCAGGGCTTGGACTATTACTTTCGATCTTGGCGCTGGTCGGTGCCTTTTCACGTTGCGGACTCGCTCTAGGGGCACTTGTCTGGGGCTTACTTTGGTTACTTTATCTTTCTTTTGTTAACGGCGGACAAACCTTCTGGGGCTTCGGTTGGGAAATGCTTTTGTTAGAGCTTGGGTTCCTGGCTATTTTTCTCGGCCCGTCGCAAATAGCTCCGCCGTCTGTGATGCCTTGGCTGTGTCGTTGGTTGCTCTTTCGTTTGATGTTTGGCGCGGGGATGATCAAAATCCGCGGTGATTCCTGCTGGCTTGATCTTAGTTGTATGTTTTATCACTATGAAACTCAGCCACTACCAAATCCCCTCAGTTGGTTTTTTCACCACCTGCCACCCTGGCTCCATCGCTTTGAAGTTCTGTCTACTCACTTCATTGAATTGATTGTCCCATTTGCTTTATTTCTGCCCAAGCCTTGGCGTTGGAGCGCGGCCGTAATCACGGCGCTGTTTCAGATGATTCTGATCTTGTCTGGAAATCTCGCTTGGCTGAATTTCTTGACCCTAGTGCTCTGTGTTGGCTGCCTTGATGACGAATTTTTTTATCGGTACTTCAAAGTCTTAAAATTTAAAGCAGGCAGAATTGAGCCGTGGTTTCATCGCGGCCTAATCCCGATCGTGACGGTGCTATTAACCGTGCTTAGCCTCAAGCCAGCGATTAATCTTTTTGCACGTGATCAAAAAATGAACGCAAGTTTTGAACCTCTACACATCGTCAATACTTACGGTGCTTTTGGTAGTGTGACTCGGGTAAGGCACGAACTGATTATTGAAGGAACCAGTGATGACCTACCCGTGGCAAATGCGACCTGGTTACCCTACGAGTTTAAGCGCAAGCCAGGTGCTGTCGACCTTATGCCGCAGCAGATTTCCCCGTATTATTTCAAGTTAGACTGGCAGATTTGGTTTGCTGCGATGACCCCGTACTGGGACCATCCGTGGATGCTGAACGTGGTGGCCAAGTTGCTGCGAGGCGATAGGCTTACTTTGGGCTTATTAGCGCACAATCCCTTCCTTGAGAAACCGCCGCGTTTTATTCGCGTCGAGCGGTATGAATATCATTTTATTTCGCAGATTTCAGGTGTTAGCGGTCCTGAGAGGGCATGGTGGCGACGCCATCGGGTGGATTCCTATTTGCCGCCTTTGTCATTGGATGACCCCGGCTTTAGCGAGTTATTACGCAAGCTAAGGTGGGATTGACCCACAGCTGAGCAGCTGCAGGGAAACAGCGTCCAATTTTTAAACATCTTGTCCATCCAGCCCTGGAACTCTCTGGGGCCGTGGTGCTTGTCTTTTTATTTCAATGATTTCTGTGCCTTAGGGTCTAGTTTTGGGCGCTTTTTAAAGTTGGCATGCGAGATGCATGAGAAGTCATAACTTCTCTTAAAAGGAAGTTAAAAATACCAAGCTGATGCTTAATAGTTCCAACTCCAACTTAAAGGCGACCACATGAAACGGCAAACTTCACCTCCGGTACGCGGCTCTGACTCTAGCTCTGACGTTGCACGTCGGTATTTTCACGAGCGACTCAAAATCTGACTCATTACATACAAAGCTACTGGGTAGTAGCAAAAAAAAACAAACAAATCTTAATTTAACTGAAGGGAATGTATCATGAGAGCAAAACATTTAATTTCTACTGCGATCCTCCTAGCCGCAACCTATAACTGCAAGTCAGCCAACAAAAAATTTGCCGGCGGTGCTCCCGCTTCAAGTGATGACACTAGCACTAAATTTCAGTCATATGACTTAGGTTGTCATTTTGACGATATCTCCGCCAAGCTTGTCGATGATAGTTCAGTTACCTCCGCGGATAGTGGTGCGGTCAAGAATGCTGGAACCTGCGAGCACGCTAACCAATACTACGCGATGTTACTCACTGCTTATGATGACAACAGAGATGGCAGGCTTTCGGAAGACGAGCTGCTAAATGGCTAATATGATTATAAAAAAGCCCAGACCCAGGAAATCGATAAGAACAGCGACAACGTCCTATCTGACGACGAAATCTGGGAATGGCGCACCAAGAATTTACCTACCCGTACTGAAAAAATGACTAAGCAATATGCTGCGGCATGTACTGATCTAAGAAAAGACGACGCTAGCTGCAGGGCGCTATATGAAGACCGGCGCGCGGAATGCCGGAAAGAATGGGAACATGAAATGGAGAAGAAAAAGGAGCATATGAAGCCGAAGGATGATGGCAATTATAATCAGCCTAACTATCCAGCTCCCGATTATCCAAAAGGTGACGAATACGGAGCTAAGCCGGTCGTAAATGTTCCGGTAAAGGTTAAAGTTGATGTTGATGTTGATGTTGATGTTGATGTGGAAGTTACAAAGACTGTCCGTTACATCAACTTTGACTACGGCTATGGTCCGAAGCCTTACGCTAATCAACCTTATGCTAATCAGCCTTATGTTAATCAGCAATACGTTACGATGAATCACTAATCTGCCGCGTGATCCGGTGATCAGCTGTTAGGAATAAAGTTCTAAGTCGGAGATAGTTTCTGGAGCGAAAGCACCAGAAACTATCTGCAATTTAGCGTCTGATTACCACTTGCTGATTGTTGGGCGCGGGCGCTTAGCTTCCCAAGTAATTTCACCAGTGGCACCTTCACTAACCTGCGAGGCGTCGTCCCAGTCGTCGAAGTTCTCGGGAAGCACGCGCAATTTGTAGGCATAGCGGCCGCTAGGGAGGCGGAGCATTTTCGCGTGACCATTGGTAGCTATGAACTCAGTCTCGCTGGTGATGCTTTCGGCGAAATAACGAGCTGGTGCAAAGGCATCGTTTGGCACCATGTCTGATTCCTCACAAGCGACCTTTTTGGCCTCGCCGCTGAGGGTTAGGTAGCGCGCGAGGCGCATGAGTCCGGAATCTTCTGCATAGACTGGATGCCAGCATGAGCGTGGTGATTCCGCATCAAAATTGATTTTACTATTAGGGCTTTCACCAAGCCAAAGGCGTGCGGTTTCTCTGGCAACATTGTCAGTTACATCAGCCATCGGAGTTAGGCTGACGAGAATATCGCGGCCAGGGGCCTCAGCAACTGGAATGCGCAGCGATAAAAAGCCCAAACGACTGGTCCGATCAAAAAGTTGGCGCATAAAACTAATCTCGGCAGTCGTCTTCCCTAGACCGAAGCGCGCGGCACTGATGCGTTGATCCCCGTGGGTGTTACAGACGGCATTTTGCCAGCGTTTCGAGGCCACCGTCGCCGGCAGTTCGACTGCTAGTGAACCTTTGATAATCCGGCAAAATACGTCGAGTCTCTTTTCTGGATTTTTCGACAGTAGAGTCTCGGCGAGCTCGACGCCCACAGCGAGGCGCCGTGCCAGAAGATACGGTTGCCGACTCCAGCGGCGAATCATCGTTGTGCGTATGGATACAAGCTCGTTGTTTGCTTTGGCCGGGTCTACTTCTGGTAGGTGACAATACCAATTAGCTTGTGGCTCAGCTTGAGTATGTTCAGTCTGTGGCTCAAAAACTGGCTTGATCGTTGTGCAGTCGGGGGCTATCTGGCTTAGCCAAGACTGAGTTTCTTTAAATATAGGCAGCTCAGGACTGAAGTCATGGGTACCTAGTTTATTGGCTGCGCAAACTTGCTTCACTAAACTTGCCTTGATTGGCGCAGTAACAGCAAAGCTTAGCCTGTAGGCTTCGATATCGGCCCGGACGGCTTCGGCGAGTCCATCACCTCGCAGAGTGAGGTTTATCGTCTGAGTACCAAAATCAGAGCCCACCCGTGTTTGCAATTGGACGACCGCGGTCTCGGGAGGGCTTCCGCAGTCCACGACTTGGACACGAAACGAAGTGTGTTTGTTGTTGCCAATATTGCGGACCATAGCCAGCATCGACTGGGGTGATGCTGGCAGCGGTTCTTCCGGCATTAATGGCGGTCTCACATGGAGGGGCGCTGCAGCTGCGTGGCTAAACGCGCTATCTTCCAGCGCTGCCTGTGAACCATAGACATCGGTTTTGCGGCTTAATTGACAACTAGCCGCAACGACAATCGTCGCGATCGCGAACACGAAGGGTAGATCATGGCGGACAAACGAGGGGTTAATAAACCGCAATCTCTTGAACTGCCATCTCGATCTTTTCATGAAAGCCGCCTAGAGCCGGGTTCGCCGCTTCCACTGTCCACGACAGTGGCTGACACATACGCAGTACATAGCGAGACACTTCCTCGCCATCGTGATCTTTCACCACCACATTTACGTCTTTGAGGTCCGAACGTCCGTGCATGACATTTTTCGCCCACAGATACAGCGATGGATCAGTCACAAAGTCGCGACGGAAAGTCACCTTGTGAACAGAATTATCGCCACTATTTTGTGGAATCTCGGCTAAGCCGTCAATTTTGTCGAAAACCCCGTAGTTGATGCCGTCAATTTCCACGTGGGAGTGGAGCTCGCGTTCCGAGAAACCGGCTGTCGACATCCGGGTGACTACAACTGGCACTAGGAATGCGCTGATTAGCATCGCGCGCACGAACCAGTTATTAGTTTTATTTGTCGACGCTTGCACTCGTGACACCCACTTTTGACGTTAACGATTCTCTATTTATGGATATATTTAAATGTTAGCATAGCCCATTTAATCATTCTACTGCCAAGCTGACTTTTTTTTGGGCAGCAATCATCTACCAGATTTCGTATTGCTAGCCTGTTCGGTTTGGCTTTCAGATAACTTGAGCGATGCAGTCTATTTCGACCTGCACATTGCGGGGTAACCGCGCCACTTCGACGGTGGCACGCGCCGGAAACAGTGCCTTAAAGTAGCTGCCGTAGATCTCATTGACCTTCTGGAATTGCTGCATGTCTTGGAGGAAGATTGTGGTTTTTACTACGTGTTCAAAGCTGCTACCGGCGGCGTGAAGAATCGCACGCAAATTTTCTAGAACCTGACGTGTTTCGGCTTCGATCCCACCAGCAACCAACTGACCACTTTTGGGGTCGAGTGGTATTTGGCCTGAGACAAATAGAAGTGAGCCCGCGCGCACGGCCTGAGAATAGGGGCCGATGGCCGCGGGTGCGTTGGTGGTTTCCACGACTGACTTTGTCATTTTGCAACTCCAGATTGGTACATCACGAATAGTTGCAAAAAATGTCCTTCAATGCAAGGCGTCGGCAACAGTAGTTGCTAGTGAAGAACGGGCTTCCGCTGCTAACTCCTGCAAGGCCCCGCGTGCTTCGTCCGGTAATTGTGGGTCAGCCTCCGCCTTATTTAGGCGGGTGAGGGCATCACCGGATTGATCCATAGCTAGGTGAGCTTGGGCGCAGTGGACATTTAGTTGCCACGGCAAACCCTTGCTGGACAGTCGTTCCGCCTGCCACACCAGAGGTGGGATCTTGGCAAATTCACTGGCAATGCCGTAAGCACCGGTGAGTTCGATCAGGAATTGCGGATCGCGCTCGCCTTGCTGATAGTTGCGTTCGAGAAGGTTTGCCTTCAGATAACGGTCACCGGTGGTCGTTAGGTTCGCTGCGAGCGACAGGCCGGCCCAAGAGCAACGCTTTTCGGCGACTATCATCAGCATTTCAGGCAAATATTCGCCGTGTTCTTCGCGCATGATTTCCGCCAATAAATCCCAAAGCCCCAAATGATTCGGCTCGGCATCGAGGCCGGCAAGACACCAGGTCTGCGCAAGTTCGAATTGCTGTTGCTCTAGGTAGATTTGGGCGAGATTCACATATGGTGCAGGTTCCGCCGGCAGCAGAGCCTGGGCGGCCCGTAGATTATCTTCGGCAACGCTGAAGTCGGCGCACAACATGGCTGCGACACCTAGGGCCAGGCGGGCACGAAAATCATCGGAAATCATCTCTGAGGGATGCTGCGAAGCGATCAAAAGCGCTGCCCGCGGCAAGTCCATGGTGACTAGTTCGTCAATCAGGTCCACGAGGCCGGTCGCGCTCAGTTCGGGTGCCTGGCCGCGGTAAGATGCTAGGTAGCCTTCTAGTTCCTCCGACTCCTCTTGGCTCGGCGACACGTGCCGCTGATCGCCGGCGTAAATTTCGTCGCTAATGCCCAGGTAGGAGCGTAATTGGGGGCCCATCGGATACGAATTAAAACGGTTAGCGGTAGACATTGGTAGTCTCTCCCTCGGGCCTGTGGCAAAAAATAACGTGTGAACCTGTGCGAACTGCGGCATGTGGCCTTGAGTTTTGCGCTCGCTAGAAATACTGTGCCTAAGTCGAGTCAGCAAGAGAAAGGGTCAGCGCTAGGTGTGATGTCCGTCACGGACTAGTCACCGCTGGGGCTTATTTTGACCTTGCCTGTGCTGGGTCTCGATGATACCGTCTTGTAACGGGAAGTTACTAGAATGACTGGATTATCTGATTACCGTTCCTGTTTGTTAGCGGGAGTTCCAAGCCGATGACAGAAGCTAGTGTGGCCGCAACCCCGAGTTTTAATGCTGGCCTGGGGCAGGAGATTTCTGCAAAATTTCCTAATGCCGGGTTAACTTACGTGAGTAATCCGGAGCACAGCGACGAGGACACCTTCTTGGTGGCACCTGATGCTGTGCTTGAAGTGACGCGGGAATTACGGCGTCATTATCCATTCCTGATGGATGTGTGCGGCGTGGATTACCCTGAGCGCTCTAAGCGTTTTGACGTAGTTTATCACTTTGCCGATCATATAAACCGCCGTCGGCTGCGAGTTAAAACAGCGGTAGGCGACGGTGAATCGCTGGCATCGGTGACCTCCGTTTACCGAGCTGCCAACTGGTTTGAGCGGGAGGCATTCGACCTCTACGGCGTCCGGTTTGATGGGCACCCTAATCTGCGGCGCATTCTCTGCCACGAGGATTTTGTCGGTCATGCGTTGCGCAAGGACTATCCAGCTGATCGCAATCAGTCGCTGCTAACTCCAGTAGATCATACCTACGCTAAAGACCGGGCGCGCATGCGCGCGGAAGAAGAGGACCACCTGTCCGACCGAGTATGGATCAACATTGGCCCAGCTCACCCGGCTACACACGGGACGCTGCGCTTCATGGCGGTTTTGTCCGGTGAAAACATCGAGCAAGTCGACACAGAGATTGGCTACTTGCATCGCTGCTTCGAAAAAATGTGCGAATCGCACGATTATAATCAGATCATCCCGTATACCGACCGGTTGAATTATTGCTCGGCTCCGATCAATAATCACGCCTGGTGTCGTACGGTCGAAAAGATGCTCAATATTGAGGTCCCGGCACGCGCCCAAGTCTTGCGCATGATTCTCGATGAGTTCTCAAGGATTATCGATCATTTTGTCTGCATTTCGACCAATGCGGTCGACCTTGGAGCCTTGACGAACTTCTGGCTGGGCTTTCAGGCCCGCGAGAAAGTTTACGACCTGTTTGAGAAGCTTTGCGGCGCGCGGTTGACGGTATCGTTGGCCCGTGTTGGTGGTATGGGTTTTGACCTGCCAGCTGGCTGGGTTGAGCAGGCTTTGAAGACCATCGAAGACATCGAAAAATCGCATTACGAACTGGATCTGCTGCTAACGAAGAACAGGATCTTCGTCCGTCGTATGGTCGGCGCAGCGGCAATCGATGCCGACTTGGCGATCAACTGGGGTTTCACTGGTCCGTGCCTTCGCGCTGCAGGAGCTGCGGTCGATACTAGGGTGTGGGATCCGTACTACAGTTACGATCAGGTCGATTTCGATATTCCAGTCGGTACCCGTGGCGACAGCTACGATCGCTACATGGTCCGGATGGAAGAGATTCGTCAGTCGTGCCGGATCCTTAGGCAGTTGCTGCCGCACATTCCAAGCGGTCCGATCTCTGTCGATGACCCATCGATTTGCCTTCCGCGCAAGGCTGACGTCTACGGTAATATTGAAGGCCTAATGAACCAATTTATGTTGGTTATTCATGGGGTTAAGCCGAAGGCGGGTGAGGTTTACCGGGCTCACGAGGGTGCCAACGGTGAGCTTGGTTTCTATGTCGTATCCGATGGTAGCGGTCGTCCGTACCGAGTTAAATGTCGTCCTCCGTGCTTCGCAGTATTTCAGGCGTTCCCAGAGATGGTCAAAGGGCAGATGCTGGCGGATGCCATTGCAGCACTAGGTAGTCTCAACATCATCGCGGGAGAGCTCGACCGATGAGCGTGTTCAGCGAATCGTTACAAGCAAAAATACAATCTTTTCTGACGCGCTACGAAACGAGACGTAGTGCGATCCTTCCTGTGCTTCATGCCATTCAGGACGAGCACGGTTGGGTGTCAGAGCCCCAGATCGAAGAACTGCATCACACCTACGGTCTCGACAGGGTGCACGTGAAGGAGGTCATCTCTTTCTACGACATCTATAAAGACCATCCTGTTCGCAAGTACCAGATCCGGTATTGCAAAAACCTCACCTGCCATATGTTGGGCGCGCGCGAGGCAATCTGTCGGATCAAGGAGCACATCACGGCTCTCGATGCTCAGCTGGGTGAAGACGGACCGTTTTCTCTGGAAGAGTTCCCTTGCCTTGGCAAGTGCGATGGGGCGCCGGTTATGCTGGTAAATAAAGAACGCGTTGAGTATGCGACGGTTGATAGGGTAGACGAAATCCTCGCCAAATACGCACCGTTACCGAAGCTGTGAGGGGGGCCGGACATGTCTGAAGCGAAGCCAAAAATTATCCTGCGCACTGAAGGCCTTCCTGACCAACGGTCGATCAAGACCTATGTCGACAAGGCAGAGGGTTACACCGCTGTCCGGAAGGTGCTTGGTGGTCTCAGTCGCGAACAAGTGATTGAAGAAGTGAAGCAGTCCGGGCTGCGTGGCCGTGGTGGCGCGGGCTTCCTTACTGGTCTTAAATGGAGCTTTGTCCCTAAGGATATGCCTGGGCCGAAGTATTTGATCTGTAACAACGATGAGAGCGAGCCTGGGACGTTCAAGGACCGCTATATTTGTGCGGTCAACCCGCATCAAGTCATCGAAGGGATGATCATTGCGGCGTATGCGATCGGTGCCAACAAGGGCTACATCTATACGCGTTGGGAGTTCCAGGAAGAGATTGGCTACCTGGAGACCGCAATTAAAGAGGCCTACGAGGCCGGGTTCTTAGGTAAGAATCTGTTGGGCTCGGGTTTTGATTTTGAGCTCGACCACTACTCGGGTGCCGGAGCTTACATCTGCGGGGAAGAAACTGGTCTGATCAGTTCTCTCGAAGGTAAAAAGGGTCAACCCAAGGTTAAGCCCCCATTCCCTGCCGTTTCGGGCTACCTGGGTCGTCCAACAATTGTTAATAATACCGAGACCTTGGCTAACGTTCCGTGGATTATAAATCACGGCCCCAAGGCGTTCAGGCAGTGGGGCACTGAGAAGAGTCCAGGCACTAAGGTGTTCTCCATTTCGGGAGCCTTGAACAAGCCAGGTGTGTATGAAGTGCCATTAGGCTACCCATTTGAGTCCTTGCTCAACGACGAAGGCGGCGGGATGCAGGCTGGCCGTAGCTTGAAGGCTCTGATCCCAGGTGGTGCATCGGCCCCAGTTTTGACACCGACCGAGTGCGAAGGCCTGACTATGGACTACGAGGCCATGGCTCAACGGGGGACTATGCTTGGTTCCGGCGCTGTCATAATCATCGATGATCGTCAGAGCATCGCTGAACTACTCAAAGTGACCATTGATTTCTTCGCCCATGAGAGTTGCGGTCAATGTACGCCGTGCCGTGAAGGCACCGGTTGGCTCAATAACATCATGGATGGCATTCTCGATCGCAGTGCTAAGCCAGATAATATCGAGCGTTTGCGCACCGTATCTCGCAATATGGGTGGTAAGACCATCTGTGCGCTGTCGGACGCTTGTGCGATGCCGGTAATGGCATTTGTGCAGAAATTCAGTGATGAGCTGCACGCCTATTTGGCCGCAGGCTCGGGGAGTCATCGCCAGTGAGCCAAGAGAGCCAAGTGACCCAGTTGCCCAAGGAAACGATCACTTTTAATTTGAACGACCGCGACATCACCGTGCCCAAGGGTACGACGGTGATGGAAGCTGCTCATCGCAACGATGTCTACATTCCACATTTTTGCTGGCATCCGGGACTCAGCATCGCTGGCGTGTGCCGATTTTGCCTAGTTAAAGTCGACAACCGGCCGAAGCTGGAGATTGCCTGTAACCTTCAGGCGACGCCTGGAATGAAGGTGTCGACTCTACTGCCGGAAGTTAAAGAAGCCCACAAATGGGCGCTTGAGTTCCACTTGGTGAATCACCCGCTCGACTGTCCGATCTGTGACCAGGCGGGTGAGTGCAAGTTGCAAGACTTCTACATGGAAGTTGGCAAGTACAAGAGTGAGATGGATCGCCCTAAGGTCTTGAAGCCAAAGGCGCTGAATGTCGGCTCTGAGTTGGTACTCGACACCGAACGCTGCATCCTCTGTGATCGCTGCGTGCGGTTCGAACAAGAAGTCACCAAGACTGGTGCACTCGGTATCTTTAACCGCGGCGACCGCGCTATTGTCGGTACCTATCCTGATAAAAAGATCGAGCATAACTACCAAGACAACCTGGTCGATATTTGTCCGGTTGGCGCCTTTACCTCGCGCGATTTCCGCTTTAAACAACGGGTTTGGTTCCTCAAAGATAAACCTGCAGTATGTCCAGGCTGCTCGACCGGCTGTCATGTAAATGTGTATGCAAAGCCGGAAGTCCGCACTTATTTCCGCGTTAAGCCGCGCGAATCTGCCGTCAACAGCCACTGGATGTGTGACACCGGTCGTAAGACCTACAAGCACTTGAATCAAGATCAGCGACTGCGCTTTCCCGTAGCGACGGACACCACTGGCAAACGTAAACGGGTATCCACAGCTGAAGCTGTGGCGAGTCTCGTGGCACAGTTGCGATCGGTTGCCGTGCAGGACGTCGCCTTACTGGTTAGCCCTCAGTACACCTGCGAAGAGTATGCGGCGTTCTTCGACTTCTTCGTCAAGAAACTCGGCGTGACCAAAGTCTTTCAATGGCGTGAACCGACAGAAAAGCTGGAAGAATTTGATGGTCTGCTCTACCGCGGTGACCACAATCCGAATACCTTCGGCTTGAGCGAAGCTCTAGCTAAAGTAGGCCTGCCGAAAGACGTGAAGAACGGCTTTGACGACTTGGCCCGCAGCGGTGCGAAGTTGGTGGTCGCCTTGGCACCAGAAATTGGCTTCCAGTTCCCTAGTCTAGAATCGCAGTTCCAACGCTTGTCGGAATTGCCGTTTGTTTCCGTCTGGACGACGTCTGCTGCCGCTTACAATGTGCAAGCTTTCAAGCACCTGCTGCCGCTTAAGGGCTTTGCGGAGAAGCGCGGTAGCTTCCTTAATTACCAAGGTAAAGTCGGTGAGCTAGCACACCCATTCCCAGCGGCGGTTGACGACGCTCATGATGTGGTGGAAGTAGTGACTGCCGTCGCTGATGTGTGGGCCCACGCACTCTAATTGGTGAGCTTATCGGGAGAGGAAGAGCAACATGGCAACTGGAATCATTAAAGTAGCGCCGCCGCCAGAGGACAAAAACCTCTTTCAAATGGCCTACGGCTATGCGAGCACCATATTTGCAGGGATGTGGAAGACGGGTGTCATCTTCTTCATGCAAATCACTGGCCTTGAGAAGACCAACACCCTCGAGTGGCCGGAGCAACCAGCCACCTACAGTGAGCGCTTCAAAGGCAAGCATTTCCTCACTCGCCGTGACGATGGTCAGGTGCGGTGTACTGCATGTTTCCTTTGCGCCACAGCATGTCCGGCGGAATGCATCACGATTGTTGCCGGTCAGCACCCGACCAATGAGATTGAAAAGTTTCCGGTGCGGTTTGAGATCGACATCTTGCGCTGCGTCTTCTGCGGTTTCTGCGAAGAAGCTTGTCCTGTGGATGCAATTCGTCTTGGACCTGAATATGCCATGGCTGGTGCTGCTGGCGATAAATGGGTCTATACGAAAGACTACCTGGCTGATCGCGGCCAGCTCCATGGTGGCATCACCAGCGTTAAAGAAGAAAATACCAAGCACTTTACCACCGATCACAATCCGCGCGGTGATGATCTGATCGCCACCGATGCACCGCATATGCGGCATCACTAAGCGATTAGCGGCTTAGTGACATTTAGGTGCTACCTATGAAACTGCAGTTAATACTCTTCCGGCACGCCCAAGCAGAAGATGTAGGGCCAGATGGTAGCGACCACGGTCGCCGCCTGACGGCCCACGGGACAGAGCAGACAGATAAAACGGCTAAGCATTTAGCTAAAGCACATTACCAGCCCGATCTTGTCTTGGTGAGTGACGCGGCTAGGACCTTGGGCACTTGGGAGCATGCTGAGCCGTGGCTTGGTACCAAGAATGACGTTAAAGTTAAGGTCCGGAATCTCCGTCAGATATACTCTGACGGGGTCAGTGAGTTGTGTAAGCTGATCGGTAAGCAAGACGGCCGAGAGCATCCCGTTATTATGTTGATCGGACACAATCCTAACATTTCTGAGTTAGCGAGTGTGCTGACGGGCCGTGACCTTCGCTTTTCTAAAGGCCAAGCAGTGGTGATGACTCTGGACAGCGATTCATGGGCAGAGGCTGTCTATGAGACTGGCGACTGGAAAGTGGACGCGCAGTTTGGCGGTAAACACTAGAGTTAGGCTATAAATGCCATGACTTCTTCTCGGATTCCCTCTCGACGCCGGATTGTCAGCTTGGTCCCGAGTCTTACGGAGACTTTGGTGCACCTCGGCCTGCGGTCTGAGTTGGTGGCTTGCACCTCGTTTTGTGTCGATCCGCCTGATTTACACCGGGATGTCACTATTGTCGGTGGCACCAAAGATTTTGACGTCGAAAAAATTCTCGCACTGCATCCCACGCATATCATCGCTAATCAAGAAGAGAACACAAGAGAGCCAATCGAAGCCTTAGCAGGTCGCGTTCCGACTTTGGTAAGTTTTCCCAAAGGCCCAGCAGATGTGCCCGCGATGCTGCGGGATATGGGGCGATTTCTTGATTGTTTGGATGTTGCTGAGCAACTAAGCCAGGCCATTGAGGCGCAGTTGATACTGTGTAGGCAGACAGACGATGCACTAGAACACCGCGTCAAATTCCTCTACTTGATTTGGCGCGAGCCTTACATGGTGGCGGGATGCGACACCTATATTTCCCGTCTTTTAGAGTGTGCCGGGTGGGAGAATGCCTATCAGGGCGCGGAGCGTTATCCTACATTGAGCTCAGCGGAGATCGCCACATCGGGTGTGGACGAAATCTTGCTAAGTAGTGAGCCATTCCCGTTTCGTAATCGTCACGCACAGAAACTACGCGATGAGGGCGTCCGCCATGGCACTATGTCTAAGATCGATGGCAAGACTTGCTCTTGGTTTGGCTGGCGGACTCTTGCTGCGCTAGAATTTATTCGCGAGTTGCGCGGCGGTAGCCGTCATCTTGATTTTATTCGAGCTGTTCCCTCTGTTTAGAGTTCTTTGATTTAGAGCTCTTTGGTTTAGAGTTCTTTGGTTTAGAGTTCTTTGGTTTAAAGCGATAAGGCGAGCGCCGTGTCTAAAGAAAAACCTGTTTACTCGACAGCAACGGGCTCCAGCCGGCGTGACGCCACTGAAGGGTCCACATCGTATAAGCCCAGTGCCGGTCCCTGCAAAATGCGCCTAGAGACCAAAGGTCGCGGCGGTAAAGCGGTGACCGTCTTGTTCAATCTGACCTTTCCGAGCGAAGCGGAAGCTGTGTCCGTCATGAAGCAGATGCAGACCAGCCTCGGCTGCGGCGCAACATTTAAAAATGGTACGATTGAGCTTCGTGGCGATATGCGCGACCGCGTTGCGTCACATTTCGACCGCCTTGGGATGAAGTTGGTACGGGCGGGCGGTTAAGGCGCTTTCTGTCGTTGTTGCCGTAAAACCCTGCCATTCATGGCGGGGATATAAGTCCCAATGGACGTACAAAACCTCACTTTTTACCACACCTTTTGAAGAATCATATTTGCATACAATCGACATCTCACCCAACGCGATATCAATGTCGCGTTGGGTGATGCTACATATAGGCCGCTTAAGCGCATGACCCAGTTGGTCCTTGATCATAATTAGGCTAGCGCCGCGATTTAGCAGGTTGGTTGCAAGCGAATGGCGCATTAAGTGCGGATATACCCGGCGACTTCCAAGTTGGCGTTGGGCCACGGTCCTGAGTCTTTTACCAAAGTCGCCTGACGTCAAGGGGCGAGACTACCTACTAGGTCTTGGATATCTTTTTTAAACCTGATATCCGAAAGGGCGATGTAGGCACCATTTCCGGCAACAGATCCAGTGACAGGCAGGGTGTAGGACGGCGTAGTAGTCCCTCTCCCGACATGCCCACCGAGAGAATTTAAGAACATCTAAGTATTACGGCGAAGCTGGCCACCGATTCCTAATGGAAGCAGTCCTGTGATTCCAGTCCATCGCGGACATCCATTTCGTGATTGGGTCGGTCCCCGACATGGCTGCGGTTTCTGCCGATGTCACTTCTCTCTGGTGGTACTCCACTGTTAAGTGGTCTTGCATCGAGTCTCAAGGAGCAAGTCGATGAAGATACCAAGACAGAAGATCGGCACATGTCGCAGCGGCAAAGTGATAAACACGTTTATGACAGATGACTCGGCGATAATTGGGCAGCAGGTTGCGAGTTATATCTCTGCAGATCATTTTGATGCTTGGGTCGTATTTGAGCGTCTTACGGTGCGCTCGATGCGGCGATTTGGTCAGTTTTCTGCGGATTACTCGAGATTTCTCAGATATGCAAGTATTCACAGGGGCTTTATTAGTGACGAATTCATCGCGGCTGAAAAGTTACGCCTTGGGCTTGCGACGTCGCCGGATCTGGTTAGGTTCGCAGCTAAGCTGACTGAAGACGTCTTCCTCGATTAGATGATGCATAGGATCGATCCACGGGTTATGCACCAAGTATGGATTCTTATCTCCGGTAGCTAGCATATACACTCTCTGATCTGGAACAAAACGGTTCACGTAGCGATGGCCGGACGTGTAGGTCACGATATGGTATTCTGGGTTCTTCTCGCAAAAATCTTGCAGTGACGGTGTATCGCTACTTTGAAACATGCCAATTTGGCTGAACGGGTCAAATCCTAGCCAAAGTATCTCGTCGCGATCAACGATGATGCTCACGGCCTTGTGAAAGGCACCACTGTCTAGGATCAATTCAACGTGCTCTTTGTTGGCAACTGCGCCCACGAATCACCTCCCGATGTTGACTATCGGTACGAGGGATGGTGATCCTTTAATTGCGGTGCGCGGGCGGTTTTCTCGATTGGCGAAAGTCTTCCGACTTTGGCTAATCAAAGTCTGATGTTGAGCTAGGGGGTCGGGCACTGGCGCTAAGCCACTGAAAGCCCGAGTTATTTTGTAGTCATATTTTGTGGTGTTCTAATAGTGTCAATGAGTTGCAAGAAGTGCCTGACCCCAAGAAGTACATGCCGTTTTACAGGAACCACCAAGGCAGATACTTCCGGTAGTACCCACATCCAATGTACCAATTGGAGCAGTCGTCCCTATCCTGACATGCCTCAAAATCAGGTACATGTCGTTGGACGCCATGGCACACGATTGCTAAATGACACTGCGATGACCATAGGAGGATTTCATGACACAAGCGGTGCAGCATGTCGGAGTCACGCGCAGCGGCAAGGCAATACCGGTACCGATCTTAAGCGATGAGCCGAAACAGGAATTACCACCGGCGTGTGCATTGTACAAACCGGGTAATCACTTTGACGCCTATGCTGTGTTCGAATAGTTACTCGCAACGGAACTGAGCCGCAATCCGGCCGACACTCGCGCGATAGATATATATCAGGGCATGAGTTCCGCCCACAGCGCAAAGCTCGATGACAACTGGCGCCATGCTGAGCGGTTGGCCCTTAGTCTAACGACGATTTTTGATATCCTGGAGCATGGCAAAGGTCTTACAGATGGTATCTTCAAAGACTAGATGCCAATCAGCCGCGAGAAAGGGAAACAAGACCGGGTTCGGATCTGGGTCCCCATCCGCGAGGAAATAGTGATTCCTTGGCCCTGAAACGAACCGATTCATGCACCGATCTGGCCCAACGAACGTCATAATGTGATAAGCAGGATCGCGCTGGACAAAATTCAGCAGGATATCCTTCTTTCCGTTGAAAAACCCACCGCCCACGGTGTCCGGCTCTAGGCCGAGGCAAAGCAGTTCGCGCCAATCATTAAGCTTCCCGGTCCGCTCGCCAAATGCGACACCGTCGGTGTATCGCTCGGGGGATGGCTTGGCGGTGGCTTCCACGTTGATTCCTCATAGGATAGAGCACAGACTGACGGATATCTTTCGGTGGAATCTCAAGTATTCTTTAGCCAAAGGCCGATACTGGTTACGATTGGACCTTGGATATTTATCTTTGGTGCCGTAAAACCCTGCCATTCATGGCGGGGATATCAGGCACCAGCCCGAGCTAGCGCGAAGCGTTAGCGAGTTCATGGCGGTGTTTTCTGCGCCTCAATATATTTCCTCACGATAG
>Ga0315274_10002618_pt1 | contig 27034 bp, 25 predicted proteins | sample YL17G02_20_MG_FD_203700 | JGI IMG/M metagenome (GOLD analysis project Ga0315274, IMG submission 203700) | Sediment microbial communities from Yellowstone Lake, YNP, Wyoming, USA - YL17G02_20 | ecosystem: Environmental > Aquatic > Freshwater > Lake > Sediment | place: USA: Wyoming | collected...
GCCGACAGGTTCTCCACCCTGACGTGGCCGTACGGGTGCTGGTCGTCAGCCGGACGATCCGAAACGCGTACGGCGAAGAGCGTCATCAGCGCCGCACCCAGATCGAGCGCCGAGTGGGCCGCTTCCGCCAGGATGCCCAGACTGTTCGTCGCCACGCCGACGATGATCTTCAAAGCCGTCAGGAACAGCGCCGCGAGCACCGAGCTCCCTGCGGCCCGGGTCTTCTCCTCCAGTGCACCGGCGCTGGAGGTGCTGATTCGCATCGACATGCTTGCTTTCTCCTCGCGCGTACACCGCATCATTCGGCGGACCTGGCGTGACCGATGGGCATCCGAAGCGCCCAGGACCTGCGTGCCCCCAGGCGAGCGGCGTTCCGCATCCCAAGGTCACACTCCGATCCGAGGCGGTCTTCAGATGGGGCGAGGAGGCTGGAGGAGTGGCAAAATCGGAGTTGGGGCAGGACGAACGCGGCTCGCGGAGGTCAGGCTGAGAAAGAGGTCGGAGCCGGTCACGGACGGCAGGGCCAGCAGCCCGCGATCACCCTCGGGGTGGTCGTCGGCGGCATGAACGTGTCCCGCCTGCGCACCATGGCCAACATCCACGCCGTCGGGCAAGTCCACGGCGAAGGCAGCCGCCCCCTGGAGCGCGAAGGCGACGGCGCACAGCCCGATCAGCAGTCTGGCGTGCCGCGCGCCGTCAGTCTTCCAAGACATGCGCCACGCCCTGCCGGACGAGGGATACGATGTGTGCATCGGTCATGCGGTAGAACACCTGCCGCCCGCGCCGCCGCGCCTCGACCAGGCGCATCTGCCGCAAGCCGCGCAGGTGGTGCGAGACGGCCGATTCGCTCACGCCCACCAGCCCGGCCAAGGCGGTCACATTCCGCTCGCCTTCCATCAGCGCCAAGACGATCTGCACGCGGCTGCCGTCGCTGAACGCCCGGAAGAGCTCGGCGACATGGGCGGCGGCGTGGGCATCGAGGGGAACAACTCTACGTTTCATCGCGTCCTGAACATCTGAATAGGTACTCAGGTATTCTACAACCAATCAGGCCTGCATACGGCAGGCCATTGGTCATGGGTTCGCAGTGACACGTGGCGAAGGGCTCGAAGGAATGGGCACAGCCAACTGGCTGTGCCCTGGTACCGGTTTGGGGAGATTGCACCCGCTGGCTTACGGCGCGATGACGGCTCCCGACGCCAGCACGGCATCCTTGGCGATCACCACCACCCCGTCGCGCACTGTCCAATTCTCGGCATCGAGGTCCACGCCGCGCGGGAAAGGCTCGACGCGCACGTTCTCGCCGATGCGGGCGTTCTTGTCGATGATCGCCCCCTCGATCCGACACCCGTGCCCGATGCCCAGGGCCGTGGTCCCCGGCGGCACCTGCGGCCCGCCGCCCTCGTAGTAGTCTGCCCCCATCAGCACCGTGTCCCGGATGACGACATCGTCTCCGATCACGCTGCGCAGGCCGACGATCGAGTTGCAGATCTCCGCTCCCTCGACGACGCAGCCGTCGGCCAGCAGGACGCGGTCGAGCTTGACGTCGTAAATGCGCGAGCCGGGCAGAAAGCGCGGCCGCGTATACACCGGGCCTGACGCGTCGTCGAAGCTGAACAGCGGGCTGGGCTGCGCCAGGGCCAGGTTGGCGTCATAGAAGGCGCGGATCGTCCCAATGTCCGCCCAGTAACCCTGGAAGGGAAAGCCGAAGACCCGGTGCGACTGGATGGCGGCGGGGATCACGTCGCCGCCGAAATCGGTGTACGGGCCCGCCATCAGCTCGGACAGCACCTCGGCCTTGAACACATAGATCCCCATCGAGCCAACAAACGGTCTGGCAGGATCGTCGCGACTGACGAAGCCTTCCAGCGCTTTGGACGTCTGCGGTTTCTCGACGAACGAGCGGATGCGGCCGTCGGTGCCCAGTTTGAGGATCCCAAAGCGTGAGGTGTCTTCCGCCGCCACCGGCTGCACAGCGACGGTCACATCCGCCGACTCCGCCCGGTGCATCTCCAGCAGCTTGGCGTAGTCCATGCGGTACAGATGGTCGCCGGCGAGGACCAGGATGTCCCGCGCTCCCGTCACCTCGATCTCAAACTGCTGCTTGCGGACCGCGTCGGCTGTGCCCTGGTACCAGTCCTCGCTGCTGAAGGTCTGCACCGCCGCCAGCACCTGGACCCAGCCGGGGTGAAACGAATCGAAGTTGTAGGTGCGGGCGATATGCCGGTGCAGCGATACGGAGTTGAACTGGGTCAGGATCGAGATCTGGTGGATGCCGGAGTTCAGGCAGTTGCTGACCGGGATATCGATCAGGCGGTATTTGCCGGCGATCGGCACCGCCGGCTTGGCGCGGAACTTGGTCAGCGGCCACAGGCGCGTGCCGCGCCCTCCACCCAGGATCACGGCGAGCACGTCATCGTAGGCCATGCGCGACCCTCCACCCGGCAGGCGAGGAACGGTTCCCGAGAGCCTAATTCTAGCCCAGGCCGAGGATCCCCACGCCGAGCACACCGGCCAGTGTCACGGCCGCCCCGATGAGCGAGGCGGCGAAGTTGACGCCGTCGTTGTCGAGCCAGCGCCAGCCGCGCAGTGGCACGGTCGGCGTTCCACAGACGTGCACGGGGTACCGCTCGGTCTCCTTGCTGCATGCGGGGCAGGTGTAGATGGACTGCACGGTTGCGCCGAGCAGGCTGTCGAAGAGCGAGCCCGCCAACCCTCCCAGCGCCGCCGCGCCGATCAGGCCGGAACTCCCCTGGGCCAGGCCGGCGGGGACGCCGATCAAGAGTGCGCCCCCCAGCGCGGCCAGCAAGCCGGGCAAGCTGATCGCACCCGACGTCCCGGCTGGAACGCGCTCACCGGTGGTGATCCGGCGCGGGGCCTGTCGGGCAAGCACACCCAGCTCCGTCGCCCAGGTGTCGGCGTTCACCGCCGCCAGCGCGCCCGCCAGCCCGGCCAGCCAGAGCGGGCTGTGCGTCAACCCGTAGCCGACGGATAGCAGCGCGGCCAGCGCCCCGTTGGCCAGCACCTGCCCGTGATCACGCCGGCCTCCCTTGGAGAAGGCGATCGCCACACTGCGCTTGCGCGCGCCGCCCACACGCGACAGCCCGCTCGAGGACAAGAAGAACAGCAGCAGCAGGACCGCCGGGAGCGGGCCTCCGACGCCGAAGGTCAGCGTGCCGACGATGACCGCCGCGGCGGCACCGCTGCGCGAAAGCGACCCGGCAGCATGTGCGCCGACGGCAACAACGACCGCCAGCAAAATGCCTCCGGCCAGTTGAACAACGTTCAGCGCAGTCCTCCTGCCACACAAACCGGCTCGCCTGCCGGCTGGACAACCTGTGGACAACCATCCGGCAGCCTGGGGAAAACCGGCCCCGGCCTGTGGATGAGTCTAACTGGCAGCCGCCAGGATCTGGAAGCTCGCGCCCCACAGCAAGGCCGCTACAAGCACGGCGATCCCCCACAGCCCGTATGCCAGGGGCCGCTGGTCGTCCTTGCGGTACAACCACAGTCCAATCACCAGGTCAGCCAGCCAGCACAGCCCGGCGATCATCGGCAGGAGCAGCAGGCGAGTGGGCGAGACAAGTGTTTCCGGCCTGCCAAGCGGGTCGAACCCGAAGGGGACCTGCGCCGGAAGCGTCGACGCCTGAAAAGCAAGAAAGCCCAGGAGCAGCAGCGTCAGCACCAGGCCGGCCAGCACCAGCATGCGTGCCCACCGGTCAGCCCACACTCGGTTGAACAGGAAATCCGGCCGCAGGCGCAGCGCGTCGATGCGCTCGAGCGAACCCAACCGCACGACGTCGGCATACGCCTGGCGGAAGCCGTCGCGATCCCTGGGCGAGATGGCCAGCCAGCGATCCGGCAACTGGACCAGCAACAGACCCTCGGGACCCGTGGTGGCGAAGAACTCGACCTCGCCCACGCCGGCGACCGATCGGCGGCCGACGACGCAGCCTGGCCACCACAACCCACGTCCCGGCGCAAGCGGCGCTTCCCCCGGTCCCGGCAGGCGCACCTCCAGCACGTCACCCAGTGGGACCTGCTCCACGGCCAGACCCCAGCGCATGCGGAAACCATCGCGGTCGAGGTGGTAGCGCGCCGTGAGCAATCCGTAGATGCGGTAGGCCACCAGCAGGGCCGCCGGCACGCCCAGGAGCGGCAGCGCCATCCAGACGGCGATCCAAGCTGAGAAGCCGACGCTGCTCAGTTGGATCACGCCCAGCGCCGCGGCGCCGACGGCCAGCGAGAGCAGCAGCAGACCCAGGAATGTTCCGATCCAGCGTGGGGGTCGAAAGGTCATACGCAAGACACGGGGGCGCTTCGCGGCGCCCCCGTACAGCCTCCCTCAGGACTCGTCGCTACTTGGCATGCGCCAGGACTTCGACATACACCGGCTCGATCCAGTGCCGGTACTTCGGCACACGTCCGCGCAGCAGATCGTCGAACAGCTTGCGCAGATGGCCGGTGATCGGGCCCATCACCCCCGCCCCGACGGCGCGCCGGTCGACTTCCGTCACCGCCGTCACCTGCGCCGCCGTCCCGGTGAGGAAGAACTCCTCACACACGAAGACCTCCGTCCGGTCGATCGGCCGCTCGACCACCTCGAGGCCGAGCTCCTCGTGGGCCAATACCATGATCGAGCGCCGCGTGATCCCCTCCAGGATGTTCTCGGTGACCGGTGGCGTGATCAGCTTTCCGTCCCGCACCATGAAGACGTTCATGGCGCTGGCCTCCGAGACATGGCCCTCCTGCGTCAATACCAGCACTTCGTCGAAGCCCGAGCGCGCCGCATCGGTCTTGATGAAGGCCGAGTTGACGTAGGCGCCGCAGATCTTGCCCCGCGCCGGGATGGCGTTGTCGTCGACCCGGCGCCAGGACGAGAAGGTCACATGCGCGTCGTCGTCGCGCTCGATGTACTTGGAGAAGGGCACCGAGAAGATGCTCAAATCGTCGCGCAGGTCATGCAGCCGCACGCCGATGACCTCGGATGACTTGTAGATCAGAGGGCGGATGTAGCAGTCCCGCTGGTAGCCTTCGGCGCGGACGACCTGCAACGCAAGCTCAACCATCGCCTCGGGCGTCAGGTCGATGCTGCAGCACAGCATCTTGGCCGAATTGAGCAGCCGGATGAAGTGATCGCGGGGACGGAAGACATACAGCTGCTGCTGGTCGGGATTCCAGTAGCCGCGCAGGCCGCCGAAGGCGCCGGTGCCGTAGTTCAGGGCGTGCGTGGCCACGCCGACGCGGGCCTCGGAATACGGGACGATTTTGCCCTGGAAGTATGCGAAGTGTGGGAGTTCGGTGGGGCTCGCCACGGGTTCCACCTCCTTGGAAGGACGGGGCATGCCGTGCTGCTCCGGAGACTCATTATAGCCCCCGCCCAACGCCGTTGCCAAGATTGATGCTGGCGCCCGTGCCTGGCTGGCCCAACTGCCAAACCGAAGCTGCCCCAAAGACAACGGACCCCGGCAGTGTACTGCCGGGGTCCGTGGATGCATCGGGAGACCTGGATCCTAGGCCTCGCGGAATTCGCCTTCGATGACCTCGCCCTCCGGGTTCGCGCCGTTCGTTCCGCCGGCGGCGGGCCCCGCTGATGGTCCGCCTTGCTGTCCATCCTGCTGGGCGTACATCTGCTGGCTCAGGGCGTACGAGGCCTGCTGCACCTCTTCGGTCAGGCGCTTGATGCGGGTCACGTCATCGCTCTTCAGCGCCTCGCGCAGCTCGGCCACTTTGCCTTCGATCTTCTGGCGGTCGGCCACCGGCACCTTGTCCCCAAGATCGCGCAGCGCCTTCTCGGCCTGGTAGGCCAGCGAGTCGCCCTGGTTGCGGGCGTCGGCCAGCTCTTTGCGCTTGCGGTCCTCCGCCTCGTGGCGCTTGGCCTCCTGAACCATGCGCTCGACGTCGGACTTGGCCAGGTTGGTCGAGGCGGTGATGGTCACCTTCTGCTCGCGTCCGGTGGCCTTGTCGCGCGCCGTGACGCTTAGAATGCCGTTGGCATCGATGTCGAACGACACCTCAATCTGCGGCATGCCGCGTGGCGCCGGCAGAATGCCCTCCAGCCGGAAGCGGCCCAGGGTCATGTTATCCCCCGCCATCGGGCGTTCACCCTGCAGCACGTGGATGTCGACCGCCGTCTGGCTGTCTTCAGCGGTGGAGAACACCTCGCTCTTCTTCACCGGGATGGTAGTGTTGCGCTCGATCAGCGTCGTCATCACGCTCCCCAGCGTTTCCACGCCCAGCGACAGCGGCGTGACATCCAGCAGCAGCACATCCTTGACGTCGCCCGACAGCACACCCGCCTGAATGGCGGCACCGACGGCCACCACCTCATCCGGATTGACGCCCTTGTGAGGCTCCTTGCCCGTCAGCTTGCGCACCAGGTCCTGCACCATCGGCATACGCGTGGCGCCGCCCACCAGGACCACCTCGTCCATCTGCGAGGCGCTCATCTTGGCATCGCGCAGCACAGCCTCGAACGGCATGCGCACGCGGGCGAGCAGGCCTTCGGTGAGCTGCTCGAACGTTGCCCGTGTCAACTTCATCTGCATGTGCTTCGGGCCGGTGGCGTCGGCGGTGATGAACGGCAGGCTGATCTCCGTCTCCGAGAGGGTCGACAGCTCGATCTTGGCCTTCTCGGCCGCCTCACGCATCCGCTGCAGAGCCTGGCGGTCCTTGCGCAGATCGATGCCGTCGCTCTTCAGAAACTCGTCCGCCACCCAGGTCAGGATCGCCTGGTCCCAGTCGTCGCCGCCCAGGTGCGTGTCGCCATTGGTCGCCTTAACCTCGACCACGCCGTCGCCGACCTCTAGCAGGGAGACATCAAATGTCCCGCCGCCCAGGTCGAATACCAGAATGGTCTCGTTGTCCTTCTTGTCCAGGCCGTAGGCCAGCGCCGCCGCTGTTGGCTCGTTGATGATGCGCATAACCTCGAGCCCGGCGATCTTGCCGGCGTCTTTGGTGGCCTGGCGCTGGGAGTCGTTGAAGTAGGCCGGAACGGTGATCACCGCCTTGGTGACCGGCTCGCCGAGGTACGCCTCGGCATCGGCCTTGAGCTTGGCCAGCACCATGGCCGAGATCTCCTGCGGCGTATACTCTTTGTTCGTCGCCGGGATCTTCACCCGCGCGTCGCCGCTTGGACCGGCCTCCACCGGGTATGAGACCATACCCCGTTCGGTGCCGACCTCGTCATACCGGCGGCCCATGAAGCGCTTGATCGAGTAGACGGTGTTCTCAGAGTTGACCACCGCCTGGCGCTTGGCCGTCTGGCCCACCAGCCGCTCGCCGTTCTTGGCGAACGCCACCACCGACGGGCACAGGCGCCCGCCTTCGGCCGTGGTGATCACGGCCGGGTCGCCGCCCTCCATCACCGCCACCACGCTGTTGGTCGTCCCCAGGTCAATACCGATGATCTTCGACATGATAGGTTCCCTCTCTCGGCCGGTCCCGCAAGCCCGCATGGGCGCGGCACTGGCCCCGATGTCCGCACATATGACCCATGGTAGGCCAGAGCCGCAAGATTCATGTTAACGGAAGGTCGGAGGCAGGTAGGCGCCCGAAGCCGAGGCTGCGCCTCGGTCGGGTATACTCGCACAGCGGGGGGTGGAGAGGTCGCTCATGCCAGGCCTGCTTACGCTGATCGGGTCAGGTGAGGTGTCGGCCGGCATGACACGCCTGCATCGGCACCTGCTTGCCCGCCTCGACGCCCCCGCCCGCCCGGCGTTTGTCGACACCCCGGCCGGGTTCGAGCCCGGCGCCGAGACGATCCACGACCGCTTTCGCGACTACGTCGAGCGTCGCCTGGAACTCCCCCTGGCGCTGGCGTCCTACCGCTCCGCCGCCGCATCGCCGGAATCGATCGCCCGCACACTGCAGGTGCTGGCCGACTCCAACTACATCCTGGCCGGACCCGGCAGCCCGAGCTATGCCGCCCGGGAATGGCGTGGCTCCGCCGTCTACGACGCCATCGTCGCTCGCTGGCAGGCCGGCGCCCAGTTGGCTTGGGCATCTTCGGCGGCCATTGCTTTGAGCCGGTATCTCCTGCCGGTGTATGAGATCTACAAGGTCGGGGCGCCACCGCACTGGCTGGATGGGCTCGACCTGCTCGGGCCGTACGGGCTGTCGCTGGCCATTGTCACGCACTGGGATAATGCCGAGGGGGGAACGCACGACACGCGCGCATGCTTCATGGGGATGGAGCGCTTCGAGCGCCTGCGCTCCATGCTGCCTCCGGAGGCGGTAACGCTCGGCATCGACGAACACACTGCCTGCACCGTCGACCTGCAGGCCGGGACGGTCGATGTTGGCGGCCGAGGAGGCGTGACGATCCTGGCCGGCGCGCAAACCACACACCACCCGCACGGCGAGACCTTCGCCCTGGATGAACTCCGGCCGCGCGGTGGACTCCCGCGCGCGCCGATCGGTGACACATCGCCATCCTCGGGTGAGGTCAGTGCCTCGCACCTGTCCGCGGCGCGCGACCTGCTGGCGCAAGGCCAGGTGCCGGCCGGCCTGCGCCGCCTGGCCGAGGCGGCCCCGCCGGGCCTGGCGCCCCTTCTGGCGCTGGCTGCCCAATCCGCTGAAGGCCTGCGCCGCGCCGATCCGGCGCCGGAAGCGTTGGTCGCACTGCTGATCGACCTGCGGCAGGCTTTGCGCGCCGCCAAGCAGTGGCAGTTGTCCGACCAGGTGCGCGACGGGCTGAGCGCCCAGGGTATTAGCCTGCAGGACTCTCCCGCCGGGACCACCTGGACGCGGGTCTCGTAGATCGCACGCGCAAGGTCTTCCATCTGCCTGAGAAGCAAACGCACCACCGCGAGCGCGGTGCGTGGGGATCAGTTCTCGCCGGCGACCACCAGCGTCGAACGGACTGCCTGGAACAGGGCCAGCCCCGGGCACGCCGCCCAGCACGCATGCGTCGGCTGTCCATTCGCGTCCTACTACAGCTCGCGCGTGAAGACCATGGGCACATTCCCGGTGGGTCCGGGGCTTTGGAGCACCAGCACTTCGGGGCCGCACTCATAGCCCATCGGACCTGACGGAAGCATAGAGAACTCCACCCCGCCTCCCGGCACGGGGACATACGTGCCTCCCTTGCATCCCTTCCACTCCGTGATCTGCTTCTGGGTGCCGTTGTCGACCAGGTTCAGTTTTCCGTCATCCGTGGAATAGCTGCCCGTCGTCAAGAACACCGCCGCCCCTTCCAGATACGAGTCGGGGCCCAGGTCGATCCGGATGGCGAAACCATCGGATCCGTACTCGTACATTCCCTCCGACATACTGAGGGAGACCGAGCCATTGGCCACGCGCAGGCCCGGTGCAGGGACGAGGGTGGCCATAAAGATATCCAGGTCATGCGTGAGCATCGTCCAACTGCCCTCCAAGCACGGATCCAGGGACGCGCTTTCTTGCAGGATAGTCGCGTCATACCCGGGAAGGGTGCCTGAGATCGAGGCTTCCGATAAACTGCAGCCCGACAGCAGCACCGCCGCGACGCCGCAGACAATGGTCAGACGCTTCAGGCCTCCTCCGCCAAACATGTGCACCTCTCAGCTGGGCAGACAACCCGGCTCACGCTGAGGCACAAGGGTGTTGTTCTCAAGATGCTGTTGGCCCTATCTATCCGCATATGGCCGATGGGGCTCGACGCCCGTAGCGCAGGCAAACCGGCCCTGCCGGGGACTTGAAGCCAGGCCCGGCTCGGGCCTCACCCCGCCGGGTGCCTGCGTGGTCGGGCTATCTCATCGCCCGCTATGCCCTAAGCCTGCCGGGCTACGAACCCGGCGATCGCCTCGGCGATGCGCTGTGCTGTCTCAATCGGCATCCCTTCTCTGGCATGGGATAGCAGGCGCAGGTCGGTGGGGTCGTTGACGTAGTCGACGACGATCCAGCGGCCGTCGGCCAGGCGCGCCACTTCGGTGGAGAAGGCCTGCAGGCGGGCGATCCCGGCCCCCACCTCCCACAGCCGGTCGAGATCCCACCGCCGGCGGGGCTCCTCCCCGATCCAATTGCCGAACAGGCGCGTCCGGTCATCCCACCAGCAGGGCACGATCGCACCGCAGGTATAGAACACCCGGAACCACGCCCTGCGTCCGTCGACGAGCTCCGGTTCCACCAACTCCTTCAGCAGCAGACCATCGTCGGGCATGTCGCGCCGCGTCTGTTCCACCCGTGCCCAGGAGCGGGCACCCAGGGTGATGCCCCACCCGCCCCCGCCCCCTAGATCAGGCTTGATGGCGAACGTGGCGCCCGAAGGTGCGAGGTCGGACAGCGGATCAAGCACAGGCTGGCGGCTCCAGGCGGGGATCACGATCGTGTGCGGCGTGTGCAGCCCGGCGCGGATGAACTCCCAGCGGACGTTGGACTTCTTCCAGACGCGGCGGCGGTCCGCCGCCGGGTTGAGCAGGAGCGGCACATGCGCCTCCGCCCAGGCCTCCAGCGGCTCGAAGGCCAGATCGGTATCTACCGCCCGGTCGAGAAAGGCGCGTGCCGTGAAGTCGCCCCGTTGCAGCCGCTCGAATGTATCGGCGACGGACTGCGGGTTCACGGTGACGTGCGACCGCCCGACAGCGCGCAACGCCTGCGCCAATAGACCCAGGAAGGGCTTGTCATACGGCCAGTCATAGGTCAGCGGCATGTCGGCGGCTCGGGGATCCATCACGCTGACGTCCCCCCCTGGGGGATTGCGGGGCTGCGGCCATGTTATAACCATGTTGGTGCAGGAGGTAGCGACATGGATGACCTCGAACGCTCTCGCCGCGAGAAGGACGCGTTCTTCCGCAGCGACGCCGACAGCCCGCTGACCTCGGACCAGCAGCGCACCTTCGCCGGCCTGCGCTACTTCCCCGCCAACCCGGCGTTGGATCGCATGGTGAACATCGAGGAGTTCGAGCCCAAGACCGAAATCGAGATGCAGACGACCACAGGCGACCTGCGCGTATACGAGCGGTTCGGCCGGATCACGTTCGAAGTCGAGGATCAGTCTGTCAGCCTGACCGTGTACCGTGCCGACGATGCCTTCTTCCTCCCCTTCGCCGACGCCCTGGCGGGGAAGGAGACCTACGGCGCCGGCCGCTACCTAGAGCCCGAACGGCTGCCCGATGGCCGGCTGCACCTCGATTTCAACCTGGCCTACAACCCGTACTGTGCCTACAACGCCCGCTGGTCGTGCCCCATCACGCCCGCCGAGAACCGGCTGCCGGTGGCGATTCGCGCTGGCGAGATGACCTTCAAGCACGATCGAGATTGACGGCTGGCGCAGGCCTCTCCACCTCGGCGCGGGATCATTGCCCCGCCCATCCTGGTGCCGATCACGACCGTCAGGGGTCCGATCCCGGACTGCGCCGGTCCTGTGGCGCTCCGCCCGCCTCCCGACCTTTAATCCCCGCCGCGCCTGTTTCCGCGTCCGAGCCAACCTTCCATTGCAGCCTGGGTGGGGACCATGACCTCCGCAACCTGCTTCTCTCTCGTGGTCGTTGAAGGCCCGTCTCCTGGCCAGCAGTTCGACCTCTCGGGCAGCATCATCCTCGGCCGCGAGGCCGCCTCCGCAGGCGGCGTGGCCATCGACACCAGGACACTGTCGCGGCGCCACGCCCGGATCACGCTCGAGGGCGATCGGTGTTGGATCGCCGATCTGAACAGCACCAACGGCACCTTCCTGAACGGCCGGCGATTGTCGGGCAAGCCCGAACCACTGCAGCCCGGCGATCGCATACAGCTTGGCCCGACCGTCGTTCTCCTGCTGCAGGGAGCGTCGCCCGCGGCCGAGGCAGCTGCGCAGCCCCGCAAGGCCCCCGTGCCTGCCACGATTATGGGGAATGACCTCGTGTCCGCCCGCCCTACAACTCCGCCGCAGCTGCTGATCGACGTCCCGGGTGAGGCGTCGCGAACCCTCACCTTGACCGAGCCGGTCTTCACGCTCTACAGCAACGGCCACAAACGCGGAGAGATCCGTGTCGATCAGGCACCGACCGTGCCGGATCTCCCGCAGCCTCCGTCAACGCCGGTCGACAGCGCCGACCCCGCCGCGGCGGCGGAGTATGCGAAGCAGATGCAGGCGTACGGCGAACAGGTCGGGCAGATCCGGGCCCCCTTCCAGCCGATGCTCGGCGCCCTTCAGTCGCACGAGACGAACTTCGAACGCGGATTCGTGGCGATGGTCGCTTTGAGCGAGTCGGGAGTAACCCGCTGCCACTTCGACAACACCTGGCTGTGGCTGGTTAGCGAGTAGACGGCGGAGCTCCGCCTCTCGACGCCGGGCTCCCTCCAGGAGCCCGGTTTCGTTTCCCCCACCGGCCCCACGAGCGCGCCAGGCGGTATGCATCACCCGGGCCTCATGAGGCTTGGCTGCCATGTCGCCGAGACGGCTGGGGAGAGGGGATGCCGGATCGACCTCTACCGGCACGAGGATCGTCGAGCCCTGGCCGCGCACGGAAGGCTTGGCATCTGAGAGTTTGGATCTGGGGATCGGGGTTCGCACATATGTGGAAGGTGATCCGAGGCTTCGGACGGGTTTCAGGTCCGCAGGTCTACTCCGCGTCCTCCCAGCGCCGCGGTCGGAGAAAGCGGCGTCGGAAGGCGTGCAGGGCTAGCAGGGCCGCAAACTGCACCCCCGCCAGGAGGATGGTGGAGAACTGGTCGAAGTAGAAGACCATCAAGTCAACCACGGTCAGCGCCAGCAGCAGCCCGAGCCGGCCGAGCTCGATCCCCGCCGCCTCGCGACGAACCAGCAGCGCCAGGGCGGCGGCAACCAGCATCAGCCCGATGATCCCTTCGAGGACCAGCCAGGCCTCGAACCAGGCCAGGGCGCGCACGCCGCCGACGCGCCCGGCGGCCACCAGAGGAGCCAGTAGTGCTTCCACCCAATGGGGATGGCTGACAGCGCTCCACACCGGAAGGCTGCGCCAGATGCCCAGCCCCCCGAGGGCCCCAAGCCCGCCGACCAGCGCCGCACGGACGCGCGCCCGACTCAGCCACCGGGCCTCCCAGTCGCGCCAACGCCGGGCGAGGGGCTCGAACCAGCCGGGCTCCGCCTCCGCTACGCGCACGGCGTCGGAGTGCAAGTAGTCGAGCAGCTCGCGCGCCAGACGTGCCATCTCTGGCGCCTCGGCGGTTTCGGTGACCCGGTGCAGCCGCGTCTCGAGGGCCTCGCGCTCGCGCGGCTCCAGATCGCGGTCTAATACCTCCTCCAGCCCTTCCAGCGCCAGGTACAGTTCCGTGCGCGCGTCGCGCGGCTTCGGACGGCGCACTTGCATATACAGCAGCACGGTAAGCAGGAAGAAGGTGTAGACGATCGGGGCGGCCGCCGGGTAGAAGTAGTCGTTGGTCTGAGTGATGAACTTGCCAACCTCGTCCATGAACAGGCCGGCGCCAACGCCAGCCGCCAGCGCCGCAGCCGTATACACCCAGCGGTTGGCGAATAGGATAGGCAGCAGTGCGGCGGCGAAGAGCAGCAGTCCGCCCCACAGCACGTGGGCGATGTGCAGATCGCCGGCTGCCAGGCGCGGGTAGCCGGTGAGCTCGAGCATCAGGCGCGTCGCCCCCACGCTGGCGGCGAAGCTCAGCAGCATGAGCTGCACGGAGGTTCCGGCGTGCTCCCGGCGCACCGGCCGGCGGATGCGCCGGACAAAGCCATGCAGCGTCATCTTATGCCTCCGGCGTCCGGGCCACGCGCGGCAGCCTCAGGAGCAGGACCGCCGCCAGAAGCGCCATGCAGGCGCCGAAGAGGAATGGCGCTGAAGCTCCCCAGCCCGTCCACGTTCCGACGCCCTGCCACAACACGCCGGCCAGCAGGCTGGCCGGCAGTGCGGTCAATCCGATGGCGGCATGGAAGATGCCGTAGGCCGAGCCGCGCCGTTCCGCCGGGACGAGATCGGCGACGAACGCTTTGGCGACGCCCTCCGTCAGGCCGTAGTACACGCCGTAGACCAACATCAGCAGCCAGGCCTGCCAGCCGGCGCGCGCCGCGGCGAAGCCCAGGTAGGTCACCCCATACAACAGCCAGCCAAGCAGCAACATGCGCCGGCGTCCCAACCGGTCGGACAGCGCGCCGGCCGGCACGGCCACCGCGGCGTAGATCAAGTTGAAGGTCAGCATCATCCCCAGGACGGCGACGACGCTCAGGCCAACGTCCTGTGCGCGCAGAATCAGAAAGGCGTCCGATGAGTTGCCCAACGTAAAGACAACCATGACGCCCACGAAGCCCAGGAAGGTGCCGCCCATCCGCCCTTCCGCTCGACGCGCGTCGCCTGGGGCCGGCGCCGCGCGCCGCACCTCCCGTGCTCCCATTGCCAGCACAGCCACAGCCAGAAAGGCCGGCACCAGGCTGAACAGCACCAGACGCTGGAAGGTCGCCCGATCCAGCGGCGCGCCGCTGCGGGCCAGGGGCAGCAGCACGAGCAGCGAGATGCCGATGCCGAGTACCGCTCCCGCGGTATCGCCTGCACGGTGAAGGCCGAACGCCAGGCCGCGTTGGCGGGGATTGACGCTGTCTGCCACCAGCGCATCGCGCGGCGCGGTGCGCAGCCCCTTGCCCGCACGATCGGCGAAGCGCACGCCCAGCACCCATCCCCATGTGGTCGCCAGGTAGAGGAACGGCTTGGCGCACGCCGATAGTCCATAGCCGAGGATCGCCAGCCCCTTGCGCTGCCCAAGCCGATCCGACAGCCAACCGGAGGCCATCTTCAACAGGCTGGCCGTCGTCTCAGCCGTGCCCTCGATCAGCCCGATGGCCGATGTCCGCGCGCCCAGCACGTTGGCCAGGAACAGCGGCAGGATGTTCGAAACCATCTCCGATGAGACGTCCGTCAGGAAGCTCGTCAGCGTGACGACCCACACGTTGCGCGGGATGCCGCCTGCGCGGGCCGAGTCGGGCGAAGTCAATCCGTCACCTCTCATCTCAGGTCTCCTCCCAGAACAGTTATTCCGTCCAACCTCATGTGCCGGCCCGTCCGATCTCGGCCAGCAAGGCCTGAGCCCTCCGCCGGCCCTCGCGCAGCACCTGCGCGCCGCTCTTCGTCGCCCGGTACACTCGACGGCGCCGGCTGTCCCACAACACAACCTCGCTCTCCAGGTAGCCAGCCCTCTCGAGCCCATGCAGCGTCGGGTAGAGTGTTCCCGGACCAATCGCGTAGCCGTGACGCTGCAATTCGCGCATCAGGCCCACGCCGAACACCGGCCCGTCCAGCGCATGGTAGAGGATGCGCAGGCGGATGAAGCCAAGGAAGATGTCGCGTACCGGATCCGAAGGCATCGTATCGGTTACCGATATCGTATTCCGATATTGTAGATCTATGGGCGTTTGGCGTCAACCGCCGGGGGCAAGCCGCACCTGGAGACCGAGCTCGTCGGTGTGCGCCGTGGCCGAGTGCTGCCCGCTGCGCAGCTCCACCACCCAGCCTGCGGCCGCGACCGCCGCGCAGGTTTCTCCGGGCGCAGGCAGGCCTAGGCAGGCATCCGGCCACTCGGCCGTGTTGTAGCCGACCACCTCGACGCTGGTAGGCTCGATGCCCAGCGACCCCGCCCATGCCAGCAATGCGGCGGTCACCGCCGGTGGGTACGGCTCCTGCGGGCTATCCGTCGGCAGGGTTAGCGGATCGCCGAGCAGCCCTCCCAGCAGCAGGATCAGCCCGCCGTCCGTCCCCGGGTACACGACGACCACCCGGGCCGACGACCAGGCCATCACATGCTCATTGCCCGCCAGCGGAACGCCGCCAATCGAGCGGCCGTCAGGGGCGATCGCCGACGCCATGCGCTCCGCATCTGCCGTCGAGGCGTAGGCATACACGTACACAACTTCTCCGTCGACCTGCAGCACCTCGGCCCGCTCGGCATCCAAGACCGCCAGCGGCGTGCCCTCGCCGGCCTCGACCGACGCCCCAGCCTGCCGCAGCGCTGCCGTGAGCGCTTGCGCCGAGGGATAGCCATCTTCGCCCTTCGGCTGGCACGCGCCGATCACCAGCGCCAGCAGCCACACCAGCCAGCCAACCTTTCCAATTGCGTCACGCATGTTCGTCCGTCCTGCAATGCCCTGTGGGCCGTGCCTGCCGAGCACTCGCCCGTGGCGCTCTGCGCCTGGCCGGCTCCCCGGTTGACGCCAACCGCGGCGCGCCGTATGCTCAAGTGGCGCGAACCGCGCGCTTCCGTGCGGAGGGGATCGATGGCCGAAGTGTACATCATCGCCGCGGCGCGTACCCCGATCGGCATCGGCAAACCCGGGTCCGGCGCCCTGTTCCCCGTCGCGCCCGTCGATCTGGCGGCGCTGGTTTTGCGGGAGGTCGTCCGTCGCGCCGGCGCCGATCCGGCCCAGGTCAACGACGTGGTCCTTGGCGTCGTTACCCCGATCGATGACCAGGGCGCCAATCTGGCGCGCCTGGCCACATTGCAGGCCGGATTCCCCGCCCACGTGCCCGCGGTTTCGCTCAACCGTATGTGCGGCTCCAGCCAGCAGGCGATCCATTTCGCAGCCCAGGCGATTCTGGCGGGCGACATGGATCTGGTGGTCGCCGGCGGGATCGAGATGATGTCGCACCAGCCGCTGGGCAGCGACTACCCCAAGGCGTGGCCCGCCAACTTCCCCTACCGGCTGGTGCATCAGGGGATCAGCGCCGAGATGATGGCCGAGTTGTGGCATCTCAGCCGCCAATCCCTGGACGACTACGCCTGTGAGAGCCATGTGCGCGCCGGTGCCGCCATGCAGAGCGGCGCGCTGGCCGGCCAGATCGTGCCGGTCGAGATCCCGACCGATGACGGCGGCGTGCGGCGGGTTGAGTTTGATCAGGGTGTACGCATGCCACCCAACCGGGAGAAGATGGGGGCCCTGGCGCCAGCCTTCAAACCCGACGGCGTGATCACCGCCGCCAACAGCAGCCAGGTGAGCGACGGCGCGGCGGCGGTCCTTCTGGCATCGGAGGCCTACGTGCGGCAGTCGGGTGTCGCTCCGCTTGCGCGCCTGGTGGCGCGCGTCGTCGTCGGCTCCGATCCGGTGCTGATGCTGGACGGACCCATCCCGGCCACCCGCGCCGTTCTCTCCCGCGCCGGGCTGCGCCTGGAGGCGATCGATCAGATCGAGATCAACGAGGCCTTCGCATCGGTGGTGCTGGCCTGGCAGAAGGAGACCGGAGCCGATCTGGCGCGGGTCAACCCGGATGGCGGCGCCATCGCCCATGGCCATCCGCTGGGAGCCACCGGCGCGGTGTTGATGACCAAGCTGGTCGACGGCCTGCGGCGGCGGCAGGGCCGCTTCGGCCTGCAGACAATGTGCATCGGCCACGGCATGGCCACCGCCACCATCATCGAGCGCATGTAGCCTGGCAGGCTCGCGGTAGAATCGGGTCAGGAGGCAGGTATGAGCGAGCATGAACCATCTGGGCCCTTTGCCAAGCGATGGATGCCCGACGAGGCGCGTCAACACCTGCGTCAGGCCAGGGAGGAGATGCGCGCCAGCCTGCGGATGCTGGTGCCGCCGGAATACATCCAGCACCGCCGCGCCGCACGCCGGGAAGCCATCCTGGCCGTGCGCAGTCTGCTGGACCATGCCCTGAAGCGGCTCGACGAGTCCGGCGAAGCCTAGGCGCGCCGGACGCAGGCGCCTCGGGTCGAGTCCGGGGCATTGCGTTCGGGATCCCCATCTGCCCCGGCTGGCACGGACATCTGCCGCGCCCTGTCTCTCGACGGCGTCCCGTCTCTGCGCCTATACTTGCCCCATCGCTTCACTCCGGAGGCACCCATGGTGCGCGTGGCCGCCGTACAGATGCAGCCGGCGCTGCTGGACGTCCAGCACAACCTGGCGCGTGTTGCCGATTGGACACGCCAGGCCTCGGCGCAGGGCGCGCGCCTGGTCGTCTTCCCGGAGCTGGCGCTGAGTGGCTACGCCATATCCGCCGACGAAGCGCAGACCGTGGCCCAGCCGATCCCGGGGCCGGCGACCGACGTGCTGACCAGAATCTGCGCCGAAACCGATGCCCGCGTGGTCATCGGGCTTCTCGAGCGCGATCCCGAGGGCACGCTCTTCAATGCCAGCGTGCTCATCGCGCCGCGGGGACCGCAGGCGGTCTACCGCAAGACCCACCTTCCCCTCCTGGGCATCGATCGGTACCTGGCGGCTGGGGACGCCCTCGGTCCTCCGGTCGACACGCCTGCCGGGCGCCTGGGCCTGCTGATCTGCTATGACCTGCGCTTCCCGGAGCCAATCCGCGTCCACGCGCTGCGCGGCGCGCAGGTCGTCGCCCTGTCGACCGCCTGGCCGGCGGCCGCCACGCTGTACCCGGAGTTCATAGCCCGCAGCCGGGCGGCTGAGAACCGCGTCTTCCTGATTGCCGCCAATCGCGTGGGCGAGGAGCGCGGCACGCACTACCTCGGGCGCAGCCTGATTGTGTCGCCGGAGGGCGACGTGCTGGCCGAGGCGCCGCCGGGTCGAGAACACCTGCTGGTGGCCGAGATCGATCCGGCGCACAGCGACATCAAGCGCCTGGTGTTCGAGCCCGGTGAGTACGAACTCGACCTGTTCGGCGACCGCCGTCCGGAGCTGTACGGGCCCATCGCCGAGGAGTCGGCTTCGCCCGGTTGAAAGGCGCAGGGACGGCCCCTTCTCGCCAACGGGCGGAATCCATGGAGAAACCACGCGCATGAGCGTTCGGAGTTGGTTCGTCCGTCTCGGCAACCCGATCTTCGCCGCCCTGCTGCGTTCCCCCCTGCATGGCCTGGTGGACTCCGGCACACTGCTGATCTCGGTCACCGGCCGGCGCAGTGGGCGCGTCTATGCAACGCCGGTGAACTACCTGCCCGATGGGGATCGGCTGACCGTCGTCAGCCTGCGAGAGCGGACCTGGTGGCGCAACCTGCGCGGCGGCGCCGCGGTCGGGCTGCACCTGCGCGGGACGCCGCGCCGCGGCCGGGCGTCCGTCATCGAAGATGAAGCCTCGGTCGCCGCAGCCCTCGGCGGCTACCTGCGTCGTGTTCCGGCGCATGCCCGGTTCCTCGGCGTTCGCATGGGAACAGACGGGGAGCCCGAAGCCGAGGGCCTGGCGCGCGCCGCTCGCTCACGCGTAATCGTGAACGTTCAGCTCATCTGAACGCGAAGGGCGCGTGACTCCGTCGAGTGGAATGCTTCGAGGCGGACATGGGGTGTCGATCCAGAGCCCGGGAAGCAGCGGACCCACGCCGACATCGGTGGGAGGTGCGGTGTGAAGGGTAATGGAAACCGCCAGGTCGTCCAGGTGGTCACGCCCCGTCGCGTCCTGGAGGGAGCCGGCGTCCGGCTGCGCCGGTCGTTCCCCGCGCCGGCGCTGGACTACCTTGATCCGTTCCTGCTGCTTGACGACTTCAGCTCCGACAACCCGGACAATGTGCTGGCCGGCTTCCCGATGCACCCCCACCGCGGCATCGAGACCGTGACCTACATACTCGCCGGCAGCGTGAACCACCGGGACAGCCTAGGCAACGCCGGGACCATCGGCGCCGGCGACGTGCAGTGGATGACGGCCGGCGGCGGCATCCTGCACGAGGAGATGCCCCGACCGATCGAAGGCCGCATGGCCGGCTTCCAGCTGTGGGTCAATCTCCCCGCGGCCCTGAAGATGAGAGATCCGCTCTATCAGGAGATTCCGGCGGACCGGATCCCGTTGGTCAAGACGCCCGAAGGCGCCGCGATCCGAGTGGTCGCCGGAGAGGTGCTGGGCGTTCGTGGGCCGGTGACCGAGATCGCCGCGCAGCCGCTGTATCTGGATGTGGGACTGCCGCCGGGGACGGACATGCGCCATCCGATCGCCGAGGGGCACACAGCCTGCGCCTACCTGTTCGAAGGCTCTGCCACCTTCGGCGCGGTCCAGGTGCTGGCGCCGGCACTGGTCATCCTTGGCCCGGGTCTGGGGTTCGGCCTCCGCTCGGGCGACGCCGGCGCCCGCTATCTGCTGCTGGCCGGCCGACCTCTCGGCGAGCCGATCGCCCGCTACGGGCCTTTCGTGATGAATACCGCCGAGGAGATCGAGCAGGCGCTCGACGACCTGCGCCGCGGGACGTTTATTCGCGCCGCGCGCTCCTGACGCCAGCAGCAACCCCCGGCCAGTTGGGCCCCTGCCCGGGTGCGGGCAGGGGGCGACTCTTCTCGGGCCAGGCTCGCCGGTTGCTGACGCCTTACCCGGCAGCCGTCCCGGGTGTGCTCCATTCGCCGATCAGCCGCCGCGTGGCTGGCAGCAGCAACACAACGATCAATGCGGCGCTCAGCAGCGGCGACGGGGCGAACATCGAGAAGCGCTGCAGCTCCAGGGTCGTCACGACTGCCAGCGGCGCGCCTCCAAAGACGGCCAGCAGCCCGCCCCCCAGCCCCACGACCTGAGCCCAGCGCTTGCGGCCGAGCAGAGCGAAGATGAACACTGCCCAGGCAATGCTCCCCCACCAGTTGATCTGCTGCACCATGACATACATGCCATTCAGCAGGGGCTGATTCGCTGTCAACTGGATCTTGTCAATCGTGGCCACCCCATCCATGAACGCCAGGATATACGCCAGACCGGCAGCGAATGCCAATCCTGCGATGCGCCGGTTGGTGGGACGCACGTACAGCAACCCGATCCACAGGACCAGATTGGGGAAGAAGACCGCCCCCATGACCGGCGCCTCGCCTCGGCTCATGGCCGGGATCATTGGGAAGAACCCGGCCAGCAGGCTGAGCGTTGCGGCGATCACGCCCAGCATCCACGCCCAGCGCTCCCGCACCAGGAAGCCGTACATCGCCAGCAGCCACAGGACAGCGGCGGCGATCACCATGTAGCCCAGCAGGGGAAAGACGAAGCGCACCACAAAGGCCTCGTCGGGCCTGCCGGCGTTGAGTTCGACCTGGATCATGAAGTTGTAGACTTGCATGAACAGATAGGCTCCCAGCAGCCCGGCCGCCGCGCCGATGGCGGCAAGCACCGCCCCCAGACCACGCTTGTCCATCCAGTTCCTCCTTGAGAGATGACCTTGGCCTGAGCGTAAGCCGGCCAGTCGTTCCTGTCTTTGCCTTTGGGCAAACCGGCGGGCGGCTGCGGGTAGAATTGCTGTGCCTAGTCAGATCGGGGGATCCGCGTGTTGCCCGTTGCCGTCCTCTCCCATCCGATTGTCGCCAGCCTGAGTGACGACGCCCGCCGGCGGGTCGGACAGCAGGCGCGCGTGGATACGCTCGCCCGGCATCAGATCGTGGCCTTGCGCGGAGCCGTCTGGCCGTGGCTACTGATCATCGCCGAGGGCGAACTGCAGGCGGTCAAGGAGTCCTTCGACGGGCGTAGTCTGGTCGCCCTGACCCTGGGCAAGGGGGAAGCCTTCTGGGGGCCGGCCTTCTTCCTCGACGATGAGCCCTTGCCGATCCTGCTGCGTGCCTCGCAGCCCACCCGGCTGTGCCTGTGGCACCGCGAAGCGCTCCGCCCGATCCTGCAGCAGCAAGCGCCGGCACTGTGGGAGATCTGCCGGATCATGCTGCGGCGCATGGCGCAGGCGGGGGACGTCGTTGAGGGCCTGGCCTTCCAACCCGTGATGGGGCGCCTGGCGGCGCTTCTGCTCGGTCGCTTCGGTGAAGCTGGGGCGGGACCGGTGGCCCGAGACCTGACGCTGGAGGAGATGGCCGGGCTCGTGGGGAGCACTCGCGAAATGGTGTGCCGCTCACTGTACCGCTTGGCGGATGAAGACAAGATCCGCATCAACCGTACTGAGTTGACCCTGATCGACCGAGCCGGCCTCGAACGCCTGGCCGGAAAGGCCTAGCCGAGAGTACGGGCGCCGCGCCCTGCCCTCGCAGCCAGCCCAACCGAGAGGTGACCGTGTCGGACACAGCCGTTCTTGTGCGCATCCTGTTCCTGAGCCTCGCCGCACTTGGCGTGCTCGGGATCCTCGTGATTTGGTTCTTCCGCCGACGCATGCTGGCCCCGGAGGCCGTGGCTCCCTGGAAGAATCCCCGCCCCGCACCGCTGACCGCGACAGAGGTCACGGCCTTGCAGCAGTGGCAGCGCCGGATGCGCTGGGTGGCCTTGGCCACGCTGTTCTACCTTGGCGTAATGGTGGGCTTCGCCTCGTCGGTGCCCGCCGAAGCACAAGTTGCCCGCTGGGTGGCGCTGCTGATCCTGCCGGCAATGGTCGTCGCCGGGGTCGGCCTGCAATTCAGTGCGCGCTGCCCGCGCTGCGGGCTGCGGCTTGGACTGCAATCAAGCCTCGGCGTTCCCGCCGAATGCGAGCGCTGCGGGGTCAGCCTGCATTCCCCCGAGGAACCCCCTGCCTCCCGTGCGTGACCGCCAGCTAGCGGCCTCAGCCGCGCAGGACGAAGGCGAGTGCCACGAGCGCAGCCAACCAGGCGGCAAGCGTCAGGCGCAGGTCGGCCCGATCGTAAAGGACCCCGCCGGTCAGCATCAGACCGGCGAATGTCACTGCCGCGGCGACGCGGTGCAGCGCGCGCCGCAGGCGGATCAGTTGCTCTTCCAGCTCCGGAGCAGCCCGCGCCCGCACCGTGAGCTCGCCACGTTCCAATTGATCCAGGGCAGCATCGAGACGGGCCGGCAGACCGACCAGGCGGCGGCCTTCTTCCGCGATCCACGCCAGCGCTGTCTTGAGCCAGTCGGATCCGGCATCGCCTACCCAGCGTCGGGCGAAGGGTGCCAGTCCCTCGAATAGGTTGAAGTCCGGGCACAGCCCGGTGCAGATTCCGGAAAGAATGGCCACGCAGCGTCCCAGGAAGAGCAGGTCGGCCGGCAGTTGGAGCGGGAGCTCAAACATCAGGTCTCGAAATTCGTGTGCCATACGGCGCATTTCCCGATGGTCGAGGTGGGTGAGTTCCTGCATGCTCTTGCCCCACAGCTTGTCGAACATCGCCTGTTCAGCCTGCCTCAGGCGGCGCGTGTCCGCCCCAGGGAGAAGCACGCCCATCTGTTCGTAGGCGCCCACCAGACGGTCGACATCACGGACGCTGAGGCCGATGGCTAGGTCGCGCAAGCCGCTCCGCAGGCTCTCCGAGACATGCCCGACCATGCCGAAATCCACGAACACCAGCCGCCAGCCGGAAGGACCATCCGGATCGACGAACAGGTTCCCGGGATGCGGATCGGCGTGGAAGAAGCCTTCATCGAAAATCTGATGCAGGTAGGTTCGGAACAACCGGTCGGCCACCTCAGCCCGGTTTACGCCTGCGCCCTCGATGGCGGCGTAGTCCGTGATCTTGATCGCGTAGACATCTTCGAGGGTCAGCATGCGGCGTGTGCTGTGGCTGTCGAAGACGCGCGGCACGCGCACGCCGGGATCGCCTGCGAACATGGCTGCGAAGCGGCGGGCGTTTTCGGCCTCGGCGACGTAGTCCACTTCGGCCCACAGGGTCCGGCTGAACTCCGCCACCAGCGCATCCAGGTCCGCCCGCCGCGCCACCGGCGGGTAGCGCTTCAGCCATCCCACCACGATGCGCAGGGCCGCCAGGTCTACTTCCAACAGCTGCCGGATGTCCGGACGCTGGAGCTTGACGACCACCGCCTGATCCCCCAGACGCGCCCGGTGCACCTGGCCCAGCGACGCCGAGGCCAGCGGCGAGTCGTCGAAGGTCGTGAATGCCTGGGCTACCGGCCGGCCGCATTCCTGCTCGATCACATCACGCATCGACGCCGCCGATTCCGGCGCCACCTCATCCTGGAGGCCGGCGAGCTCAGCCGTAATCCACTCGGGGAGCACATCGACCCGGGCGGAGAGGAACTGGCCAACTTTGATCCACACCCCTCCGAGGTTTGTGGCCAGGCGGCGGTAGCGCTGGGCTACACGGCGATAGCGAGCCGGCGCAGTTCGGCGGGCGATTCGCCCGAACCCGACCAGGCGCAGCGCAATGTCCCAGCCGATGATCCCCAGCGCGACCGGTGTGAAGAAGGCTAGCACGCGCAGGAAACGGGCCTGCATGCGCGGCGTTTTCCAGGGCTGTGTGGAAGATGGGACGGCCGGATCCATGCTCTCCCCGCGGTTCGTCGACACGCCTAGTGTAGTCCCGCGCACTCGGCTCAACCGCGTGACGGGCAGTGAGCCGGGACATCCCCTCAGGCCAGATCCTGGGGCCGCTTACCCTCACTTCCGCTCGGAGCGTATCAGCTTTGCCGCTCTCGGCCGGCGCAGAGGGGACTTGTCTGGCCGGTGCCTGGGAGCTGTGTCCCGAACAGGTTTGGCCCTGGGAGGCAGGCGGGTGCCCGCGCCCGCAGCGCACCGCCGCCCTGGAAGACGGCGTGCGATTCCCGGCCTCAGGCCCGGTGCTTCCGGGTGGGGCGCGGCGTCATGCCCGACCGGGGACACCATCCCCGCGGCGGTCCGACTTGACGCGGCTCAGCCTCGCCGCCGCATGATCCACTTGGTGATCTCTTCGCTCACCGCCGGGATCAGCGCCAGCCCGATCACGACCTGCCACTCCCTAAGACTCAACGCGTGAGTGTTGAAGATCGGCTGGAGGATGGGCACGAAGACTACCAGGAGGAGCAAGACCACCGAGAGCAGGACCGCACCAACCATGTAGCGGTTCGAGAACGGGCCGATCTGGAAGATCGACAGCCGCTCGGAGCGAACCGTGAAGGCGCGCAACAGTTCGCACAGGCAGAGCGTGACGAAGGCCATCGTCTCGGCGATCTGCACATCCACTCCGTCGGCGCGCCAGTCATGCTGCAGCAGGCCGAGCACCGGGTTCACCCCCGCCGGCAAGGCGTTCTCCAGGTGCCACAGCAGCCCCACGCCGAACGCCGTAAGGACGGCCACCGTCTGTGTGATGCCCTGGATCAGGATCCCCAGACGCATGGGACCATGGATGATGGGCTCGCTGGTGGGGCGCGGCGGGCGATCCATCACGTCCGGATCGGCCTTCTCCATCGCCAGCGCCAGAGCTGGCGCACCGTCACTGACCAGGTTCAGCCAGAGCAACTGGATGGCGGTGAGCGGGCTGGGAAGGCCGGCCAGCGTGGCTAGGAAGACGATGGCGATCTCGGCCACGTTGCTGGAGAGCAGGAAGAAGACGAACTTGCGGATGTTGGAGTAGATCACGCGGCCCTGCTCGACGGCCGCCACGATGCTGGCGTAGTTGTCGTCGGTCAGCACCATGTCGGCCGTTTCCTTGGCCACGTCCGTTCCGGTGATGCCCATCGCCACGCCGATGTCGGCCCGCTTGAGGGCGGGGGCGTCGTTCACACCGTCGCCGGTCATGGCCACGATCTCGCCGTTGGCCCTCAGCGCATCGACGATGCGAACCTTGTGCTCGGGCGAGACGCGGGCGTAGACGTCGGTGCGGGCCACCTCGCCCTTCAGCGCCGCATCATCCATCGCCGCCAGGTCGGATCCGGTCAGCACCTGGCCGCCCGGCCGCAGCAGCCCGATCTCGTCTGCGATGGCGCGGGCGGTATTGGCGAAATCACCGGTGATCATCACCGTGCGGATGCCGGCCTTGCGGGCGCGCTCGATCGCCGGTGGCACCTCCGCCCGGCCGGGGTCGATCATCCCGAACAGGCCGACGAAGGTCAGGTCGCGCTCGACCACTTCGGGAGTGACCTCTCCCGGCGCCTCCTGGTCGATCCGGTAGGCCACTCCCAGGACGCGCAGCGCCTGCTGCGACATGCGGCTGTTCGCCTCCAGGATCTGCTGGCGCATCGTCTCCGTCAGCGGCGTGCGGCTGTCATCCAGATGTTGGACGTGCGCGCACAGATCCAGGACGATGTCCGGGGCGCCCTTCATCGCCGACACCACCCACTCGCGGTGGCGGGCGTCGGTAAAAGGACTCAAGTCGGTCGTCGAGGGTTCCACCACGCGGTGCAGCGTGGTCATGCGTTTGCGCGTCGAGTCGAACGGGATCTCGTCGATGCGCGGGTAGGCGCGGTCGAGAAGGTCGTGATCCGCGCCGCCCTTGACTGCGGCCACGAGCAACGCCGATTCGGTCGGGTCGCCGACCACCCTGAAGCGCGAGGCCTGGCCCTCCTCCGCCTGCTCGATCTCGGCGTCGTTGGCCAGCACTGCCGCCCACAGCGCGGTGGCAGCTCCCGGCATCCGAATCAGGTCGACCGGTTGGCCGTCGACGCGGAACGCCCCGACTGGGTCATATCCCTGGCCGGTGACCTCCAGCAGTGTACCGTCGACCCACAGCCGGGTGACGGTCATCCGGTTCTGGGTCAGCGTGCCGGTCTTGTCCGAGCAAATCACGGTCGTCGAGCCGAGGGTTTCGACCGACGCCAGCCGGCGGATCAGGGCATGCCGCTTGATCATCTCGCGCATGCCCAGCGCCAGCGTGATGGTGACGACCGCCGCCAAGCCCTCGGGCACAGCCGCCACCGCCAGGCTGACCGCCGTGATGAACATCTCGAACGGCTCGTAGCCGCGCGCCCAGCCGACCAGGAACACCAGGGCGCACACGCTAAGCGCCGCCCAGCCCAGCACCTTGCCCAACTGGTCCAGCTTGCGCTGCAGCGGCGTCGACTCGTCCTCCGCCGCCTGGAGCATGGCGGCGATCAAACCGATCTGCGTGTGCATGCCGGTGGTGACCACCAGCCCACGCCCGCGGCCGTAGGCAACCACGGTGCCCATGAAGGCCGTGTTCAGCCTGTCGCCGAGGGGGATGTCCTGCCGCAGGACAACGCGCGCGTCCTTCTCCACCGCAACCGATTCGCCAGTCAGCGCCGCTTCCTCGATCCGCAGGTTGACCGTTTCGACCAGTCGCAGGTCAGCCGGTACGAAGTTGCCGGCCTCCAGAAGGACAAGATCACCCGGCACCAGCTCGCGGGCGGGGAATGTCTGGCGGTGTCCATCGCGGATGACCTGTGCGTCGGGCGCGGCCATGCGCCGCAACGCCGCCAGCGCCTCCTCTGCCCGCCGCTCCTGAACGACTCCCAATATGGCGTTGAGTACCACGATGGCCAGGATAGCCGCCGCCTCGATATAGTCTCCCAGCAAGGCCGAAATCACGGCCGCCACGATCAGGACGATGACAATGAAGTTGTTGAACTGCCCCAGCAACATCTTCCAGACTCCGGGGCGCGGCTTCTCGGCCAATTCGTTGGGGCCGTGCTGTTCGAGACGGCGGGCG
>Ga0315274_10002620_pt1 | contig 27030 bp, 21 predicted proteins | sample YL17G02_20_MG_FD_203700 | JGI IMG/M metagenome (GOLD analysis project Ga0315274, IMG submission 203700) | Sediment microbial communities from Yellowstone Lake, YNP, Wyoming, USA - YL17G02_20 | ecosystem: Environmental > Aquatic > Freshwater > Lake > Sediment | place: USA: Wyoming | collected...
TTATCTCCACTAATTCCAAACTCTTTAAATAAATCTGCGATTGAACCAGAGCGAAGTTTACAAATTGCCAAAAGAATATGTTCAGTCGCTACAAACTCATCACCCATCTTTTTTGCTTCGGCTTCGGTATTAGCAAGTAAAGTATTTACTTCTCTTGAAAGATAAAGTTGACCAGCACCTTCAACGCTTGGTTGCTTTTCCAATTCACTCTTGATTTTGGCTTGAAAATTATTGATTGGAACATTGAGTTTCGATAGAATTTGTTGGACTAAAGAATCCTCTTGTGTAAGCAGGGCGTAAAGAATATGGAAAAGATTTATCTCCTGATGCCCAAACTCACTCGCTGTATTTTGAGCTAATTCTAATGCTTCAACCGTTTTTCGTGTAAATTTATCAAGTTTCATACTAATTTTAGACTGAAATGTTGTTTAGAGGATTCCTTGATTTGAAATAAACAAGAATCAAACATAAAAAGGTGTTACTTCTGTAAGTAATTTATAAGTTAAAAGAAATTCTGTCTATTTCGTATTTCCATTTGCATCGGTTTTAATAAGATAAACATCGCAATTATAAATACTATATAACGCTGTACCACCTACAATTATGTAACCATCATCTGATGTTTGCTGAACTGCGTTACCCCCATCATAATATGTTCCGCCAAATGTCTTTGTCCAAGACATATTACCTACCGCATCAGTTTTAATAAGATAAACATCATAATCGCCTGCACCAAATGAATATGTCTGACCTGATATGATATATCCACCGCTTGAGGTTTGTCGAACCGAATATCCAATATCTCTAGCAGTTCCACCAAAAGTTTTTGTCCAAGTAACATTTCCATATGTATCGGTCTTAATAAGATAAACATCATAATCGCCAGCACCGTATGACTTTGTTTCACCAACAATGATATAACCGCCATCAGCGGTCTGTTGAACATCATAACCAAAGTCAATATTTGAACCACCAATGGTCTTTGTCCAAATTGTATCACCGTTTACATTTGTTTTAACAAGATATACATCGGCTTCTCCAGCACCAATTGAAGATGTGTATCCGACTATAACATATCCGCCTTCAAAGGTCTGTTGAACATCATAACCAATTTCGTTATTCCATTCACCTACAATCTTTGTCCAGATCACATTACCATTAGCATCAGTCTTTACGAGATAAATGTCATTACCACCTGCACCAAATGAAGTTGTCGAACCTGTTATTATATAGCCACCATCTGTTGTCTGGCGAACTGATTGTGCCCACTCCATATTAGCACCACCAAATGTTTTTGTCCACGATACATTACCACTTATATCAGTTTTAATAAGATAAAAATCTGTACCACCAGCCCCATATGAATAGGTTGATCCTGCTATTATATACCCACCATCTGATGTCTGCTGAACAGAACTACCATCATCTAAATCTGCGCCTCCAAATGTTTTTGTCCAAGCGGTATCACCATTCGCATTAGTTTTGATAACATATATATCGTTACCAAATGAATATGTACTACCAGCAATAATATATCCACCATCTGATGTCTGCTGAATTGAAAAACCTTCGTCATAACTGTATCCACCATAGGTTTTGGTCCATCCGCATGTGATATTAATAGATAAAGGCAACGACCAATTAGAAGTTGTATTGTTTTTATCTTTTGCTTGGGCTGTTATGTTATATGTTCCGGTTGATGGCCAAGAATGATTTACTGATACAGTTTGACCTGATGGTACGAAAGAACTCCAATTTGATGTATACCCATCTCCCCAATCAAATCTGATTGCTATACTATCACCATCAGGGTCTATGGCTGAAGAACTAAAAGAATATATTGTATTCACAGTACCATTCGAAAAGCCCGATGGAATTGACGGTGTGTTTGGAGGTACGGTTGCAGTAATCACAATAGTCTTAGCAGTTGACCAGCCTGACATTTTTTCCTTCTTGTCCTTTGCTAGAGCTTTTATTTGATAAGTGCCTACAGATGACCATACATTAGAAACCGCAACTGAAGCACCACTAATAACATAATTACTCCAAGTAGATGTAACACCATTACCCCAATCAAATTGAATAGAGACACTATCACCTTCAGGGTCAATGGCTGAAGCAATAAATGTATATGGTGTGTTTGTCAATCCATTAGAAGGACCAATTGGTGTTGTTGGTTTATCTGGTGGTTCATTTTTACTACAACTGCTAAATATTATTATGCAGGTATATAATAAATACAAAATTAATTTTTCTTCTTTTTTCATATAAACTCCTTTAAGAATATAATAATAGTTTAGTGAATGTCAAGTGTTTTGATTCATAATGCTAATTCCAATTCCTTATATGTCGAGGGTTATATAATGAAAATTTATAGAAACCCACGCACCAATTTTCAATGGTGAGGGGCAAGCTTGTAGAAATTGATAGGTATTCATTGAAATTCATTGTATTTGCATTCATTATTGAATGGACTCTGAATCAAGTTCAGGGTGACAAAACTGGAGATTGCCACGCTATCGGTCACTTCGCTTTGCTCGTGGCACTTCGTATAACGCAATGACATTCTGTCAAAATATCAAAATCCCCCCCATCAAGGTGCAGGGATTTTATATTTTTTCGTAGTTTTAGTATGTTCGTGATGAAAAGTTTATGTTAATTTATATATAAATTTATATATGCACTTAGTAAAAAATGTATACTTAAAAGTTTCCCGAAAATCGAGTGAATTTTTATTCTAACCCTATGTTCTATCTGCTGTTATACTGTATTCTTAAAAAAGGTAGGGTAGTATTCCCTATATGGCTTATGAAGTAGGCTATAAGGTGGCTTTTAAGGTGAATTTATCGGTCATTATTTAGACCTATTTATAAGTCTATTTTGTCATTATTTAAGCTGTCAATACAAGAACCAGCAACCAAACTATTTCTATTATCAAAATGCACGCCATTTATCGAATCATTCACTAAACCACTATTTACATCATTTCTGCTACCAATCACGTAATCACTTACATCTACACTCTATTGAGACAAAATTATCAGTGTAAGAATAAGATTTTTATCAAGTATGCTATGATTATTGAAATAACTAAGAAGATTATAGAATTTAGGATAAGTTTTGTATATGGGATTTGTATTTTAACTTTAATTCTGCGAATGCCAACAACAATTAATAAAAGTCCCAGTATGTTCGTACCGATATAAACAATACCGGTCACAGAAACAAAGTTCCATCCTAATAATCGGTTACATAAATATGCAATCGCCATCGAAATCGGGATATTCACAAAACTATCGTTGTATAAAGTAAATGGTGATAAAATCCAACCGATAGTCAGCATTAAAATAGTTGATTTGCTAACTGCAAATTCCTGACGCAAATTTAATAACCAATTACCAGTGAATGTGGAAATTAGTGAGAGATTATTATTGTTGCGGTTGCTTTTGGGAAGTCCTTGATTTTTTATATCAATGTTTTTATTGAAAACCTCAGGCATAATGCCATAATATTGTTTAGAATTTCGGTTTTACCCCCGCTTGTTTGCACAACTCATTCGCAGTTATTCTGTCAATTATGCGATGTCTTTTGATTGGTATAGTTTTTTCGTTATTTGTATAAATAGAATGTTTACCACCTTCACGTAAAAGGTAAAATCCATTTTCTTGGAAATATTTTATTAGGTCGCGTCGTTTTACCGACATCTATACTTCAACTGGTATTTGTTCAATTAAAGCGCGACCAACTGGTATTTCTTTCTTTTGTTTTCGATAAGCAATCATCATCTCATGTAGAGCATCTTGCAGTAACTCTCTACATTTCTCCAAAGTTTTACCCTCGGTTATGACCTCCGGCCATTCAATTAATTGCCCCATATAACCAGATTTTATTTTTATATATTTTGCAGTATAAGTATTTATCATTTCTTACCTCTTATTTATTACTAATTTCATTAAGATTTTAACTCTAATTGACAATATGTCAATATAAATAAGAGAGTGACACATTAAAGTTCTATTAGATAAAATTCGCTCAATGGATGTCGCTGATGCTCCATCTACACTTCGTGTCCGTGTAATTCGTGGTTAATCAGTTTTTTACTCAACTACTATATTTATCAACCGATTCGCTACATAGATTATCTGCTTAATCTTCTTACCTTCGGTTTATTTATAAACTTCTCTGCGGTGTTCAATCTTTTCCACAAAAACTAACAGTTTCTGCTTTTCAATTTCAAACAATATCCGGTAATCTCCGACTCTATATGAGTAATAGCCACTCAAGTTACCTGTTAAAGACGTTGCAAGATGGGGATGTTTTGAGATATTGTCAAAAGCTTGAATAAACCGATTAAATAATCTACGATTTCTTTTTTGTATGATTGCTAAGAATTTTTCGGTGCTTCGAGAGAATCGTAGTTTATACACTACCTGACTTTATACTTCTTCTTGAAATTTTCGAGAGAAATAAATTTACCTTTATCCATTTCCCTTCGTTCTTTCCTGAGTTCCTCAGGTAAATTAGGATTGGTAGAAAGAAGACTAATCGTCTCTTGCATACTTTCATATTGTTCTATTGGGATTAAAACAATCGGCTTGTCACTTTTGATTGTAATATTATGCATAGTGTTATTCTAACGCTATTTTGCTACTTGTCAATATGGTTCATAAATCAATAAAATTCGTTTTATTCGAAAAATTTGTGTCATTCGTGGTCAATTAAATCTTTTTAGTTTGTTACAATATTTATTAACCGATTCGGGACATAAATGATTTGTTTTATCTTTTTACCCTCTATATACTTTTTCACCTTTTCATCTTCCAAAACAATTCTTTTTATTTCTTGTTCGGATGTGTCTTGTGCGACTTCGATTTTCGAGCGGAGTTTACCTTGAATCTGAATTGGGATTATAATTGTAGCAAAGGTCAATGCGGATATATCTGGTTCAGGTAAAGTCTCTTCAAATACACTATGCTTTTTACCTGAGTGTTTTAACCAGAGATATTCGGAAATATGCGGTGCAAATGGTGCGAGCAATCTTATCATAATACCTAATGAGTATTTATAAACCGGACTTTCTTTATTCTCAAATCCAGTCAAATCATTCAAGAATTCCATCAACGCCGCAATTGCAGTGTTGTATTGAATGCGTTCAGAGTCATCGATGACCTTTTTGATGGTCTGGTTAAGACGGATATAAAGATTATTTTCTTTCTCCGTCATCTGTGACGCAAGGTTAAAGCCTTGCCCTACTCCTCCCGAGGAAAATATTGGAGCAGTCTGTTCATATAATGCTTTAATACGACTGAGGAATCTTGTTACACCGGTTACTAAATCATCAGTCCAGTCAATCTCTTTTTCGGGTGGTGCGGCAAACAAAACCGCGAGTTTACAAACATCCGCACCATGCTCTTTTAGGAAATCACCGAGCCAGACACCATGATGTTTAGAACTGGACATTGTGATACCATCCATTTTAACCATTCCGTGGGTATGCAAGATATTACAAGGTTCATTACATTTGAGCATTCCCATATCATGTAGGACTTTCGTAAAGAAACGGAAGTATATCAAGTGACCAGTAGCGTGTTCAATACCACCAATATACTCATCAACCGGCATCCACTGATTAGTTCGATTTGGGGCAAATGGCATTTTATCATTCTTCGGGTCAGTGTAACGCAGGAAATACCAGGATGAATCAACAAAAGTATCCATCGTATCCGGGTCTCTTTGTGCTTTCCCACCGCATTTTGGACATGTTATATTGATAAATTCTGGAACACCAGCAAGCACTGATTTTCCTTTTGGAACATAATCAGTAATATTCTTTGGCAATAATACGGGTAAATCTTTTTCCGGTACTGACACAATACCACATTTTGAACAATGAATCATCGGAATCGGAGTTCCCCAATAACGCTGACGAGAAATGAGCCAGTCCTTTAGTCTATAATTGACTGTACGTTTGCCAAACCCTTTTGATTCCAGATAATCAGTGACTTTTTCAATACCTTGAATATTATTCAAACCATCGAATTGTCCGGAATTCGCCATTACACCTTCTTCGATATATGCCTTATCCATCGTATCGAGATTTAGGTTTGTTTCAGAAGGATTAATGACAATTTTAATCGGAATCTTATATTTTTTAGCAAATTCAAAATCTCGCTGGTCATGTCCTGGCACTGCCATAATCATTCCAGTTCCGTATGAAGCCAATACAAAATCAGCAATATAAACTGGCACGCGCTCGTTATTCAATGGGTTAATCGCATATTTACCTGTAAAAATACCGGTCTTTTCGGTCTCAGTTCCAGCCCGCTCAATCTCTGGTTTCTTTAAAGCTTCAGTAATATAATCTTTTACTGTCTTTTCATAATCAGTGCCTTGTGATATCGTTTCTGCGAGTGTTGCATCCGGAGCCAACGCCATAAATGTCACACCAAATAGAGTATCAGGACGAGTAGTAAAGATTGGAACTGATGTGCTGTCTTCCAATTTAAAATTGACTTCAACACCTTCACTTCTACCAATCCAGTTCTCCTGCATTATTTTCACTGACTCGGGCCAATTCTTCAATTCTTTTAAACCATCCAAGAGTTGTTGAGCATAGTCTGTAATCTTAAAATACCATTGGGTCAGTTTTCGCTTTTCAATCACCGACCCGCAAGTTGACCGCCAGCACCGTCCTTCTTTTACTTGTTCGTTGGCAAGCACGGTCTGGCAATTTGGACACCAGTTAACATAAGATTCTTTACGATATGCCAATCCCCGTTCATAAAATTTGATAAAGAAGAATTGATTCCAGCGATAGAACTCGGGGTCGCAGGTCGTTGTTTCCGCATCCCAATCAAATGCGATACCCAGTTCTTTTAGATGTTTCTTAGAAATCTCAATATTCTCTTTAATCCAATCTTCGGGACGAATCTTATGAATAATCGCGGCATTTTCTGCCGGTAAGCCAAAAGCGTCCCAGCCAAATGTATGTAGCACGTCGTGTCCGCGAATTTTCTTAAAACGCGTTACGGTATCCCCTATCGTGTAATTTCTCGAGTGACCAATATGTAAATCACCGGATGGATAAGGAAACATATCCAGAATAAAATATTTCTTTTTTGGATTGGGATTTGTCTTAAATATCCCGCGTTCTTCCCAGAACTCTTGCATTCTCTTTTCTATCTCATGAAAATTTTTACTCATTTACTAACTCCTTAAATCACAGATTACACAGATTTTCACAAGATTTTTTTCTTTTTCTCGTGTTAATCTAGTGAAATCTCGTGGTTTCATTCTTTTAATTTCGTCCTGATTTAACCAACAAAGTCTCCAACAAAACAAATGGCTCAGAATAACCGGTTTTTATCTTCTTATCAATTCTTGCTAATGCCAGAATAAATTTCTCGATATCTTCTTGTTTCCATAAATTACTTTGTCTTTCTAATTGTTCATAGCGTTTTTTCCCAGTATTGAGCATTTTCATATTAGCACCTAATTTTACCTGAAGCAATGACAAACCGGTGTTGGCTAAACTGCTGACAATAATTACCGGCATGGTTCGGTCCTTTTGTAATCGGTATAAATTACTCAATGACATTGTCCGATTGCGGTCGAAAGTTGCTTTGACTAAATCCTCGATACTACTTTCTTTAGAAAAACCGCAAGCATTGAGAATTACGTCTTGAGTAATTCTTGTCTTCGTTCCCAGATATGACTTAATCTTCTCGAACTCCTGCTGGATTATTGCGAATTCGGTCCCAACCATGTCGAATAGCATCTTAGCTGATTCGGTGTCGATAACAAGTCCTAACGCATTTGCCATCTGATAAACATGTTGGACTAAAATTCTCTCATCTGGTGCATAAAAATTCATTAAGGGAAGTTTATATCCGTCGAATAGGGCAACTAAGATCTTTTGATACTTACATTCAATCACTATCTTAGCAAAATAGTCTTTTGGTATTGTTATCATCCGGCTAAGAATATCATTTTGTTGAGCATTAGACAGGTTTTGAAAATCCTTTAGCACCAGTAACATTTTATCGCCCCAGAGTGACGGAGCAAACGCCTTTGATAGAAAATCGTTTACCTTTTCCTTCTGAAGTTTTTCGTTATCTGGTATATGAAATGTTTCAACTGTATATTTATCAGTAGATTTCAATTCATTAATAAATTCAGCTTTTCCCGGATGTTCCGCACCGAACAGAATATAAACCGATTCAATAATTCCCGAACGTATTTTATTCAGATAAACAGTATATGGTATCGTCGGTAAAGCACTTTTATTCGAATACGACCTTGTAATTTTCTTATATTTATCGCTTCTCATTTTAGATTGTAAAATTAATTATTATCTTACGGAATAATTATCAGATTGTCAACGAGCTGTTGAACAGAATATTTGCCACTGATTTACACGGATAAAAAAATTCTACCAATGATAAAATCTGTGTTCATCTGTGGCTTTTCTATTTTTTCTTCTTAAGAAATTTTGGTGTTCGGAAAAACTTTGTGTAAAATGATGAGAATCATTATTATCTACTGCAAAATAAAGATATTTGGTCTGTGCTGGATTCATCGCAGCAATTATCGAAGCCCGTCCCGGATTACAAATTGGGGTTGGTGGTAATCCGCGATGTAAATAAGTATTATAAGGTGACTCTATCTTAGTATCCTCAACACTTAATTGCTCTTTGTGATTATTAAGAACATATTCGACTGTAGCACATGATTGCAATGGCATCTTAAATTTTAATCGGTTATAAAAAACTGATGCAATAATCGGTCGTTCGTTTTCGAGTTTTGCTTCTTTTTCAACCAATGATGCGATCGTAATAATCGTATCAAGCGATTTTGTGTTTCTGGTCTTAGCAATTTCATCATATATCTGCCAAAATCGTTTTACCATTCGTTCAATGATTTCCGCTGGATTAGTTGAAATAGAAAAATCGTAAGAATCGGGAAACAGATAACCTTCGGCATTTGTGTTATAAATATTCAGTGAACGAAGCAAAATTTTATCCAAACATGCTTTTATAAACGATTTCTCCGAACATATCCCTTCACTATCTAATAGCATGGCAATATCTTTTATGTTGTATCCTTCCGGAATCGTGACTAATGCTTTATTTGTGCCGCCTTGGTTTAGCGTTTTCAATACTGTAAATAAACTGGATTTTGGTTGAAAATTATATCGTCCTGATTTAATCTTTTTATCATATCCTAATATTCTTGCCCAAAATAAGAACGTCTTGGTACCGGTAAGGATACCGTTATCGTGTAATTTCATTGCGACTTCTGATGCAGTTGTGTTCGGGTATATTATTATTTTGACCAGTTTCCGATCATTATTCGGTATCGTACTACAAGCAATTATTGATACTATTATGCCAAATACAGTATAGCTAATAAATTTTCGAATACTTTTATTCATTCTTTGTTTTGCTGGCTTAAATAATCCTGTAATATAATTGTTGCGGATACTTTGTCAATTAATAATTTGGGCGGTATCGATTTTCGTTTTACTTGGCGGATTGTTTGTCGAGCTATTTCAGTCGTAAACCGCTCATCTAATAATTCAACCGGCAAGGCGAACTTTTCTTCTAATAATTTCTTAAAATCTAAAACTAATAGTCCGATTTGCGTAATCTCACCTGACATTGATATTGGGTAACCCAGCACAATTTTTTCCACTTCTTTATCTTTAATAATAGATTTTAATCTTACAATGATTTCCTTTTTGCTATTATAACGGAAACCATCGAGTCCGCTGGCAATCGTTTTAGTCTCATCGGATACTGCAAGACCGATATTCTTTTTACCAAAATCAATCGCTAAAATTCGTCCCATGATTTAGTTTTTCATTATTAGTTGTTAGTTTTATATAGTCGTACATCGTTCCTGTCGCTTGGGCAATTTTTAATGTCTTAAAGATGTCATTATACTTGATACCCAAAATTCCGGCACCAAGTATTACTGCTCCTTCGGTTGCTTCTTTAGCAATTTTAGCAGTTCGACAAACTCGATGGATCAGAATATTTGAAAAATACTTTTTCAATTGACGATTAAGCTCTTTATAGATTATTGGCTCTCGGCATACTCTTCCGGAAAGAATAATCTCTTTAGGTTTAGGATGACTTATCATAAGACACGCAATATCTTTCAAGGCACTTTCAATTAACAGTGAAAAAACTTCTTGGTGTTTAACTAAATCAGAAATATTCGTAATCGGTTTTTTTGCAATACTACTTGCACCACCCGTGAACAATACCCCTTGCTGAGCTTTTCCCATCCGTATTGCTAATTCACCGTCTAAATGACCAGTTCCCAAAAATCCCGGAAAACCTGAAGTTCCGCCTAACCCTTCAATAACCTGACCGTTCTTCACTGCAATTGCTGCTGTAAAACCATAACCCATTTCTAATAAAATAAACGAAGTCTGATTAGCTCGTATACCTAATCTTGATATTTGGTCCTTTATTGCTAACGCAACACAACACAATTTATCTGCTGTTCCCATATCCATTCGATTCAGTTTTCGATATTCAGGAACTGTTGTTAGATGTATCACCCCGGGAGTAAAATATACCGGCAGTTTCATCTCTTTCATCTTTCGGAATAACCTCATTATACCCTCATTAACTGACACACCGCCGGTGTTTTTACCTTCAATCGGAAGCATCTGACTAAGTTCCTCATCACCCGCATCATCAAGTTTTGTTATTGGTAGCCCGTAACCAGATGGACCAATAATTGCGTTGACCGGTAAATAAGGTTTTATTTTTGATAAAAGGATTTTAGGGTTCTGAGCAACTTTTTCGGAGGGAATTGATTTATCTAAAAAGATTCTTTCTTTATCTTTAATAAACTCTACCCCAAACAAGTCAAAACTCTTAGTGCCTGGGTCAATTCCAATTATCTTTTTTGTAACCACTGATTTCACGGATTTAACGGATTATTTAACCACAGGTTCACACGGGTAAACACTGCTGGATTTTTCTGCATCTGTGTTAATCTGTGTTTATCTGTGGTTTTATTTGATAAAAGATATTGTCGTTCATTTGTGTTCATTCGTGGCTTCCCATTTGGTTTCATAACGGGCAGAAGGGATCAGATTTAAACCAGTCACCAGTCATAACATATGTTCTCACTCGGCAACCTCCGCACTGTGATAGGTACTCGCACTTGAAGCATTTACCTTTCCGGTTTCTTTTATTCTGAATTTTCTTGGTAGTTGGCCGGCCGATTTGTTCGATACCTAATGGGGAGAAACTACACGGTTTAATTGTTCCGTCTGGCTCAATAAATATATATTCGCCGAATATACAGCCCGATTTATCTTCAACAACAATCGGACCATCATTTTGTAACCACTGATTAGACGGATTTAACTGATTACTCTTTTTACCAAATCCGTGTTTATCCGTGTCCATCCGTGGCTCATATATCTTCTGTTTTTTTAACCATGGAATGAAGAATGGTTCATCAACCATCACTTTCGACCCATATTTCTTTTGAATATTTATAATGTCGGTGAATACTTTTGAAAAATCAGGTATTGAAGTTTTACTGACTGTGCAGGTGTTTGGTTTATATCCTAGGAAGTTAATCGATTTTATCATATATTTTTGAACCAGCTTGCCGATTGCATTGATTTCTTTTGATGATGTATTCAGCTTCTGCAAAGTATAATTAATCGAATCTAATATATTATATTTGTTAGCGATTTTAATCGCTTTGATTGCATCATTAAAATGCGCGCCTTTTCTAATCTTTTCATAAGTCTTTTTAATCGCGCTATCAAGACTAATCATCAATTTTACACCATTACTTTTACATTTTTTTGCTAAATCTTCATTAAATCCCTTACCCGAAGTGATGATATATATTGATCTTGAATTTGACTTTTGATTAATCTTTTCTTTGACTGGATTAACAAGATTTTTAGGATTTGTGTTCTTTAATCCTGTAAATCCTGTCGAATATGTTTGTGATTTCAAGGTTTTGATTATCTCAAACAAATCTTTTCTTAAAAATGGCTCTCCCCCTTCGATTAAGACCCAGTTTGGATTAATCGCATTAATTTCAGACGCTAATTCAATTGCTCCATTTGTGGAAAGTTCTTTTCTCCTATCTCCTCGCTCCTCACTACTCTCTACTTTTATTCTTCGATAACGACAATGCGTACAATTAAGATAGCACTTATTAGTTATCGCCCAATCCACGAAAATCGGTCGTTGTTTTTCATAACGATACTTTAAATATCTCATATAAAGTTTACAATAATTTCTTTAAAAAATGTCCAGTATAAGAAGCGGTGACTTTAGCAACCTGTTCGGGTGTGCCTTCGGCAACGATTCTACCTCCTTTGTCTCCACCTTCTGGTCCTAAGTCAATAATCCAATCTGCGCACTTAATCACTTCAAGGTTATGCTCGATTACTACAACCGTATTGCCCATATCAACTAAACGATTAAGAACCGTGAGTAAAAGTTTTACATCATCAAAATGTAAACCGGTAGTCGGCTCATCTAATAAATACAGAGTATTTCCTGTTCCAATCTTAGAAAGCTCCTTAGAGATTTTTACCCGTTGTGCTTCACCACCCGATAAAGTCGGTGCTGGCTGTCCGAGTTTGATATAACCTAAACCAACATCTTTAAGAAGTTCTAATTTTCTCTTAATGGTTGGAATATTGTAAAAGAAATCGAAAGCTTCGGTTACCGTCATATTCAAAATATCAGAAATATTCTTACCTTTGAATTTAATCTCCAAAGTTTCACGGTTGTATCGCTTACCTTTACATTCTTCACAAGGAATATAGACCGCAGGTAGGAAATGCATCTCTACTTTTATAATACCATCGCCTTGACATACTTCACATCTGCCGCCATAAACATTAAATGAAAATCGCCCCGGCTTATAACCACGCATCCTTGCTTCTTTAGTTCTGGAAAATAGTTCACGGATTGGTGTGAAAAGATTGGTGTATGTTGCCGGATTGGAGCGTGGTGTGCGACCAATCGGTGATTGGTCAATATTGATAATTTTATCTATTTTATCGGTATTTAAAATTGACTGGTGGGCACCGGCATTTTCTTTTGAACCATAAAATAACTGAGCCAGTTTTCGATATAAAATGTCAAAGAGCAAAGTACTCTTGCCTGAACCGGAAACACCGGTGATACACACAAAAAGACCTAATGGAATTTTAACATCGATTGATTTAAGATTATTTTCCGAGGCGCCTTTGACTGTTATAAAATTTATATCTTGTTTGCGTCTTTTCTCGGGCATTGCGATTGACTTTTTACCATTAAGATAAGCACCAGTCAAAGACTTTCGATTTACCATTATCTGTTTCGGTGTGCCGGTTGCGACAACATAACCACCTTGTTCACCCGCACCCGGTCCTAAATCAATCACATAATCTGATTCGAGAATAGTTTCTTCATCATGTTCTACGACAATTACGGTATTACCCAAGCCTCGAAGATGTTTTAATGTGTTGAGTAATTTTCGATTATCTCGCTGGTGTAAGCCAATACTTGGTTCGTCGAGTATATATACGACACCGACTAAACCCGAGCCAATTTGAGTTGCTAATCGAACTCTTTGTTCTTCTCCCCCACCTAAAGTATCAGCGCGTCGGTCGATTGTCAGATAATCAAGCCCGACTGAAATTAAGAACTGCAGTCGCCGTGTTATCTCTCTGATAACTTCTTTTGCGATTAAAGATTCTTTTTCGGTTAGTCTTATTCGTTCAGTGAAGAAATCAGTTGCTTGTTCAATCGACAAATGAGAAATATCAGAAATATTCAAATTATTAATTTTAACTGAAAGTGCTTCTCTTTTTAATCTTGTACTGTTGCAAGCGGGGCAGGGAAGAATCGACATGAATTTTTCTGCCCATTCTCGGATCGCATCCGACTCGGTCTCGCGATAGAATCGCATGATATGCGGAATGACCCCTTCAAAAGATTCATCCTCGGCACCATGAATAATAACCTTCTTGACCAGTTTTGGTAAATGTTTCCAGGGGGTCTTTAAATTAAAATCATATGTGTGAGCCAAGTCCTCTAATTGTGAAAGAAACCATTCGCTTGTCACCTCTCCCCAGGATGCGATTGCACCATCAACAATACTTAAATCAGGATTGGCAATAACACGGTTTTCGTCGATTTCCATTTTTATTCCCAAACCGTGACACTCTGGACAGGCACCATACGGTGTGTTGAATGAAAATAGTCTTGGTGAAATTTCACCGTAACTGAATCCGCATTCAACACAGGCAAATGATGTGGAGAATATTCGTTCATCTTTATTATTAATTAAAACGCTACATAGTCCTTGAGCTTCTTTTAATGCTAATTCAATCGAATCCGCCACGCGTTTCCGCAATGCTATCGGGTCCGAAATTGTCAATCGGTCAATGACGATTTCAATATTGTGTTTCTGATACTTTTGCATTGGCGGCACATCTTCGATTTCGTATATCTTTCCATCAACTCTTGCCCGTAAAAATCCTTTACGTTTAATTTTATCCAACAGTTCGCGATATTCACCTTTTCTTCCTCTAATAATTGGGGCTAAAATTACAATTGACGTATCCAGTTTCAAAGTAAGAATTGCATCAATGATTGAATCGACCGTCTGCGATTTAATCGGTTTCTGACAATCCGGACAATGAGGAATACCGATTCGGGCAAACAGCACTCTCAGATAATCATAAATTTCGGTCACGGTTCCGACCGTTGAGCGCGGGTTTCTTGAAGCGGTTCTCTGTTCGATTGCGATTGCTGGAGACAGACCTGTTATATAGTCAACATCTGGTTTATCGAGCATACCTAAAAATTGCCGTGCGTAGGCGGATAACGATTCGATATATCTTCGCTGTCCTTCAGCATATATTGTATCGAATGCTAATGAAGATTTTCCCGAACCGGAAATACCGGTAATTACAACTATTTTATTGCGCGGAATCTTAACATTAATATTCTTAAGATTGTGCATCCGCGCACCTTTGATAAAGATATAATTATCTCGATTTTGGTTAATCATATTTCGCATATTAATTCGTATTTAAATAGAAATTATAATTATAATTTAATGTACTTTCAAGTTATATAATAATTTTATTAAAACTATTGACTAAAATATATAAATCGCTAACGTAACAATAGCTTGCTTAGAAAAATGGCAAAACACAATATTCGGCAATCCATTAAATTAAAATAAACAGGAGGTGTTTATGTTTAAACACAAATATATCATATTAGTAACAATTCTGCTCTTTTCATTAGTATCGGCAGAAAAAATAATCAGTGCAACGGATGATGTTAAATCACCTGACGCAATGACAATACCGAAACTACTTAATTATCAGGGAAAACTTACAAACCTTGCGGGTAGTCCAGTATCGGATAGTAATTATTCGATGACATTTCGACTATATAATGCATCAACCGGAGGCACTGTGATGTGGAGTGAAACTCAAACTGTCCAAACCCGTGCTGGTTTATATAATGTCCTTTTAGGTTCGCTAACAGCAATTGATTCAGTTCCGCAATCAGGCAACTGCTATCTTGAGATGCAGGTCAATCCTAATCCGGCAATGACACCAAGAATCAGATTAGTAAGTTCAGCTTATGCTTATTTATCACGAAGAGCTGACACGGCTAACTATGCACCTATGATAAGACCGATCGCACCACCGATAACAAATACTGAAATAACTGATGGTGCAGTAACAATGCCTAAGATAAATCAATCAGGTGCAATTTCGGAACAAGTAATAAAATGGACGGGCAGTACCTGGGCACCAAGAAATGATAGCGTTGTTGTTGGTCCGCCAACCGGGCCGGCTGGCGGTGATTTAACTGGAACATATCCTAATCCAACGATTGCGAACAATGCAGTCAATTCATCAAAAATTGCCGACGGTTCAATTAAAGGCAATGATATTGCTAAACCTTGCTCTTTACAAGCCAATCTATCTTGGCCTAATGTTCCGCTGTGGATAAGAAATAATGGTTCGGGTGACGGTATTTGGATTGATAGTGCGGGCAACAATGGAATATGGGTCAATCGCGCTGCTGGTTATGGTGTTTATGTCAACCGTTCAAGATATAATGGAATACATGTTTCTCGAGCCGGTGATGATGGAATATATGTTGATAGCGTTGCAAGCTGTGGTCTTACGATTAATCGAGCCGATACCGGTATCTATATCAATAATATGGAGTGGCGAGGAATCCAAATTGATTACGCAGACCAAGGTATATATATCGATAGTTCTTATTATGGAATTATTATTAGTCATTCAACTTATAACGGATTAGATATACCTAATGCAAACAATCACGGTGTCCAAGTGGGCCATGCTGGTTCTCAGGGAATTCAAGTTCTTCAGGCAGGCGGCTATGGTATATGGTGTCGTGGCGATGATGGTGGGGGATATTTTATAGCTAATACTTCTGGTGGGGAAGCGATAACAGCCAATGCATATTTGAATTCGCCTACCGATACTGCAATTATGGCACATGGTAAAGGCGTTGCAACAGGCGGGTGGGAGACAACGCTTAAAGGCGGAGAAGGTTATTCAATCGTTAATCCTAATCGGACGATTATCGCTTATGGTTCAGGTCAGATTCTAAATGGCGTTAGCAATATCTTGTTCGATAAAATATTTACAGAAAATGTTACGAACGATGCACCAATAACAATAACAGTCACACCTAAAGGAAAACCAGCGGGATTGGTCTATGTTTCAGAAACAAAATCTACCGGATTTAAAGTCGAATTAGAAAGAATACCTGGACTAGAGAATAACTCTACTAACATTACTTTTGATTGGATTGCGATTGGCGAACTAAAAGAACCTGAGACGATACCTGAAGCCCAAGCCGAATGGCAACGAGCCATCCAGGAACATGAAACACAACGGACAATATATGAACAAAAAGAAAGAAGCATGCGTGAGAAATAAGGAGAAATTATGCGTTTAATGCCATTTTTATTTTTAGTATGCGTTATAGTTACATTTTAAATCTACAAAACTATAGGACTTTTACGGTCAAGTACCAATAAGACAGAAAAAGCGGTGTACCTTGCTTAATAATTGCTCTTACTATTTACATATGATTACTAACAACGAATCATATTTTATTGACAGTGGTCTAATAACAAGGTATAATTTAAATAAATGTATTTTTTATTAATTATTGTTATAGCTTTAATTATATACGGGTTAGTAGAGTATCAGCAGCATCTTTCAAATGTCAAAAAAATCCCCTTTCGAATACAAGTTAATGGTACTCGCGGAAAATCATCCGTTACAAGATTAATTGCAGGTGGATTACGCGCTAGTGGTATGAAAGTGATTGCTAAGACGACTGGTACCAAACCAAGATTTATTATTAGTGATAAGGAAGAAGAACAAATCAAACGACTGGGCAAGGCAAATATCGGTGAAGAATTAAAGATTTTTCGGCAAACAGTAAAATACAAGCCCGAAGCATTGGTAATAGAATGTATGGCATTAATTCCGATGTTTCAAAAACTCGACGCTCACTGGTCTGTAAGACCGACTCATGGTGTGATAACTAATGCACGCGCCGACCATCTTGACGTAATGGGACCGACCATCAAAGATGTGGCAATTGCATTTACTAACACAATCCCGAAACGGGCGAAATTCTATACTGCCGAACAGGTGTATCTTGATATTTTTAAGAAAAAAGCCGATAAATTAGGCACTGAAGTTTTTGTATCAAGCCCTGATTCAGTCAGCGATGAAGACATGAAAGGTTTCACTTATATTGAACATAAAGAAAATGTTGCTTTAGCTTTATTGGTTTGCAGTCATTTTGGAATACAAAAAGAAACTGCTCTGTCTGGTATGTACCGGACCAACCCTGACCCGGGCGTTATGCGAATTTATCATATTAAAGATAAGGATAAAGATTTCCGATTAGTCAATACGCTTGCCGCAAATGACCCGGATTCGATCTTGCAGTTATGGGAAAAATATAAAGATATGAAGGAAGACAAAATTGTTTTAGTCAACTGCCGTGACGACCGTCCTGACCGCTCAATTCAGCTTGGCGAATTAGTCGCAGAAAAATTTCGAGCGCAATGGTATGTTGCAACCGGTGCTTTGACTATGGTGTTTGTCAAAAAAGTGATCAGTTCTGGTATTCCCAAAGACAAAGTAATTGATTTAGGTAACAAAACACCAGCAGAAATTTATAACCGGATTTTAGAATTAGTAGATAAACCAGCTCTGATTTTTGCTACGGGCAATACCGTGGGATTCGGAGAGACAATTATTGAGTATTTTGCTCAAAAAGGAGGAGAAATTGATTATTGAAACTATCGGCTTGGGCATGGTATCAAGCCTGTTTTTAACCGAAGCGATTGGTCTTGCTGCAGGCGGAATTGTCGTGCCTGGTTATATTGCATTATACTTACAGCAGCCAATCAGAATAATCGGTACTGTGTGTATCGGAATTATCACCTTCTTACTGACCAAATTCCTTGGAAAATATATGTTGCTTTTCGGTCGGCGTTTATTAGCGATTGCTGTTTTACTCGGATATCTTTTAGGATTTGTTGTCCGCTTATTCCCACCGGTTGTTTTTTCTGAGATGAAATTTGATGTTAATGTAATTGGTTATGTTATTCCCGGACTTCTGGCATACTGGATGCATCGGCAGGGTATAATCGAAACTCTCACCGCAATGACAGTCGCAGCGGTTTTAACCCGTCTTATTATAATCGTAATATCCGGCGGCGCGGTTAACATTTTATAGGATAAGAATATGAAAAAACGAATTGAAAAAGTTGGATGGCATGTTTTAGTAATTTTTGCACTGTTATCGATCGCTCTATTTGTAATTGAAGTAAACACTCAAAAATCAGTCAAAGCACGTTATTATGAAGAAAAGATTAAAGCCGGACAGATATTTCAGGAAGCGATGAAAACCGTGAAAAAAGAACGGGAGCGTGTCCGGCTGCCGATTGACAATATTAATGACCCCAATGAAACCGGCATAATCGGTCAGCAATATACACCAATAACATTTCAGCGCAATGATTTATCAGCAAGCTTGACTTCAACGAATCCTAATTTTAGTGCGATATTTATCGAGTATTTTAAGAAACTGAAGCTAAAACCGGGTGATGTTGTTGCGGTCGGTGTTGACGGTACATTTCCCGCGGTAAATCTGGCACTTTATTCCGCATTAAGGGAATTGGAAATTAAACCGGTGATTATCACGACAATCAACTCTGCAATGTGGGGAGCAAATAATCCGGAATTGACCTGGCTTGATATGGAACGGGTAAATTATCAGGAAGGTATCTTTGCTTTTAAATCAATGGCTGCAGGATTTGGCGGTGAAGATGATATGGGACGGGGATTTAGTCCGGAAGCAAGAATCCTGTTACAGAATGCGGCTAAAAGAAATGCTACCCAGGTGTTATTTGCTGACAGTTTAGCAATGAACATTAAAAAGCGCAGTGATTTTTATTTTGGTCAAGGCAAAATAAAAGCTTTTATCAATATCGGAAAATCAGTTGCCAATATTGGTGAGAATCATACTACACCAATAACTGGTCTAATAAAAGATAGACCGAAAAACATTAATACCAATTCGGTGATTGGTCAGATGTTGGATAGAAAAGTACCGGTGATAAATATAATTGATGTTAACCGAATAGCGACGCGATATGGATTACCGATTGCCCCGACTCCAATACCTTCATTGGCAAAGGGTAAATTGTTTATTGAGCGACGTTTTTCGCAGACTCTCGCATTAGCTTTTGCATTAGTTATCATCTTTGTATTATTCTTAGTCATAAAGTATGATTTGGAATATTATTTATTAAAGAAAAAACCACAGGAGATAAAATGAAAAAGACTGGTTTATATTTTATTGTTTATATTTTATTACTCGGAAGTGTAGTTATACAGGCTCAAACATTGGATGTCAGCAAAGCATCTCCGCGCACCGTAATCAGCGTAGTAAAACGGGTTGACCAGGATTATTATCTATTAACCAAAGAACGGCCAATCGAGTTTACAGTCTCAGGACCAACAATAATACGTGTTTACAGTCGGTTGCTCTGGCATGACGATTTTGTTGGTAAACAGGCTTATAAACTCATTATTTCAGAAAGCGGGATAGATAAAATTTCTTCTTTTGAAACTGAAAAATCTAATTCAGCAATTGGTTCAAAAAAGGAAAGTTTTGGAAAATGGCGTTCATTTTATATTGACGTGCCTTCGGTAACGGTAAATTACAAATTGACAATGCTCGAAGCAAAATCCGATACAGTTGCAATACGATTTAACTTTGAGAAACCAATGGATTACAAAAAAATTGCCCCGGTTTCACCATACAAAGAACTACAATATGTCGAAAATGAAAAAACAACAAATTATTATCAAATCACAAATGCAGAACCAATAAAGGTGAGAGTCGAAGGGCCGGTAATGCTCAAAGCAACCACGAGATTAAATTATGACGTTACACTTGAAGGAAAACAGAATTTTATAATTAGTGCTTCAGTTCAAGGTAAAGAGTGGCGTAACAAAACATTTCATGTTGCCAAGTCGCAATCCGGACAATATAAAAATATGACGGATATTATTCCATCAACACCAGTTGATTTTTTTGTAAATGTGCCACCTGGATCTTATATTATTGAGTTCAATATTAAGGGAACTTTGGCAAAAAGCGTTGGTATGAGTTTATATTCCAAACCATTAGAAGCTTATGAGTAAATTCAAAGTTAATATTGCGCTGTTAATACTTATGATTAGTTTTAATCTAACTAATGCCAAGATTATCAAATTCACTCAATCGCCGCGTTTTAACTTCGAGCTAAAATCAATTTATGATAACAATATTTACTTATACTCACCCGACTATATTACTGATTACGTAAATCGAGTCCGTTCCTACCGATTTCCTATTAATAGTTATGATGATTTCATTGTCTTATTAAACCCATCTTTCAAAATACCTTTTAATCTCTTCGGAGTAAAACCTGATTTCTTTTTGAATTATAAACAGTATCTATACACAGTAAACGCGGATAAGTCGTATCAAATTTTTTCTTTGACAATATCATCAACTATTATGAATAGATTTAGTTTAAGCGGTGAATATCTATTTATGCCACGATATTTAATCAGATACTATCGTAATCCTTTAGGACCTTCCACCAATTACGTCGGTTGTACTTTTTCTGAACAACTTTTATCTTTCAAATTGAACTATAAGTGGGATATTATAAAAGTTCAACCATTTATTCGATATGAAATTGATAATTATAAGAAAAATTTTAATTTTTATGACGGTACCGCATTAAGATATGGACTTGATATTAATCTAAAACCATCTCGAATAGTTGATGTTACTTTAGGAATTGAGCGAAAGCAATATAACGCTAAAGGTCCCTTACCCGATATATCATACAATGATAATATTGGTTCAATCGAAATTGACTTAAAAGTTCCAAGATTTGAAAAGCTAAGCTGTTTGGTTGGAGGAGAATATACCAACCGTACTTTTATAACTAATAATTCTGCATCAATCGACCCGTTTCATAAAGACCGCAAAGATATACGGTATGCTATAAATATTGGCTTGTCATATAATATATCAAGTTTTCTAAAATTAGAAGGAGTGTTTGAACGCGAAGTAAGAAACGTTACGATTCCTCTTCAGGTTGATATTGAGGATATCAAAAATTATACTAAAAACAGATTTTCCGCAGGAATCAAATTTAGTCCATCAAAAGTTTTTAGAGGAGATTGATTTAAAATGAAAAATACAATAATTTTGGTGTTAAGTTTTATTATCGGATTAGTATATCTTATTTCGAATTGTGGTACTCCCAATGAAATAATATCAACATTTAAAATAGTCGCAACTTTTTCTTGTCCGGGTTTTGCTCAAAATGTCCGCATTGATTCACTCAATCATAAACTTTACGCATTTGTTGCTTCCGGACAAGCTGGTATGGTTGTTTATAATGTTGATAAACCCGAATCTTCATATCGAGTTGCACAATGGATGGATACGATAAATTCATGTTGGGCAATCGCAACCCATAAAAATAAGGCTTACCTAGCATATGGTAGTAAGGAATTAGAGATTGTTGATATTAGGAATCTCGATAGTTTAAAATTTCTTGGTGGATTTGTCTGGCCGGTTGCATATTCCTATGACATTTTTGTATCGGACACAAATTTTGCTTATCTTGCCGCAAAACAGCAATTTATTATCACGGATATATCCGACCCGGCGTTTCCTAATGTAATTTATCAGCAACAGTTAACTTCTAATGCCCGTAGTGTTTTTATTAAAGATTCATTCGCATATATTGCCTGCGAACAATTAGGTGTCGTAGTTATTAATGTAAAAGCTCCACCCTATACCATAAAAAGAATTATTGATACACCTGGAAATGCAAGGAGCATATTTATATCTGATAATACTTGTTATGTCGCTGATGGCAGAGATGGATTAGTACTAATTGACATAACAAATCCTCATAATCCAACAATCATTAGCCATTTGATTCTTTCTGGTTACACGAATCATATTTTCGTAAAAGATACGTTAGCTTATATCGCATGTGAAGCAGCTGGAGTATCAATTGTAAATGTAAAAGATAAGGCATACCCATTTTTAATTGAAACGATTAAAACAACCTATGCAAAAAGTGTTTACGTACCCGACGGTCCTTATGTTTATGTTGCGGACCGCGATGATGGTTTAGTTATTATTAAACAGGAGGAATAAATTTAATGAAAAAGTCTGTCAAGCTGCCAATCTTATTCTTGGCTGTTATTTTCCTTTTTATACAATTCCCAATTTATGCTTTAAGTAACAACAATGTTCCACTTAGCTATTATACAAATTTTGAGATTCTAAATAAATCAGTAAATTCATTAAATATCAAAGTTACTGTTCAATCCTATTACTTACAAACCCCAGATTTGAAAAGCAAATTAGTGGCTGAATTTAATAATACTGAGAACCCCAATATCTACCAATCAAAACTAATTACAATGCCCAATAATGGGGAAGCGAAGATTCTTATAAAAAGTATCGATTCCGTAATAATCCCGACCCAAGATAAAATTTCTATCTCAAACACAACAACCAATTCACTGCCACTATATTATATTGGTAAAACAGGAATTATGCGTGATTTGCGAGTAGCACCGTTAACTATCAGACAATATCGTTATGATGAAACTACTAAAAATATTATCTGTTACAAAAACATCGACATTCAATTAGACTTTTCCCCTTCTACCGACCTACCAATAACCAATTCATCAATTTCAGAAACATGGTCAACATTTTATCAGAGCTCGGTATTGAATTATGATGGCAATTTAACAACTTCATATAGCCCAGGACTTCCTCAAGGATATTTAATTATTGTTGCCGATGAACTCTATAATACAATTTTACCATTCGCACATTGGAAAAATCTTAAAGGTTACACGGTTACCGTAAAAATGAAATCAGAAGTCGGTTCTAACGCTACCGCAATTCGCGACTATATCAGGCAGGCATATGAAACATGGAGCCCACGTTTAGAATATGTCCTTTTGGTCGGTTCAGCCAGTTTATTACCGGGTGTACCGATTCCACTAACACCGGTTGTCGGCGATCATCTTTATGCATGTGTTTCCGGAAATGATCTATATCCAGATCTATTTATCGGTCGATTACCCGCCGCGAACACATCAGAACTTTCAGTGATGTTGGCAAAATTATTCGGATATGAGAGAACACCATATTTAGGTGATACCCTTTGGTATCGTACGGCTTTAATGGTTGGAACACAGTACTCAACCGGTCAAACAGTCTGGACCTCACTAGCTACTTGTCGTTGGGTAAGGAATTTACTTTTACAGCATAATTTCTTACAGGTTGATACTGTTTTTGACCCTCCTAATGCAAACGGTGTCGGAATAATTGATACTTTTGTCAATCGCGGCGTATCATATGTCAATGCCCGCGGTTGGGGAAATTATCAAGGATGGCACCGACCACAGTTCTATACGAGTAATGGATTAGTTAATTTAAACAATGGATGGAAATTACCAATCGTAACCAGTTTTTATTGTGGTACTGCGAATTATGGTGGAACGCAAAGAAGCTTTGGTGAAATGTGGTTGGTTATAGGAACGCCAACTATTCCCAAAGGTGCGGTCGGGTTTTATGGTCCAACCTATGCAACAACCTCATCTCGTTTCAATAATTGTCAAGATTATGGAGTATATTGGGGAATTTTTGAAGAAAAGCTTAACAACTTTGGTCCGGCATGTTTTCGAGGTAAATTGGAAATGCTCGAAAATTTTGCGGTTCCAGCCGATAGTGTTGACTTACGCATTCATGTCTGTACGTACACTGTTTTAGGCGACCCATCAATGGAACTATGGACTGGGTCGGTCCCGAAACAACTTAATGTAAGTTATCCTTCTCAAATTCCAGTTGGTTCATCTTCATTTTCAGTACAAGTACTAAATACGTCCTCTCAACCAGTCACAAATGCGTTAGTATCACTATATAAAGTCAATGAAGTCAAAGCAACTGCATATACTGATAATGCGGGTATCGCAGCATTCAATTTTATAACTCAAAGTCAAGATACATTATTTGTCACTGTTACTGCCCATGATTATATTCCACATCTTGGAAGTGTCCAAGTTACAACTCAACCCGTTTATGTTGGGTACTACAGTAGTTCCGGAAATATCATAGCCGGGCAGACAAATAATTTAGCGGTCATGCTTAAAAATTATGGATCAGGTCAAACTGCTTCTAATACTATTGCTACGTTAAGAACTCAAGATAATCAAGTGACAATAATTGACTCAGTCAAATCTTATGGCAATATTAGTCCTGGTCAAACTGCTTCAAGTTCACCATTTCAATTTACGGTCGCAACAAATTGCTCTAATAATTATCGCATCAATTTCCAATTATCAATTGTAAGTAGCAGTAATAACTGGCAAGCAGGATTCACTGGTTCAGTTCGAGCACCCGAATTGAAATATTTACACAATACGGTAATTGATGGGGGCAACCAAATATTGGAACCAGGTGAAACCTCTAATTTAATTGTAAAAATAATCAATCGCGGTTTAGAAAACATAAATAATGTAACCGGAACTTTACGTTGTACTAATCCTTATGCAATTAGAGTATTAGATTCAATCGGTTCATTCGGAACAGTATCAGCGGGTGATTCCATCCAAAATAATTCAGACTATTTCACGGTCCAAGTTTCTTCATCGGTCGGTATTGGTCGAAAATTTTATTTCCAGTTAATTTTAAGAAACCCGAATGGATACCAACGTATTATTGAATTTCCAATAACTATCGGCGTAATCTCAAACAGTTCAGCGTTAGGACCTGACAACTATGGATATTGGGCATATGACAATACTGATATCAACTATAGTGAACATCCAACCTATAATTGGGTTGAAATAGACCCTAATTTTGGTGGTAACGGTACGCAAATTACAATGTCCTACAATAGCATAAAAACATTAAATTTACCTTTTACTTTTAAGTATTATGGAAGAAACTATACGAAATTGTCGGTCTGTTCTAAAGGATATCTTGCAATGGATTCGAGTTGGATTATTGACCCATATAACTGGAATATACCATCGCCATTCGGACCGCCAGCTATGATTGCTACTTTTTGGGATGATTTTCGACCTGATACATTAGGTGCTTCTGGTATATATTATTATAATGATGCTGTAAACCATCGATTTATCGTTGAATGGAGTCGAATTCGACATATTCATGGATTTAGAGACCCTGCTATTGCGGAAATGCAGACTTTCCAAGCAATAATTTGTAACCAAGCATATTTTTCCACCAGAACTGGAGACGGTCCGATTATTTTCCAATATAATACAGTATTTAATGATGATTCACTTTCGAGTGATTGTCATAACTATGCAACCGTCGGCATCGAGAACTTAGAACATACCGATGGTATTGAATATACTTTTGCCGGTAAATACCCAATTTCAGCGGCGACAATTGTTAGTGGTCGAGCAATAAAATTCACGACGAATCTACCCGATACTTTTACTGGTGTCAGTGAAGACCTAAAAAATATTATTCTAAGACCACAAAGCGTAGAAATTTTAGTGTCTCCCAATCCATGTAAATCAATCGCGAACATCTTATATACAATACCAACCGAAAGTAAAATAACAATTAATCTTTATGATGTGGCTGGAAAATTAGTAAGAAATCTTTTTACTGGGCAAAAAAATGTCGGTAATTATCGATTCCAATGGTTAAACCGTAATACACCACCTGGCATTTATTTTATATCATTGACGACACAAAAAGATAAAAGTATAATTAGAAAGAATGCAAAAATAATCTTATATTAAATATAAATGGAGGACAACACATGAAATTATCAAAGTTTTACCTAATCTTAGCTTTATTAATAATCTCACTTAGTTGGGCTAATAATTATCACGGAGCTGCTATTGTGGCTACGTCGCCAAATAGTTGGAAAGGTTGGGTAGTCTGTATCGATACCGGTCTTGTGCTTAATACACCAAATAGTGGAATAGGTTGGACTAATCAAAGCTTTCAAACTTCACGATATTTCTTTGATGTGTTTTTCCTTGATACTCTGAAAGGATGGATTGGAACCGACCATGGGTTTATATATTATACGGACGATGGTGGAAATACGTGGAATTTGCAGGTTATGGGATTAGCAAAACATGCCGCCCGAATTCAGTTTATTGATAGTCTTTATGGTTGGGCTGCTTGTGGTGGAGCGATCATTGGCAGGACAATTAATGGTGGACTACAATGGGACCAACTCATCATGTCATATCCGCCATTTGCAGTTGATACCGTTGATTTATATGATATCTCGTTTGTTAATAGCAGAAAAGGATGGTTTTGTGCCGGACGTTATCCGGAGTTAATTAATGATACGTTA
>Ga0315274_10002624_pt1 | contig 27012 bp, 18 predicted proteins | sample YL17G02_20_MG_FD_203700 | JGI IMG/M metagenome (GOLD analysis project Ga0315274, IMG submission 203700) | Sediment microbial communities from Yellowstone Lake, YNP, Wyoming, USA - YL17G02_20 | ecosystem: Environmental > Aquatic > Freshwater > Lake > Sediment | place: USA: Wyoming | collected...
AACCGAATAAAAGGATTGTCCTCAATCAACAGCACTTCAGGCCTATGCCCTTTGGTTATGAGTGACAGAGATTCAGTGGCCAATTCCAACGTATTTCGACGCTCGTTCTCCATCAATGCCTCACCTGCCTGCAATATCAATCGTAAACACTGTGCACGAGCCATAGGCTTAGGCAGATAAACATCGGCACCGAATAATAAAGCAGTTTTCTGATCTGATGGAATTATTCGGTTAGAGTGCACGCAAATTCGAGCGGAAACTCCTCGATTTCGCAATACCGTAACCAAATCAAAGCCACTTTGAGAATCGCCGCCCATATCAATATCTGTGATTATCAGATCAAAGTTCAGTTTATCTATCGAAGCTAGTGCCTCTGTCGGGCTCTTCGCCATGATCAAAGAGACCGCGGAAGCAAGATTATCATTCGTATTGATATAAGACGATATCGCCGTCAAATATGTGGTCTCGTCATCGACGATGAGCATCAATATAGGCCTGCCTAATCGACCAGTCAGGTTGAGTATTTGGCCTTCAAGCAACCTTTCGTCAGCATCCACTTCTTCTTGAGCAAGTCGATCGAACGAAAGGCTTGAACTATTCTTTACAAATCCCGAGCTGTGAGTAGGGAGCTGCTTGCTCCCAGATGCTGGTCTCTCTTTTGATGCAGGAAGAGTGAAGTAAAATTCCACTCGTCCTTGAGAGTACCCAGACCGCTTGTCAGATCGACACCATATTAGGCCGCCATGAGATGCGATCACCTTCTGAGCGATAGCAAGGCCCAATCCAACGCCATTTTTCTTACCACTCGTGAAAAATGCATCAAAAATTTTCGCTAAGTCCTCTTCCGGGATCTCCGATCCAGAATTCCCTAAACAAAACTCAACGAATGGTTTGCCGCTCACAACAACGTCGCGAGTTTCAAACCAAGTAACTCCAGTTCCACCAATCGCCTGTATCGCGTTGACGTAGATATTGGAAAATACACGACCAATTTTAGCCGGCTGCACTGACACCGTGTCTCGATGAGCCAAATTATACCTGATGTCAACATTCGCCTTAGGATAGAGGCTGAATATTTGACCCAATGCTTCCGCGATTAATTGCTGTGGATCGACCGTCTCGACCGCAGCCTCACTGGCAATGGAGCTGATTTCCATAAGGTCATTGACCAGTCCATCCACGCTTTTAATTGCAGCGTCCACCTCGGGCACAAGATTATCTAGGACACCTCTCATACTGTCCGGGTCTCTAGCACGACCAAGTACAGATAAACCCATTCGCAAGATAGAAAATGGCTTTCTTACGTCGTGAGCTAACATTTGAGTTGTCCTCAGTACTGCATCATTCTCCCGCTCCAGCATTTTCTCGTGTTCAAGAAGCCGCAGATTGGTCAGCTTTATCCCTTGATTTTCTATCTCCACTTTCTGATGAAGCTTGGTGATGTAGTTAATTCGATCTGCCATTGCAACCGACATTAATATCATTTCGCAGGCAGCGGCAAACTGGTGAGGTAAGTTCGTCAAGAAGAATTGGTCTACCACACCGTTCTGGGCAAGAGCTCGAAGTATAGTCGCGACTGCAAACGGTAGGTACGAAAAAATAAGCAACTTCGCTGGCCGAAATCCTGATTGAGCTGCACGGAACGCTAAAAACAACTGCATGCTCATGCAAATAACCGCTATCCAAGCCATCAGATTCGCTGCAGATAGCTTGCTAAACCAACCTAGACTTATAGACATGACTGAATATGCAATTGCAACAACAGTCAGAGCCAATGACAGAGCTGTGATTACCCGATTGAATCTGGTGTTTGAGGCCGGGAGAAACGCATGTAGATACTTAATTACGATGAAGATGTAGCTGCAGGAAAAGACAAATATAAGCATCGCATTTAGCGATCCAGTGTTAGGCCAGAGATAAGTCCTGCCGACACCATTTAAGGTCGAAAAGAGACCGAGCAGACACGTAGCAAGGAGTACGTAAAATATATAGGCAAGATCTTTTAGAGCAATAAAAATGACAAGATTGTAAAGAATCAACCCCAGCATGATTCCGTAAAAAGCGCCGTTAATTAGAAGGTCGAGAAACTCATGAGACACAAACGGCATCAGCGTATATAGCTGAGTTGTCACATCTACAGGTCCGGCAAGCTCAGAATAGAAAAGCAACCGTACCCGCTCGCCCGCCTTCAAATTCACGCTGAATGCACTTTTTGTGTTGGGGAACTTGAGTGCATTCGAAGGTACTTGCACACCTTGTGCGGAATGCTCAGTCACCTTCCCATCTCTGATCACAAAAAGATCTGCGCGCCAAAAGTACTGCCTCGGCATCACAATAAAGACTTCTTGAGTCTCCGGGGACCGGCTTTCCACTTCAAATGTAAGCAAGAGGGGAACTTCAGTTGCGCCCAAGTAAAGATCGCTTGGGACGACTTTGAAGTCATGAAGCCTTGTCAGTATATCCGCAGCTAATTGAGAATCCCCGCCTTGGAAGTGATACCTGTGTTCGAGAAGGTATTCCATATTCGAACTAACGATCTCACCGTCAAACCCACGATCAGTTAGGATAACAGGCGAAGCCGCGAAACCTGTCGCGGCCTTGGAGGACAAAATTGATGCAAGTATAACCAGGTAAAACGTATGCACGATCCGCATAGCGACCACCCCTTAGCCCAGCCTGAATAACTTGAAGGGGGTATCGGAAGACTCAGAATAAAGCTTAGCATTTAAGGTAATTTAATTATTTAAATAAAAAAAAACGGACACTTAGCGCCCAGATTATTACCATTAAATGCTTATCTGTGTCTGACTTGGAGATATTGAGAAGGGATAGAATGGTACGGGTACGCCGACTTGAACGGCGGACCTCTACGATGTCAACGTAGCGCTCTAACCAACTGAGCTATACCCGCATTCTACATAAAACAAAGCACCGTTAAGTGCTGAGACGAGTTTTGTACTCATGCCAGGCGAATCTGTCAAGGAGAGTAACCACCAGTGATTCGCTCTAAAGTCTGCTTTGATACAGGATCGTAGTGCGAGAACCGCATGGTATAAGTGGCCCTCCCCTGCGAAATGGACCTAAGCTGCGTAGAATAACCAAACATCTCAGCCAAAGGAGCCGCTGCCTCGACTACTTGCAAATGACCACGCACAGTCACATTATTGACTCTCGCGTGTCGGCTATTCAGATCGGTGATGATGTTGGATAGATAATTTTCCGGGACCAAGACTTCGATAGCCATTACGGGCTCTAGCAGTCTCGGCTGTGCTTTTCGTAAAGCTGCGCGCATCGCCTGTGCAGCAGCAATTTTGAAGGCGATTTCATCCGACACGTTTTCCTGGAAGGCGCCGCCCCGAAGCACGGCCTTGACACCGATGACCGGGAAACCCGCAATTGGACCTGCCTGCATACTTTCTTCAAGCCCAGTCCGCACGCCCTTTAGGAAGGCAGCAGGGACCTCCTGATTTGGGGCTTTACTCTCAAAAATAAGGCCACCCTGAGCTTCCTCTCCCTCAAGAGAGGATACCTCTATACGAACAGCCGCATACTGATGCAAGCCACCGGTCTCACGCTCAAATAGTTCTTCGGCAGACGCGTGACCAGCGATGCTCTCTCGGTAGGAGACTTGCGGCGCACCTACATTCGCATCGACCTTAAACTCGCGCTTAAGTCGGTCGATAATAATCTCAAGGTGTAGCTCGCCCATACCGCTAATAAGGGTTTGACCTGTCTCCGCATCTTGCGACACCAAAAATGTCGGATCTTCTATCCCTAAACGCTCTAACGATTTACTCAACTTGTCGCTGTCCGCAGCACTCCTAGGTTCAATTGCCACTGCAATTACAGGCGCCGGAAATTGGACAGACTCATAACGAATCGGAGCTTTCTGATCACAGACCGTATCACCGGTCGCTACTAACTTTAGACCTGCAACAGCGACGATTTCCCCGGCACTAGCCTGCGGAACTTCTTCACGCTGATTTGCATGCATAGTCAAAATCTTCGCCACGCGCTCTCGCTTATGCGTTCTCGCATTATAAACTGTCGTGCCGACCTCAATAGAACCGGAATATAGCCGAACATATGCCAACTGACCCACAAAGGGATCGCTTACAATTTTGAACACGAGCCCGGACATCGGCTCTTCAACCAGACGCTTGCGTTTGGTCACGATTTCTTTATCGTCAGCTGAAAGGCCCTCAACGTCGGGCAGATCTAGCGGTGAGGGTAAAAGTGCCACGACAGCGTCCAAAAGAGGCTGAATGCCCTTATTCTTGAAGGCAGACCCACAGAACACTGGCACAAATTTGAAGTCAATGGTGGCCTGACGCGCGGCCGCCCATAACTCATCCTCTGAGATAGGTTGTCCCTCAAGGTATTTTAAAGTCAGTGCCTCGTCCGCCCCAGCAACGGTCTCTATCAAATGTTCCCGGGCAAGTTCGACATCGTCCACCATGTCGGCCGGAATCGCACTTATTTCAAACTTCTGCCCCTTACTTTCATCGTCATCATGCCAAACCATAGCCTTGCGGCTAATCAGGTCCACCATGCCGATAAAATTCTCTTCGCGCCCAATCGGAAGTTGGAACGCAAGAGGATTAGCAGAAAGCCTCTCCCGAATAGAATCAACACTTGCCAGAAAGTCCGCACCCACCCGGTCCAACTTATTTACGAATGCGAGACGGGCCACCCGATACTTATTAGCCTGACGCCAAACGGTCTCTGACTGAGGCTCCACTCCGTGCACGGCATCAAACACCGCTATAGCCCCGTCCAGCACCCTAAGGGACCGCTCCACCTCGACCGTAAAGTCTACGTGCCCTGGAGTATCGATGAGATTTATACGGTGATTTTTCCAAAAACAGGTAATCGCGGCAGAAGTAATCGTGATCCCACGTTCCTGCTCTTGAATCATCCAATCCATAGTGGCGCTGCCCTCGTGGACCTCGCCAATCTTATGGATCTTACCTGTGTAATATAGAATTCGTTCGGTAGTGGTCGTTTTACCGGCGTCAATATGCGCCATAATTCCAATGTTACGAAATGCCGAAAGCTCTGTTTTCTTGAGCGCCATAACTTCGATCCATCATGTCGTGATTGACAGAAAACGACCACATAACAAAAAGGGGCGGCTTGAATGGCCGCCCCTGCACTTACTTGCCTAATCTTACCAACGGTAGTGAGCAAATGCCTTATTTGCATCAGCCATCTTATGGACGTCTTCACGACGCTTGATGGTACCACCGCGCTTATTAGCAGCGTCCAGCAACTCACTTGCCAAACGCTCACCCATACTGCGACCAGGACGTCCGCGGGAGAACTCAATCAACCAGCGAATAGCCAAAGCTTGCCGACGCTCGGGGCGAACTTCAACTGGGACCTGGTAGTTGGAACCACCTACCCGGCGTGACTTAACTTCAACCAGAGGGCGCGCGTTTTCGACCGCAGCCCTAAATACATCGACACCGTTTTTATACGGTGAGATAGCTTGAGGACCTTTGCCATCGATAATATCGATAGCTCCGTAAAAAGCCTTCTCAGCTGCTGATTTCTTACCATGTGTCATCATACAATTGACGAACTTGGCAACCAGTACATCTTTATACTTTGGATCCGGTAGGATCTCGCGTTTCGGTATCTCGCGGCGACGTGCCATTTTCTAGAATCTCCCTTTTAGGTCTTCGGCCGTTTAGCGCCGTATTTGCTGCGGCTCTGCTTGCGGTTGGCTACGCCGCTGGTGTCCAAGGTGCCCCTGATGATGTGGTAACGCACACCTGGTAAGTCTTTTACCCGGCCGCCGCGCACCATGACCACACTATGCTCCTGCAAATTGTGGCCTTCGCCGCCAATATAGGAGGTAACTTCGATACCATTGGTGAGACGCACCCGAGCCACTTTACGTAGAGCAGAGTTAGGCTTCTTCGGGGTTGTAGTATAAACCCGAACACAAACACCGCGCCGCATGGGACTGCCGGCCAGTGCAGGAGACTTACTCTTAGTCTTAACCTGGCTGCGCCCTTTTTTAATAATTTGGCCAATCGTAGGCATGTATTCCAACCTTTTTCTAATCAAATCAGCATACTACCGCTGTCTTGGATTTACCATGAAGCTCTGCGGCAAGTATAGCTACCAAAAGGGGCTCCTGCTGGCAACCCCAAACCACGACCCTTCAAACAATAACACCCGCAAATCAGCTTACTGAGCTGCCGTTTGATCAGCAGGAGCTGCAACCGCTGGCTGACGCCGAACCGTAGCAACTTCCGCCTTCAAGTCTCGATAGACCTTCGCACCCGTACCCGCAGGAATCAAACGTCCCATGATCACGTTCTCTTTGAGACCGCGAAGGAAATCGACCTTGCTGTTAATCGACGCTTCGGTCAGCACCTTTGTTGTTTCCTGGAAGGAAGCAGCAGAAATGAAACTTTCGGTCGACAGCGACGCCTTCGTGATACCGAGCAGCAGCGACTCTGAAGTAGCTTCAGCTTTACCCTGCTCACGCATCACAGCATTAACATCAAATAGCTCGTGACGATCGACTTGCTCAGCCGGCAAGAATTTGGTGTCGCCCGGATCCACAATCTTCACCCGGCGAACCATCTGACGCACGATCACTTCGATATGTTTATCGTTAATTTCCACACCTTGCAGACGGTAAACATCTTGAATGTTGTCTACCAAGAACTTAGCAAGAGCAACTCGACCGAGAACCTCAAGGATCTCATGCGGATTCACCTGACCATCGACCAGCAGCTCACCCTTACGGATATAGTCACCGTCGGTGACGACAACGTGCTTGCCTTTAGGAATTAGGTACTCTTTCGACTCGCCAGCATCATCAGTTAGAATCAGCTTGCGTTTGCCTTTGGTATCCGCCCCGAAGCTAACCGTACCATCACGATCACCCATGATCGCAAGGTCTTTAGGCTTACGAGCTTCAAACAACTCAGCAACACGCGGCAGACCACCGGTAATATCTTTAGTCTTGGTAGTTTCGCGAGGAATCTTGGCAATGATGTCACCGGGGTGAATCATAGCCATGTCGTCTTGAACAACGATTGCCCCGACTGGCAAACTGTAGACGGCATCCTTCTTCGTCGTCGCTTTTACTACCACACCGTTGGCATCAAGAATTTCCAACCGTGGTTTCAACTCTCCGGTCCGACCCTCTGTTACCACCCGCTGAGTCTGAAAAGTCACTTCATCCACGCGCTCTTCGAGAGTGGAACCCTCGCGAAGGTCGGTGTAGCGGACATTACCAGCCACTTCAGCGATAATTGGCACGGTAAACGGATCCCAAACCGCGAGCTTGTCGCCCGCTGCTACCCGGTCGCCTTCCCTAACGGAAAGAGTCGAACCATAGATAATTGGGTATTTTTCTTTCACCGAGCCGTCATCACCAACGACCTGGATCTCACCAGTACGAGTCAAGACAACTAGATTACCTTCGCGATTGTTCACGCAACGAAGGTCATGAAACTTAACAGCACCGGAGAACCGGCTAGCCTGAGCACTAGTTTCAACCGTATGACTAACGGCACCACCAAAGTGGAAGGTACGCATGGTCAGCTGAGTACCTGGTTCACCGATAGACTGAGCGGCGATAACACCGACAGCCTCACCAACGTTAACCAAGTGGCCTGTTGCCAAGTCACGACCGTAGCATTTCGCACAAGCGCCGACGCGACTCTCACAAGTCAGCGTAGAACGAACGCGAGCCGACTCAACCTGATTCTTATCGATCGACTCCGCTAACGCTTCGTTAATCAACTCGCCGCGTTTCACTAGCAATTGGCCATCAGAAGGCCGCAGGATCTCTTCTAGGGTCGTACGTCCTAACGAACGTTTACCCAGTGATTCTTTGATGTCGTTGCCTTCACGCAAAGGTACCAACATCAGACCTTCTTCGGTCTTACAATCATATTCCGAGATAATCGCATCCTGAGCCACATCAACAAGGCGACGCGTCAGGTAACCCGAAGATGCCGTCTTCAAGGCGGTATCGGCTAGACCCTTACGTGCACCGTGAGTAGAGGTAAAGTACTCAAGAACCGACAACCCTTCGCGGAAGTTAGAAGTAATCGGTGTTTCGATAATCTCACCCGATGGCTTGGCCATCAAACCGCGCATACCAGCCAACTGGCGAATCTGTTGCGCCGAACCCCGGGCTCCGGAGTCTGCCATCATGTAAATCGAGTTGTTACTCGGAACAGTTTGTTCCTGGCCGTTATGGTCAGTACGAGACATCGTAGAGATGTTCTTAAACATCTCCCCAGCAATTCCCTCAGTCACTTTGGCCCAAATATCGATTACTTTGTTGTAACGTTCCCCCTCGGTCAAAAGACCTTCGGAGTACTGCTCCTTAATCTTCTTAACTTCTTCGTACGCTTCGTCCAACAATTTCTGCTTGATCTGCGGCACTACCATGTCACCGATCGAAATCGACAGGCCGGCCTTCGTCGAATAACGATAGCCGATTGCCCTCAAGGCATCGGCAACGAGCACGGTGCGTTTCGGACCACAGCGACGGAAGGTCTCGTTGACCAACCGACCCATCTCTTTTTTGCCGAGAGCCTTGTTGATCATATCGAACGGAATTTCGTCCGGTAGGATCTCTGAAAGCAACGCACGGCCAACTGTAGTCTTGGTGCGGGCGCCGCGCAAACGCACGGTGATAGGAGCCTGAAGGCCAACGCAGTCATGATCGTACGCAGCTCTAACTTCCTCAACCGATCCAAAAATCTTACCGGCGCCTGGGGCTCCGACATCTTCGCGAGTCAGATAGTAAATGCCTAGGACAATATCCTGGGTCGGAACGATCACCGGGTTACCAGAGGCTGGCGACAAAATATTGTTTGTCGACATCATCAACACCCGCGCTTCGAGCTGTGCCTCAACAGACAGCGGAATATGTACCGCCATCTGGTCACCGTCAAAGTCAGCATTGAAGGCAAAGCAGACCAACGGGTGTAGCTGGATAGCCTTACCTTCGATCAGCACTGGTTCAAAAGCTTGGATACCAAGCCTGTGAAGAGTAGGAGCACGGTTCAATAGAACTGGATGCTCTTTAGTCACTTCCTCAAGGGAATCCCAGACTTCGGGACGCTCTTTTTCCACCAATTTCTTCGCACTTTTGATGGTCGAAACGATCCCATGCTCTTCTAGCTTATTATAGAGGAAAGGCTTGAACAGCTCGATCGCCATTTTCTTCGGCAGACCACACTGATGCAAACGAAGGTCGGGACCTACAACGATAACCGAACGACCAGAATAGTCGACGCGCTTACCGAGCAAATTCTGACGGAAGCGGCCTTGCTTACCCTTGAGCATATCGGAAAGGGAGCGCAGGGGACGTTTGTTAGGACCGGTAAATACTTTTCCCCGACGACCATTATCGAAGAGCGCGTCCACTGCTTCCTGCAGCATACGCTTCTCATTGCGAATGATAATCTCCGGAGCATTTAGCTCGATAAGACGAAGCAAACGGTTGTTCCGGTTGATGACCCGACGGTAGAGGTCGTTCAAGTCTGAGGTCGCGAACCGCCCGCCATCCAGCGGCACCAACGGACGCAGGTCCGGAGGCAAAACAGGAATAACCGATAGCATCATCCACTGAGGCTTAGCCATGAAATTACCAGCATTATCCTGCTGATTAAAGGCCTCAACAACCTTCAGCCGCTTCTGTAATTTCTTCCGGGTAGCCTCGGCTTTCACATCACGAAGGTCCCGCCGCAGATCCTCAGCAAGGTCTTCGATCCGTACCTGGGACAGCAATTCCATAATCGCTTCAGCGCCTACACCAACCCGAAACGCACCGTTTCCGTGCTCGACCAGGGCGGTGTCATAGTCCTCTTCGGACAACACTTGCGCCATCTTTAGCTTGGTAACATCCTGAGTACCTGGATCTAAGACAACATAGGACTCACTGTAAAGGATACGCTCGACATCCTTCAAAGTGATATCCAGCATCGCACCAATACGCGATGGCAAGGACTTCAGGAACCAAATGTGCGCTACAGGAGTCGCCAAGTTGATGTGACCCAAACGTTCACGACGAACCTTCGAGTGGATAACTTCCACGCCGCACTTATCGCAAACGATACCACGGTGTTTCATCCGCTTGTACTTACCACAGATACACTCGAAATCCCGGACTGGCCCAAAGATCTTAGCGCAAAAAAGACCATCGCGTTCCGGTTTGAACGTACGGTAATTGATTGTCTCCGGCTTTTTCACTTCGCCGTAAGACCAGCTCCGAATTTTCTCCGGCGATGCGAGTGAGATCTTAATAGCATTGAAGCTAAGGGGATCAGTCGGTTTATCAAAAAAATTCAGTAAGTCTTTCAAATCACGACTCCTCTAAACTGAGGGACCTGGAGCAAATTAACATCTCGTTACTGCTGCTGTTGCAGTCCATCCAGGCCAGTTTCCTGCCCGTCATCACGGATCAGATTGACGTCTAGGCCAAGGCTTTGGAGCTCTTTAACCAATACGTTGAAGCTCTCTGGAAGGCCTGGCGTCATTGCGTTCTGGCCTTTTACAATGGACTCATACATTCGCGTACGCCCAAGCAAGTCATCCGACTTAACAGTCAGGAACTCCTGAAGGGTGTGCGCTGCACCGTATGCTTCCATCGCCCAAACTTCCATCTCACCAAGACGCTGACCACCGAACTGAGCTTTACCACCCAATGGCTGCTGGGTGACCAAGGAATACGGTCCAATCGACCGAGCATGAATCTTCTCATCAACCAAATGATGAAGCTTGAGGACGTACATCACGCCCACTGTCACCCGGTTGTCAAACTTACTGCCGGTCCGGCCATCATAGAGATCGACCTGACCGTCATCATTAAGACCAGCCAGCCGCAAATGGGCCTTAATTTCCGCTTCATTAGCGCCGTCGAACACTGGGTTGGCAAAATGAACGCCTTCCCGGTACTTACGCACAAACGTCTTCAACTGTTCGTCCGTCGCCGACTTCGCAAATGCCTGCACATCTGGGGCATCCCAGATTTTAAGAATATACTCCTCGACCGCCTTGCGGTCGAAGGTAGCTTCCAACATCTCGTTCAACCGCTCGCCGATGCCTTTTGCAGCCCAGCCAAGGTGAGTTTCCAGAATCTGACCAATGTTCATCCGCGAGGGAACGCCCAGCGGGTTTAGCACTACATCAACTGGCCGACCATTTTCCAAAAATGGCATGTCTTCCTCAGGGAGGATACGCGACACAACACCCTTGTTGCCGTGACGACCGGCCATTTTGTCACCGACCTGCAGCTTCCGCTTGATGGCGATATAGACCTTCACCATCTTGATCACGCCAGGAGGAAGCTCGTCTCCCTTTTTAATCTTCTTGATCTGTTCTTCGGTCATAAACCGAATCAGATTGATCTTGTCGCGAAGGTTGTCCAAGGCAGCGCGAAGAAGACCGTTCTTCTCTGCGTTCTTAAGACTTAACTGCTCCCACAATACGTAGTCTAAACTCTCGAGGAACGCTGTATCGACAGTTGTTCCCTTTTTGCCAGCCACGTCGGCACTATCTTTAGCTTTGACATCAGTCGCCAGCGCATCACCATTAGCAATCCTGGCCATCTTGCGAATAGCAGAATCTTTAATGATATTGATACGATCACCCTCGTCCTTACGCAGCTTCAGAATCTCAGTCTCTTCGATCTGAAGTGACCGTACATCTTTATCTGCACCTGCACGGGCGAAAACTTTCGCACCGATAACTGTACCAACCACCCCGGGCGGCACCCGAAGGGAGGTATCACGAACGTCACCAGCCTTCTCACCGAAGATAGCCCGTAGCAACTTCTCTTCAGGAGTCAGCTGCGTCTCACCCTTAGGGGTGATCTTACCCACTAGAATGTCATTTGGCTGAACCTCAGCACCAATGCGGATGATCCCAGCCTCATCGAGATTCCTTAGGGCTTCTTCACCCACATTAGGAATGTCACTCGTGATCTCTTCCTGACCGAGCTTCGTGTCGCGCGAAATACACTCAAACTCTTGAATGTGAATCGATGTGAACTGGTCTTCTTTAACAACTTTCTCTGAAATCAAGATCGAATCTTCAAAGTTGTAGCCGCTCCACGGCATGAAGGCGACGACCACATTCTGCCCAAGCGCCAACTCCCCAGTCTCGATGCCGAATCCGTCGGCGATAATATCACCACGGCCGACAACTTCGCCCTTTTGAACAATTGGACGCTGGTTAATACAGGTGTCCAAGTTGGACCGCTTGTACTTTTGAAGATTGTAGATGTCCACGTCTGCACCGACCTCGGTCAGGGCTTCTGGATCATCTTCGTTGGTCTTGATAACAATCCGGTCAGCATCGACTGACACCACGGTTCCGTCACGCTTAGCCACCACAGCGGCGCCCGAGTCGCGAGCAACGATTAGCTCTAGCCCGGTACCGATAAGCGGTGCCCGAGTTTTAAGCAGAGGCACAGCCTGGCGCTGCATGTTCGAGCCCATCAAAGCTCTGTTCGCATCATCGTTTTGAAGGAAGGGAATTAACGACGCAGCTACAGACACCAACTGATTGGTGGACACGTCCATCAAGTCAGCTTCTTCAGCTCGCGCAATCTCGCTCTCACCCTGGCGCCTAACCCCGACTAACTCGTCAGGCTTGTGCGTACCGGGAAGAGCCGCCTGTGCAATCACATGCTCACGGTGTTCTTCAGATGCTGAGTAGTAACGCACCGCCTTTTTCAGATCATCCGTCCGAAGGCTCTTGTACGGTGTCTCGATGAAGCCATACTCGTTCACCCGAGCATAACTAGCCAAAGAGGAAATCAACCCAATGTTCGGGCCCTCTGGCGTCTCTACCGGACAAATACGACCGTAATGAGTAGGGTGAACATCGCGAACTTCAAAGCCCGCGCGTTCGCGTGACAGACCGCCAGGTCCAAGAGCCGATAGCCGACGCTTGTGAGTTACTTCAGACAACGGGTTCGTCTGGTCCATGAACTGGCTCAGCTGCGAGGATCCGAAGAACTCCTTCACAACTGCAGAAGCTGGCTTATTATTAATAAAATCATGCGGCAACAGTGTGTCTACGTCTTGCAACTGCAGACGCTCGCGAATTGCCCGTTCAATCCGAAGCAGGCCTATCCGGTATTGATTCTCTAGCAACTCACCCACAGCACGAACGCGCCGGTTGCCCAAGTGGTCGATGTCATCGATTTCGCCGTTACCGTTCTTCAAACGCAACAGATAGCCGACCGTCTTCAGGATATCATCCTTAGTCAACGTCCTCTGCTCTAAGGGCAAATCAAGACCGAGGCGCTCGTTTAGCTTTAAACGACCGACCGTGCTTAGATCATAGCGATCTGCATTAAAGAAGAGATTATCAAACAAGGTCTTGGCTGGTTCGATCGTTGGTGGATCACCTGGTCGCAAGCGTTTGTAAATCTCAAGGATAGCTTCATCCTGAGTGCTTATCCGATCGCTAACTAAGGTGTTGCGGAACGAAGCATCAGCATTCACCTGATCCATGAACAAAATGTCGATCTCTTCAACACCGCGGTTGACGATCTCTTTAACCAGAGCCTTGTCCAAGTCGGCGTTAAGCGGAATGATCACATTCCCTTCACGATCCTTCACGCCTGCCGCTAAAACCTTGCCAACCATATCGTCGCCGCTTAGCACCTGGTATTCTAAACCAGCCTGCTGCATCTGACGGATGGCGCCTTGAGAAATACGGCGATTCTTCTTAACGTACACCTTGCCCGAAGTCGGGTCTAGAATATCGGCAGATGCCCGCTGACCGCGAAGAAGCTCGAAGTTCAACTTCTTTTCAAACTTACCTTCGCGAACACGGATGCGCTCTTTTTCATAAAAGTAGTCAAGCAATTGGGCATCGGTGAATCCCAGTGCTTTCAGTAATACGGTCGCGTGAAGCTTCCGTCGACGATCGATACGCACGTACAAGATGTCTTTCGAGTCAAACTCGAAGTCCATCCAGCTTCCGCGATATGGAATGATTCTAGCCGTATAAAGCAGTTTGCCTGTCGCGCTGTTACGACCCTTGTCATGGTCAAAAAATACACCGGCAGAGCGGTGCAACTGCGAGACCACAACACGTTCTGTACCGTTAATGATGAACGTTCCGGAGTCTGTCATCAAAGGAATTTCACCGAAGTAAACTTCCTGCTCTTTGACGTCCCGGATAGTTTTTACACCGGAATCTTTATCTACGTCCCATACGACGAGGCGAATAACGACCTTGAGGGGCGCTGCAAAGCTCATCCCCCGCTGCCGGCACTCGTCAACGGTGTACTTCGGCTCTTCGAAAGCATAGCTCACGAACTCGACCGAGGCCGTTTCCTGAAAGTCTTGAATAGGAAACACCGACCGAAACACACCCTCAAGCCCAACGTTCTTGCGCTTGTCCGGGTCCGCAGCCATTTGCAGAAATTGCTCATAGCTATTGCGTTGAACTTCGATCAGGTAAGGGATTTCGACAGCAGGAGGAATTTTGGCAAAATTCTTCCTTGGCCGCGTAAAGGATGCTGCCAGGGAGGTCATAGGGCTCTCCTAAAGATCCAAGGGAATGCAGGACACCCTAACGTCGCCACGTCAAAGGATTTGCCCTGCTTCATGTCGCACCGAAAGTATCGAAAGCTGGCTCATCATTTCCAGAGGCTTGACAAATGTCAACAGACAATATCCATGACATAAAACTAAGACCCCGCCTCAGCAGGACAACACGTCAATTTAGGAAATGTCATAAGACATGCTCAACTGACGCGCACCGCTGCATGAGGCGGTCTTAACGGCCATGCCTCTGGCAAAGCCAACCGACTAGGCTAGGCCAAGCTTACTTGAGCTCGACTTTTGCACCAGCCTCTTCTAGGGCTTTCTTGATTTTTGCAGCTTCTTCTTTAGAAACGCCTTCCTTCACGGTTTTTGGCGCTCCTTCGACCAAGTCCTTAGCTTCTTTCAAGCCGAGGCCAGTGATCGTACGGATTTCCTTAATCACGTTGATCTTCTTGTCGCCAGAGCTGGCCAAGACCACCGTGAACTCCGTTTGTTCTTCAACCGGAGCAGCAGCAGCTGGGGCAGCGGCTGCAGCAACCGGGGCCGCAGCACTTACGCCGAACTTGGTCTCAAGTTCTTTCACCAACTCAGCTGCTTCCAGCAGCGTAAGGTTTTCCAAGAAAGTAATTACCTGTTCTTTCGTAACGCTCGACATACCGTACTCCCTCCTCAACCTTCGGCGCTATAAGCGACCCGAAGCGGTATACAATTAAAACTACTAGTTCGCCTTCTTATCCTTAATCGCACCGATGACCTGAACGAGCTGCCTTGGCACCCCGGTAAGAACCCCAAGAATCCCGCGGTGCGGAGCAACCAAGGTTCCCACCAAACGAGCCAACAGTACATCCATTGTTGGCAGTTCAGCGATAGTCTTGATGTCAGCGGCCGAGACGGCTTTGCCGTCCAAAACACCACTGGTAACTTTAAAGTTCTCCTTGTCCTTGCCGAACTCTAACACCGACTTGGCGGCCTTAGCTGGATCACCGTAAACGATTACCAGGCCAACAGGCCCTTTTAGAGAGTCGGAAATTGCCGCGACATTTCCCGCTTCTTCCCGGATTGCGACTTTCGTCACCCGGTTTTTAACTACGCGAAACTCGGACTGAGACTCGCGGAGCCTAACTCGCAGATCAGTCAACTCGGCCACCGTGAGACCACGGTACTCTGCCACCAAAGCGGCAGTGGCCTTCTTTAGACGCTCAGCTATTTCACCCTTCAGCACATGCTTGCGGGCTTTGGTCATTGCCATGGCGTTACACCCTCACCTACCTAGGAAATAAAACTCATTACAACCGGAACGGAGCTGGATCAACCTTGACGCCAGGGCTCATAGTCGACGACAGCCCGATTCTTTGGACGTAGGTACCTTTTGCTGTCGCTGGCTTAGCTTTCAGCAGGGCATCAAGGACAGCCTTGGCATTCTCAACCAACTTATCCTGATCAAAACTCACCTTCCCTACGGGACAGTGAACGATACCAGCTTTGTCCACCCTGTACTCAGTACGACCAGCCTTTAACTCGTTAACGGCTTTCAGTACGTCGAAGGTCACGGTGCCAAGCTTTGGGTTAGGCATAAGGCCACGTGGACCCAAGACTTTACCCAACTTACCAACTACACCCATCATGTCAGGGGTAGCAACCACTTGATCAAAGTCCATCCAGCCGCCCTGGATTTTCGCTGCCAACTCATCACCGCCCACTTCAACAACGCCCTCGACTTTAGCTTGCGTTGCTTTTTCGCCTTTAGCGAACACGATGATTCGCACACTCTTACCAAGGCCATGAGGAAGCGGAACAGCGCCGCGCACATTTTGGTCTGCTTGGCGGGGATCTACCCCCAAATTGACAACCAGGTCTAAAGTGGCGTCAAACTTGCAGAATGTGGTTTTCTTGACGAGGCCTACTGCCTCAGACAAGGAGTAATGTTTTACAGGATCAACGGCAGAGACCGCCGCGCGGTACTTTTTACCACGTTTCGCCATAAAGATATTCTCCGTAGTTCTAACGAGCCACCCAACCGGCAGCTCTCCTACTATGTCGGCCTCAAAACTGAGGCGTTGAATCGAAATCTAAACCAAGGACACTATCTGACAATCTCAGCCCTGAACTTCAAGACCCATGCTCCGAGCAGAACCGGAGATAATCTTCACTGCAGCAGCTTCGTCGTAGCAATTAAGATCTTTCATCTTGATGGCTGCAATCTCTTTTACCTGAGCCAGACTGACCGACCCGCAGGTGGCTTTACTTGGAGTCTGAGACCCCTTGTCAATCTTCGCAGCCTTTTTCAGGAGGTCGGAAGCTGGAGGGCTCTTGGTTATAAAAGAGAACGACTTGTCTGCATAAACCGTAATGATTGTCGGCAGAATGGAGCCGATTTGCTTCTGCGTGCGAGCATTAAACTCTTTCGTGAACGCCATGATATTGACGCCACGCTGACCTAGCGCCGGCCCCACTGGGGGCGCGGGATTGGCTTTGCCGGCTGGGATCTGCAATTTGATATAGCCGACGATCTTCTTTGCCACCTTCAACTCCTTACCAAGACTGGTAGCCGAGAACCTAGAAAAAACAGAAGAGACGCTTTATACGGAAACCATTCCCCGAAGTCAAGCTATCAATCTTGACTTAGCTCAACTTCTGCACTTGTCCGTAATCTAGTTCTACAGGCGTTTCTCGTCCAAAAATACTAACTAAAATACGAAGCTTCATTTTATCGGCCTGAACAGCCTCAACGATGCCATCGAAATTAGTGAATGCGCCGTCAATAACTTTTACGGCCTCACCTTTTTCGAAGCTCTGAGTAGCAGCTTGCTGCTTAGTCTGTTCTTTGATGGTCTCTGGCGATGTCAACCGCAGGACTTCTTGATCAGTAATCGGACGAGGCGCCCTAACGTTACCAACAAATCCGGTAATCTTCGGTGTCTCTCGAACTAGATGATTGGTCTCCTCGGTCATCTCCATCTCGACGATGATGTAACCGGGAAATGCGTTCCGCTCGACTTTTTTCTTCTTTCCGCTTTTTAACACGGTCTCTTGAGCAGTCTTGGGAACCACAATCTCACCAAACTTGTCTTCCATCTTATTGAACTTGATACGATCAAGAAGGGTAGACTTCGCCTTCTCTTCGAACATCGAATAGGTATGTACGACATACCACTTAAATTTAGGGTTTTTTGGACCCTGCGTTGGGGATGGCGTAAGTTCCGCTTCCCCTGCTACCCGTGTTTCATCATTCATGACTTCACCATATTCAACTAGAACTTTCCGACTTTGAAGCCGCAGAACTAGGCAATCAATAACTTCAGGATCCGAGACCAAAAAATATCAAATACGCCCACAATCACGGCGAAGATTCCAACGACGATACAGACAACAATGGTCATCCGCTTCGTGTCCGGCCAGCTAGGCCACGACACCTTGCGAAGCTCACCGAGTGCAGCAAGGAAGTATTCATTGCGCTCTTTATCGGAGCGCAGACCCCAGGCCGCACCAACACCAGCCGCTGCACTAACAACGTAGGCAGCATAGCTGAACCAATCGAGTCGCTCGATCCAACCGGTTTGTATGCCTACAGTTTCACATGCACGGTAAGCAACAAATGCCGTGAGCAGGAGAAACACGATATAAGCCGAATTTAACCAAAAGGCATCGTCTTTCGCCACTGGCTTAGTCCTTAGCTTAGGTGGAAATGGCAGGCGAGGAGGGACTCGAACCCACAACAAACGGATTTGGAATCCGCCGCTCTACCATTGGAGCTACTCGCCTAGAAACGACTCAACTAACAAAGCCGGGGCGTTAACCCCGGCTTACAAACTAATTAATCAGTAATCTCAGCAACAACACCGGCACCTACGGTCCGGCCACCTTCGCGGATAGCAAAGCGGAGCTCTTTATCCATTGCGATCGGCGTCAGAAGTTCGACTTCGATGTTGATGTTATCACCAGGCATCACCATTTCAACACTCTCAGGAAGAGTAATGGTGCCAGTCACGTCCGTTGTGCGGAAATAGAACTGAGGGCGATAGTTCTTGAAGAAAGGGGTATGACGACCACCTTCTTCCTTGGTCAAGATATACACAGAAGCTTTGAACTTTTTGTGAGGCTTAATCGTACCTGGCTTAGCCAGTACTTGTCCGCGCTCAACGTCTTCACGCTTCGTACCACGAAGAAGTACGCCGACGTTGTCTCCGGCTTGACCTTGGTCAAGAATCTTACGGAACATCTCAACACCGGTACACACAGTCTTGGTGGTGTCTCTGATACCGACGATTTCGAGTTCTTCGTTGACCCGGCAGATACCGCGCTCAATACGGCCAGTAACTACCGTCCCGCGGCCAGAGATCGAAAACACGTCTTCGATAGGCATCAGGAATGGAAGATCTACCGGACGCTCTGGGATCGGAATCCACTCGTCACAAGCCTCGATCAATTCAACGACTTTTTTAGCCCAGTCATCATCTGCCGCGCTGGATTCCAAAGCCTTCAGTGCAGAACCCTGGATGATTGGAGTGTCGTCACCTGGGAACTTATATTGGTTTAGAAGCTCGCGCACTTCCATCTCAACCAATTCAAGCAACTCAGGGTCGTCAACCATGTCAACTTTGTTCATGAAGACAACAATTTTCGGCACACCGACCTGACGCGCGAGCAAGATGTGCTCACGTGTTTGAGGCATAGGGCCGTCAGCTGCGCTCACCACTAGGATGGCGCCGTCCATCTGAGCGGCACCCGTGATCATGTTCTTCACGTAGTCAGCGTGACCTGGGCAGTCAACATGAGCGTAGTGACGCTTAGCTGACTCGTACTCGACGTGAGCCGTCGAGATCGTGATACCGCGGGCTTTTTCTTCAGGCGCTTTGTCGATTTGATCGTACGCCATGAAGGAGCCGCCATGCTTAAGAGCCATGACTTTGGTGATTGCCGCAGTTAACGTAGTCTTACCATGGTCAACGTGACCAATCGTGCCGATGTTAACATGGGGTTTTTTCCGCTCGAACTTTTCCTTAGCCATCTATTCCTCCCGCTATGGCTGACGCGCCTCGAAACTGAAATCTTCTAAATTCAAATGATCCGTATTTCAACGGATCGCTTCTTCGTCGATGGAGCCCAGGATGGGAATTGAACCCACGACCCCGTCCTTACCAAGGACGTGCTCTACCACTGAGCCACCTGGGCAGTATCAAACCTAGTATAAAACAACACCCAGAAATGGAGCGGGAAACGGGATTCGAACCCGCGACCCTTAGCTTGGAAGGCTAATGCTCTAGCCAGCTGAGCTATTCCCGCCCTGTACCGCCGAATACTAGCCTATTCGCTAGAATTTGAAATGAGAATTTGTAGGCAACGAAGTTTTTCCGTTGTTTTTCAACTTCTCTACCTCCTACCTCGACGACAAGACAGAAGATGGTGGAGGGTGAAGGATTCGAACCTTCGAAGACGTAAGTCAACGGGTTTACAGCCCGCCCCCATTGGCCGCTCGGGCAACCCTCCACATTCGCACACTAACGCAACACATCAACTACGGTCTGGAGCTGGCAATGGGACTTGAACCCGCAACCTGCTGATTACAAATCAGCTGCTCTACCAATTGAGCTATGCCAGCAAGCTGATAACTTTACCGCCATAACCAAACCGATGCTATCAAACCCCTCTCGTCGCCAACCAAATCCATTGCGGAAAAATTCCCTAATAGATTCAGGATGTTCCAAGGTGAGCCGATACAATTGGATACTATAATAGGATCATCGATGTCAAGGCGTTGCCGCAGTGACTCGGGTAAATTCACATAAAAAGATCCCGGCCGCAACAGAGACATTTAAAGAGTCGAGGCCCCGTCCTTGCCCAGGGATTGCCGCTAGGCGGTCACAGTGCTCCGACACTTGTCGCGAAAGGCCCGAATCCTCCGACCCTAACACCAACACCGTTTTGTCATAAACATTCGCGAGTTTGGAATAGGGCTCGCCGTCCATTGCCGCCCCAATGATCCAATAGCCGCGGTCTTTTAATTCGGACAAGGCTCGACTGAGATTCACCACCACGACAAGGTCACTTAATGCAAATCCACCTTGAGCTGTATTGACGCCCGCCTGCGTCAACAACACCTGACGACGCTCGGGCACTAAGACTTCGCGGACACCAAAAAATGCTGCACTGCGAACTATTGCCCCTAAATTTCTCGGATCCGTAATGTGGTCTAAGGCGATAATCACGTCTCGCTTGCGTTCTCCCAATCGAGATAGCAGCACATCAAATGGGCATGCCTTAAGTTCCACGCTAGCAGACACCGGTGCCGCGTATTCGCCCGGTTCGGCCTCTCGCTCTCGCAAAGGGACTTTCAAATTATGAGCTTCAGCTAATCGCTCTACCGCTTGTTTGTGTTGGGGCGCGTAGTAAATTTCTTTTATTCTATCAGGAGTGAATCGCGCATATTCGGCTACTGCGGCAATGCCATCAACCATGAAAAAACGCTCAGCAAATGGGCTGACTCGCTCTGTTCTTTCGACTCGCTCAGCCCGCCCACCACGGGATGGCTTAGCACCATTTTTTTTATTGGGTTTCATAAACTCACCGATCGGTATTGCTGGCGGATGCTCTGTGCAACTTTGTAGTCTAAGTTATCGCCAGCCATTTGAAGTATAAATTGGATCATGCTGTCAACGCACACCACTAAGTGGCGCATCCGTTGTGCGCTATCTTGACTTTGATTGATTAGCCCAACTACACAATCACGACCAAAAGCCGCATTTTCATCCAGAAAAAATGCCGGTAGCCCATCTAAACTTAAATTTGCTGCAAAGGCTCTTGCATCTTGCATCGGAAACTCTACCCCAGCTTCAACAAACGCCCGCCTCACTGACTGCAACACATAACCGTGCGCATCCAATTTGGTTTTGAGTGGCGCCAGTTTTGAGGAGACCTTTAGTCCATGCTCAACCTCCGGAATAATTTTGCAAATGCCCGAATTAACCATATTCAGCAATGCGCCGATCGTATAGGCGTCTATTAGCTTAGAACTGTTTAATAGAGCCTGTACGCTAGGCTCCTGATTTAACATCGCAACGAGGTCCCCAAAAAATGTACCCGACTGATAAGCCCCTGCAGCCTGCTCAGGTGGAATTAGGAATTTGACTTGACTCTCGGCATTCAGTCGCCCGAGAAACGCCCGGAATGCGCAGCCATAACTATAAAATTCTTCCAATAAGTCCAGAGTAGACTCGGTAAATACAATTTCGGTTGGTGCAGAAGGAGCACCAGGCATGATTTCACAGAATACTTGTTCTGCCATAAATACAGACCTAAGAATCTGCTTAACCTGAAGTTTTAAAGCCTGCCACAGCTGGACATTGGTCAATACTTTGTTCCCGACTAGGACCTGACCAAATTTGCGAACCTTTGTTACTTCTGCCGCTGATCGCGTAAGATCGTCCAAACTGATGTGTGACTCTCGAAAAAGCACTTCACCAAGACGATCGTCAATAACATTTGATCCCGCAAAAACAACGGCCCCCTGAGACACGAAAATGCGCTTTACTCCGTAACCGGTATCTACAGCAAGAACACCCGTAAATCCCGCAACGACAAGTCCGTGAAACAGATCTCTAAAAACATTTATCGGACAACTCGCTGCTGCACGGTGGCCTTTACCGGACAGCGTTGGCATATCATCGGCTCGCAGCAAAACTCGACCTGCATCTAGAATCTCAGCACGCCACTTTGTATCTTCGGTTGGAGTGGGAGCCCCAATTACGACCAGCTTATCATCCTGTTGAATTACGGTAGGGCTTGCAGAGTTCATATTCCATCCTTCCATCAAATCTAGATCACAACTTCAGCTAATCTTGCCGCCAGTCGGTAGCTCAATCACCATCCTCGTCCCACGCGGTTCGTTGCTCAATACTCTTAAATATCCGCCATGGTCAGTAATTATCTGAGCAACAATCGCTAAGCCCAGCCCAGTGCCGCCGTTCTTAGTCGAAAAATAGGGCTCGATGACTCGATCGCGCAGATGCTGAGGAATTCCAACCCCATTATCTATGACCTCAATCCGAACAGTGCTTAATCCAGGGAGCAGCATTGATTTAAATGCCACATACCCCTGTGCGTCACCATCAATCAGTGCTGCGATTGCATTGTCAGTTAAATTGACAAATACACGGTTCATTTGGTCACGATCCAAGGGGAATTCAGGAACGTTACCAAGATTAGACGTGTCGATTCGAACATGGGGATAACTCATACGGTATAAACTGGCGACATCTCCAATCACTTGATTAATATTTGCCATTTGCGGCTTTACTTGAGGTAATCGTGCGAACTTTGAAAACTCATTGACTAAGTCCCGTAAAGAATCGACTTGCTTTAGGATAGTCTGCAAGCATGACTCAAATACTTCCAGATCTTCGCCGGTAAATTTCCCGGGAAAGCGCCGCAATAATCGCTGAGCACTCAGTTTGATCGGAGTTACCGGGTTTTTAATTTCATGCGCGATGCGCCTAGCTACTTCCCGCCATGCCGCGATACGCTGGAGCTTTACCTGCTCAGTAGCATCATCGAATACAAGTATCGTACCAAGATCCTCACCGCTCTCATCGGCAATCCGCGCACCGTCGACCAATAAAGTCTGCGGTCGGTCAGAAATCATTACCTCTAACTGCGCACTGTAAAGGTCGTGATTAGCTAATCCATCAACAAGCGGCTGCCAGATTGCCGAATAAAGGTCAGGACCGAAGCCGTCGCGTGCCGGTCGACCAATCAGCTTCGAGGCATTCAACTTGAGAATTTGTTCCGCAGCATTATTTACTGTAGTGATCTGGCCCTTTTTATCGAATGCAATAACTCCAGTTGTAATGCTCTTAAGGATCACCTCCATGTATTTACGGCGTCGATCAAGCTCCTCGTTACTATGCAACAATTGCACGCGAGCTTGCTCCGCCTGCGAGCGATGCCGCTGTAGGTCCTGAGTCATCTGGTTGAAGGAACGCACCAGTTGACCGGTTTCATCCTCAGTCCTGGCGGTTAATGCCACCCCGTAATTTCCCAAGGCAACCTCGCGTGTACCCTCCGCAAGCGCCCGAATTGGATCAGTAATCCCACGTGCCACGTAAAAACCGAGCCATACGGCTGAAAACACCACCAACAGGGTCATGACGATCAAAAGGATCAGGTAACTCAGCTTGATTAGTTGAGCACCGGGCCTCAGATTAGCGAAGCTCCTTTGGATCGTCTCAATACTTTTCAACATCTGAGTTTCAAAGCGAGTCTCGGTAACAACAACACCAATAAGCTGGCTTTTAGCGGCCTGAAAAAGCGGCGCTGCTCCCTTTACCACATCCTGCTGTGCTTCTCCGACAACTGCACTTGCCGACTGCATACTGGGTTCTCGGCTAAACCGATCTAAAACCTCACTTACAAACGGATCGACTTCAATCTTGCCACTATCGCCCACAGGACGACTGGCCCAAACCAAGCGTCCGCCGCGATCGTAAACTTTGACATTGTCTAAACCATACTGGGCCTCAAAGCCGTCCAATAGATGGCTAGGCACATGTAACCAATTCATCACAGGTAGTTTTTGGTCCAAAAGTGTCGGCTTTAGCCTTTGGACTGCGACACGCGCCAAACTTTCAAGGCGCCTTTGATCTTGGCGATAGACGCGCTCACTCACCTGACGCGTCTCTTGCATTGTGGCCCGAACTTTATCAGAAAACCATTCATCGAAACTGTTAACAATGAATCGTGCAGAAACATAAAAGAAGAGTATGGTCGGCGCTAACGCAAAAAATACAAGAGTAGCGACTAATTTAGTCCGTAAATTTGAGCCAAATACGCCGCGACGGCGCTCGACCACCAATTTAGCCACATTACGGAAAAGCAAGAAGCTAAGAACAAGAATGAGAATGACATTTAAATTAATCAGACCGAAGTAAATAACGGTCGTGACGAAGTCCTGGTTCTTTGCAAAAGTCTCACTAAGGCCAAAAAGCCGAGTTTCCAGACGTGACAACAGTATAAGCACCACCGTTGTTAGTACTATGGCTGCGAACTCAACGATTCGCCGGCGTTCGGCGGCCGCCTTCGGCGCCATTTACTGTATCACTCCATAACTTTGAGCGGAATCGCGGCGAAAGCGCGCTTATCGCGCTCGATCCGGATTTCGTAATGCCCTGGTTTAGACATCGGCACTATATGAAACTGGACATCCTTATCATCACTCAAATTAGTTACAACGCGATTAAGCTTAAACTGATCCGATGCTTTCACTATCAATTCTTGGCCATCTCGCAGTACCTGAATCTTACCGTTAACCTTGACCTCGGCGTAACGAAAGGCAGGATCCACCAAGCGCAAGAAAGCAGCGCCGTGCAAACTATCCCTGGTCATTGCCAGAATGGACCAGACCTCACCCTTGCGCCCCTCCGAATACCATTGACTCAATTGATTAGTCCGAAATTCAAAGCCACGATCCTCACCCAGAAGCTTGCCAGGGCTCTTAAAGCCAATGACATCAACCTGGCCGACTGGAATCGCCTGAGTCACCAACTTTGCCTCTACTACTTCGAGCAAGTCACCACGCATTACAGTTAGTTCGGCACCTTCCCTTAGGAAAATTGGCTGCCGGTTGACCTTGATAACAAAATAATCGAGGCGCTGCCCGCCGGAAGGGACGGTCTTAGCTTGGGTCTGCAGCTGCGGCCGCACCCAAGCCGGCATCAGTGTGAGGGTCGCACCCAAAAAGGCCTTAATCGCCAATTTAGGCAATATTCTCTTTAATAGTTTGCTCATATAGATCCCCATGCCCCCAAGTCTACCATGTCCGTCATCCGACAGCACAATTGGCTTATTTGCCTCGCTGAGTTATTCAGGTTACTTTGTGCTAGCTGATCATTACGCGGCTATGCAATGTAAGCTTGAAGAGATTCTAAAGGAAAGTTAAAGGCATGATACTAGACCAGACCACGGTCGATAGATTTGCCGAAAATCTCAGATCTCGCGGTAAGCAGCCAGCGACTGTCGAATCTTACTGTCGCGACGCCCAGGGGTTCCTGGGGTATCTTCAGCGCTGCCGCCTAAGCCCAACTCAGATCGAACCAGTCACTTTAATAGCATACCAAGAATACCTTCGCGGAGATTTAACGGAACGGGATAATTCCATTCGACGCACGGTTATTGGCATTCGGCAGTTTTTTCGATTTTTGCACGAATCGAAATTATTACATGGCTCACCCTTTGACAGTGTGCCCATCCCTCAGCGGGATGACCGAATTCCTAAGAGTCTTTTACCTGAAGCGATAGACCGCATACTGACTCAAGCACAACGCGGGGCACCCCCTTGTAAAGGTGCCCGGGACGCAGCCCTAGTTGCTCTGCTTGCATTCGAAGGAATCAAGGCGAATGAGCTGATTGCTCTTCGTTGGCGAGATTTGCTCTCGGAGACCGATACAAGCAGCCTGCACGTTGGAGGCTCAAGGGCTAGATCCATCCGCCTTGGGACAAAATCTCATGAGCTACTGCTTAATTATCGGAAGCATTATCAGTTAATTGACCATCCAGTTATCAAAAACAGCCCCGATAAGTACATGTTTTTGGCGTTCAAGGGTAGGGATGCCAGTTTTCCATTGCCCAGTATCACACGCCACGGCCTAAAATTCGTTTTATACGAACTTGGCGAGAAGGTGGGCATCGACAGCCTCAATACTGAGCAGCTTCGCCATTTTGCAGTGACTCATTTGTTAGCAGAAGGCAAAGCTCCTGACGAAATCATGACTCACCTCGGTCTACGGCGACTTGGCAATATAGCAAAACACTTGGCGGCTGAGCCGTTGGCGTCACTGGCGAGTGATGCTGATAATTCCGACACATCGGATCCTGGTCAAATTTGAGTTCAACTGCACTCACCGATGAATACTGGATGCAACAAGCCCTAGGCCTTGCCCGTAATGCTGCGGCACTGGGGGAAGTACCCGTTGGTGCCTTGGTCATTAAAGACGATCAAGTGATTGGTACGGGCAGTAATGCACGCGAGCAACAACAGGACGCTATTCGCCATGCCGAAATCGATGCTATTTCCGCAGCCTGCAAACATCTGGGTAGTTGGCGACTAACAGGATGCAGCCTCGTAGTTACGCTCGAACCCTGCCTGATGTGTGCTGGGGCAATCTACCAGGCCCGCATGAGCAGAGTCGTTTTTGGTACCATGGACCCAAAAGCTGGAGCTATGGGCAGTCTTTACAGCGTCCATGAAGACACTCGGCTAAACCACCGATTGCCCGTGGTGAGCGGAGTCATGGCAGCGGATTGCGCTACTATTCTGAAGGACTTTTTCAAAGCTAGGCGATAAATGAACTACTCCGACCAATCCTCACGCTCTCTCACGAGAGCGCTCCGGTATGGTCTGAGTTTCGTGCTTCAGCGGGCGGGCAACCCCACCCTCCACACCTGAGGACGGTTCCCGTCCCGTGACAAA
>Ga0315274_10002625_pt1 | contig 27009 bp, 23 predicted proteins | sample YL17G02_20_MG_FD_203700 | JGI IMG/M metagenome (GOLD analysis project Ga0315274, IMG submission 203700) | Sediment microbial communities from Yellowstone Lake, YNP, Wyoming, USA - YL17G02_20 | ecosystem: Environmental > Aquatic > Freshwater > Lake > Sediment | place: USA: Wyoming | collected...
CCACTGAGGCAAATAGGCCCCACACCAAGCGATTCCACAACTTGTTTCAGCGCGTCAAGTTCCTCAAAAAGCTGGAAACACGTTCGCCGCAGCATATTTGCGCACATGTTCGCCACCAAATCAACCCTGTTTTTCTCCATGTGCGTGTTTATTTCTTGTTTCCATTGCCGGTAGAGAGCCGGGTCGTGGACGTAATGCGCGTAAACTTCTTTCGTAGAAACACTTATGGAAGGTAGGATCAGCAGGGCGGTGAAGGGAAATCTTTGGATCAATTTTTGGATTCTTTCGCCTCGGCCGGTACAAAAGGCCAGTGGGCCGTTGAGAAAGAAGGCCACATCACTACCGAGTCGGGCCGCCATGTCGGATAGGGAATCAGCGGGCAACCGGAGGTTGAGGTACCTGTTAAGCCCCATCAGGGTGGCGGCCGCGTCGCTGCTGGCCGAGCCTAATCCGGTGCCGGCAGGGACGTTTTTGATGAGCGTCAGGCGAACGTTGGCGGCCCCCCCGCATGTGCGAAACACCAGGTCGGCCGCCCGGTACACAAGGTTGTCCTCGCTCTGCGGTGCCCACTCAGGCCCCCGGCAGACGAACTCGATTCCGCCCTGCCCGCCCGGCTGGATCAGCAGCTCATCACACCAGTCGATCTTGGCCATGATGGTCTCCAGCTCATGAAAGCCATCCGGACGTTTGCCGGCGATCAGCAGACTGAGGTTGATCTTTGCGGGGGCCCGCACCAGCAGGCCATCTCCAACACGCTCGAACTGTTGCACATCTACCATGCGTCAGCCAATGTCCTATGAAGAGAGCGCTCTGCCCTGTAACTTGCACGACGTTCGTCCAACCTGAGGGTTGACATTATAGCAGGGCGGTTCTATTTTGAGTACTCAGTCGGAACAGGTGGCCTTCGCGGAGCAGGAGCCGACAGATGGGGTGTCGCCCGAAGGCTGGTTTCCCGGAACTCTCATGAAGGCGCATCATGGAATTGATTGGCGGTTTTGTGGATTTTGTCCTGCACCTCGATACGCACCTGGACCACATTCTTCAGGATTTTGGCCCCTGGTGCTACCTGCTTTTCTTCGTGATTATCTTTGCGGAGACGGGCCTGGTGGTAACGCCGATTCTGCCGGGCGACTCGTTGCTTTTCGCTCTGGGTACATTCGCCGCACGAGGCTTCCCCAACGTGGGCCTGGTATTCATAACTCTGGCCGTTGCGGCCGTACTGGGCGACAGCGCCAACTACACGATAGGCAAGTACTTCGGCTCGCTGATCCTCAAGAGGCAGGGCGCCTGGTTCCTGAAGAAGGAGCACATCGATCGAACGCACCGGTTCTATGAGAAGTACGGTCCGAAAACCATCGTCCTGGCGAGGTTCGTGCCGATCATCCGGACGTTCGCCCCGTTCGTGGCCGGTGTCGGCAAGATGAGCTACGCACGATTTCTGACGTACAACGTGGTTGGCGGCATTCTCTGGATTGCCGCGTTCGTCTTCGGCGGGTACTTCTTTGGAAATATCCCGGCGGTCAAAGAGAATTTCACAATCGTCATCTTTGCCATTATCATCATCTCGGTCCTGCCGGCGGTGATCGAGGTTCTGAAAGAAGCAAGGCGAAAGTCACATGAACGAAGCCCAGAAAAGACAGCTTCTTGAGATCGCCCGTGATACGGTCCGGGCTGTGATCGCGAGAAGGCCCGTTAGCAAGCCCCACTCGGATGATGGTGCACTTACGGTATGCTGCGGATGCTTTGTGACGCTCAAGAACCACGGTCGCCTCAGGGGGTGTATCGGTCAGTTCGTGTCCGACAGGCCCTTAATCGAGCTTGTGGCTGAAATGGCCAAGGCCTCCGCCACGGGCGATCCCCGCTTCATGGCCAATCCGATCACGCCCGGTGAGGTGAACAAGCTGGATATCGAGATCTCGGTCCTGTCGCCGCTGCAACGCACTGATGACCCGCTGAGCCTGGAGCTGGGGACGCACGGAATCTATATCAAGCGAGGCTACGCTTCCGGGTGTTTCCTGCCGCAGGTCGCGGAGGAGACCGGCTGGAGCAAGGAGGAATTCCTGTCCCAGTGCTGCCTGCACAAGGCCGGCCTTCCGCCCGATGCATGGAGGGACCCGAGCACGGAAGTTTACCTGTTCACGGCTGAGATCTTCGGTGCCGCCGTCAAAGACATCTGAACCCAAACGACGGGCGCGCAGCCCCGGCGATGCCGCCGTATGGGGCCCTGCTGTGTGTTTTATCAGCCTTTGTGGAGTTTACCCGGATTTGCTATACTTTATATGAACTGCGGCCTTTGGCTGCAGATTGTGACTGGTCGAGAAGTATGTTGACGGTGAGGAGGAGTATGACCTGGAAACTCGTGGGGGTCGCCCCCGCTCTATTGCTCTGCCTGGCGGGGTGCGCAAGGTCCTCGAATGTCCGGGTGCAGCCGGTGACGCAGGTACAGACGCGGGACGCCGGCGAGATGACTATGGAGCGGCTGCGGGGCGAACGCCTGCCGACGCTCGAATCGGTGGAGCCCTGGGAGAACACGTACGGTCCCGGCCTGAAACTCTCCACCGCTCACTACGAGGTGTTCACGACGGTCCTGGAGCCCCTGATGCTTCGGACCGTTCCGGGCTTCCTCGAATCCGCCTACCGGGGCTACAATGACCAGTTGTCCAAGCCCATCGAGACCATCACCAGGTTCAAAGTGTATCTGTTCGCGACCCGCCGGCAGTGGGAGGACTTCACTCGTAGCTTCGCGGGGGAGCAGGCCTCGGTCTTCCGTAAGATCAAGACCGGCGCGTACTGCCTCAACGGGGCCTGCGTCGCCTACGACATAGGCGGCGCTCGCACGCTGACCGCCCTGGGGCACGAGGGATGGCATCAGTTCAACAGCCAGCACTTCAAGTACCGGCTGCCGAGCTGGCTCGATGAAGGGGTGGCCATGCAGTTCGAAACGAGCCGGTACGAGCAGGGCGTGTATCACTTTGACCCGGCCGTGAACATGCAGAGGCTCGGGGCTTTACGCGAAACCTTGGACAAGACCAGCCGAATCCCCCTGCGTGACCTCATCGCCATGAGTCCCGGCGAGGTGCTCGCCACGAACCAGGCGGACGCGGTGATGGCCTTCTATGGCCAGTCCTACGCCCTCGTGCGATTCCTGCGCGAGGCCGGCTTCGGCAGGTATTATCCGTGTTATCATCGCATGTTGCTGGATGCCCTGTCGGGGCAGTGGCCGCTGGATGAATCGACCGGCAACGTCGCCCAGGACAGGAACCTGCCCCGGACCCTGGACTGGAACCGCCGCGTCGGGCTCCAGGTGTTCGAGCATTACATCGGCAGCAATATCGAACAACTGGAGCAGGAATACCTTGCTTATTGTCGCCGCATCGTGCGCAACATATCCGTCGTCTGGCGCAACAACGACGCCTACGTCGCCATTGACCGCTGACATGGCCTATGATTGGGTAGACATGGATGAAGTCGGCCCCAGCACAGATTATTCTCGCCTCCGCCTCACCTCGGCGCAGAGACCTTTTGGCCCAGGCCAGCTATACGTTCGAGGTCGTTCCCTCCGACGTCGATGAATCTGCTTTCGAAGGCTCTACATCCAGTCCGCGGCAGCACGCGGAAGCACTCGCCCTGGCCAAGGCCCAAAGCGTCGCACTCCGCTACCCCGGTTCCTTGGTCATTGGCGCCGACACGCTGGTCGATTGCAACGGCCAGATCATCGGCAAGCCCGCCGACGCCACAGAAGCCGAACAGATCACGCGAAAGCTCTTCTGTGCACCTCACAAGGTCATCACCGGTCTGGCCCTCGTCCGCCTCCGTGACAACACGGAGGTTGTCCGGTCCGAGGTCACAACGGTCTATCCGCGAGAAATGACGGACAAGCAGATCGCCAAACACCTCGCTGGCGGCTCCTGGCAAGGCAAAGCCGGCGCCTACGCCATCCAGGAAACCGGCGACGAGTTCGTCGACCACATCGAAGGCAGCCTCACCAACGTCATGGGCCTGCCCATGGAACTCCTGGAGCAACTGCTGAATGATCTCTCCCGGCGTTAGGTATGTGAGGACCTATCTCACGTCATTCTCACAAGGTGGGTTTGTGAGAACGCCGAGAAAACCTTCCAGAGGACCTTGTGTCCGGCGCTGGAATTGGCTATAATCGTGAGAGGTTGGATCCAGGCGGTGTCGCACAACTTCAAGGAGGCATGGCAGTTCCAGACTAATGGCGCCTGCCGGAATCGACCATGCTGTCCCGAACATCTTGCTCCCTGAGCCAGAAGGCGCCCAATACAGAAAAGGAGGAACAGTATGTCCACTAAACAATCGTGCGTGATAGCTGTCGTCTTGGCGTTGTGGGCCTGTCCGCTTCGGGCCGCCGTCGTCAATTCACGATGGATCGGTCCCGACGAAGGGGAATGGGGGAACCCATACAACTGGTCGCCCGCGATCGTGCCCGACAACAGACCTGGGCAGACATTCCGCGTAACCATCGACGCCAGAAGCTTCACTGGGGACGAACTTGAGGTGACACTGCGCGAGAACAGAACAATCGACCGGCTTGATGTCTACGGTAATGTCCAGTTGCAGAGAAGAGTACAGGTGGACCTGGAACAGATGGTCCTGGCGATTGAGGAAGATCTTGACATGACACTCACGGTCACCAGTCCCGGCAATGGGCTGACAAACCATGGCGCTTTCTGCAGCGAGGTCATCATCCAGGGCGATGTGGTCAACGAAGCCGGAGCCTGCCTGAGGAAAGGTGGGCTGGACATCGTCGGGGGAAGCCTGCGAAATGCTGCCAATGCGAGAATCGAGGGTGGTGGCGTCATGGAGACGCATGATGGTGACATACTGAATCATGGAGTTACGGTGTGCCAGGGTCCAGTCAGTGGACTCTGGGCTGCACACGGACTCCAAAACCACGGTCTGATACAGGTGTACGGCGGAAGGTGCGGAAGCGATGAAACCGTCACCAACGAAAAGCTGGGGATCATCAAAGGATTTGGAGCTGTTGATTCACCCCAGCTCATAAGTAATGCAGGGCTCATTCAAAGCCTCGGCGGTGCCCTCATACTCCGCAGCCTGCCTGAGTTCTGGCAAGAACCGAGCACGAACCCCCGCTTCGCAAACACTGGAACCGTCACCAACAGTCCCGGCACGACTATAACGGTGATCGTCTCGATGGAAGACTCCACAAACAACGGGACGCTCATGGTCAACGCCGCTGGTTCCATTGTCTTCGACTGCAATCTGGTCAACGAACCGAATGCAGTCGTAGGGCTCCTTGGCGGGACACTGGCAGCGAAAACGATTACTCAAAAGGCTGGCGCAACTCTTCAGGGCTTCGGCGGCATCACCAGTGATGTTGTCATCGAGCCCAAGGGTGTGGTCAGACTGACCGGCCCAACGAATATCGTTGGGGACGTGACCATCGGACAAGATGCCACGTTGGATGTAAGTGATGGGACCGTGCTCATTACCGGCCTTACGACGTGCAATGGCGGCACCATTCGAACAAAGAACGGCACAGTCATAACCCAGGGCGGCCTATCAGGCGGCATTTGTCGGAGAGAATTCGTGAGCCCAGTAGGCCCTTGATCCGCATCTCTCGCCGCTTCTGGGTCGGACGTTGGGCATATGTCAGGTGCTGGCATAGACCGTCCTGATGACGCTGGAATCAACGGGCGAGTGAGCGGTCTGTCGAGATCGCGGAGGCACGTCGGATGAAGTATGAACGGTTTGAGGATTTGCCGGTGTGGAAGACGGCCGTCGAGCTGGCGCTGGGGATGTATCAGTTGACGCGGGACCGGTTCTTCAATCAGCCGGGGGACTTGCGGGACCAGCTTCGACGGGCTTCACTATCCGTTTCGAACAATATCGCGGAGGGGTTCGAGCGGGGCTCGACGGCGGAGCTGCTGGCCTTCCTGTACATCGCCCGAGGGTCGGCGGGGGAGACGCGGTCCATGCTTCGTTTTGTGGAGCGGTGTCCGGAGGCACAACATCTGAGATCTCAGATTTCAGATTTGAAAGCCCTGGCCGAGTCGTGCTCGCGGCAGATTCGCGCGTGGGCGGACGATCTCCAGAACTCAGACATCAAGGGGCAGCGGCATCTCAATGACCAGTCACGTCAGCAGTATGAAGCTCTGCATCGGGCGGAGGCATTTCAGCGACGGCTCGATGATGTGCTTCGCCGGGCACGGCCGCAGGATTATCCAGACTCGGCCCAGGAGCCGTGAGGCATCTGAGATTTGATATCTCAGATTTGAGATTTCAGATCACAGACCGGATGGCGGCTGGGAGGACGGAGAGCCCAATGCCGAACGAGACCGGCGAGAGCACGTGGAGAGACGGTGCCTCACCGCGCCTTGCTCCGTTCAGCGTGACAAGCGGGCCGGGTCAGGTTCGCTGCATGCAGTCCACGAAGGCCTTGAGGTCGTTCGTCCATTTTTGCGCTTCGAGCAGCTCGATCTTGTCGTCCTTGACCAGCATGGACAGGTGCTTCTCCAGGGTGATCATTTTCTCATCGGGCTTGTCCCGCGTCTTGGTCTGCAATTGTGAGTAGAGCTGCTCGATCTTGCCGGTCCGGATCAGGTTGGCGCAGGCGTAATTGTTATTGAGGACCTCCATGGCGACAATGCGGCCCATCCCGTCCTTGCGTGGAATGAGCTTCTGGCAGACGACGTAGGCCAGCCCCAGGGAGAGCTGGTTTCTTACCTCCGCTTGCCTGCCTTCCGGGAAGTAGTCCAGGATACGCGTCACAGACCCGGTCACGTCGCGCGTGTGCAGGGTGGAGAAGACCAAGTGCCCCGTCTCGGCGGCCATGAGCGTCATGGCGATGGTCTCGGAGTCGCGCATCTCGCCGACGAAGATGATGTCCGGGTCCTCCCGCATCATCTCCTTGAGGCCATCGTAGAACGATTTCACATCGCGTCCGACCTCCCGCTGCGAGACGATGGAGTACTTCTGCGGAAGGATATACTCGATGGGGTCCTCCAGTGTGATGATCCTGCAGGCGGTCTTCTCGCTGATCCGCCCGATCAGGGAGGCGATCGTGGTGGACTTGCCTGCGCCCGTGATGCCGGTCAGGAGTACGAGTCCCTGCTTGCGATTGACGATGTCCTGCCAGATGTCATTCGGAAAGCCGATCTTCTCCACGTCCGGCACATCGAGCGCCAGGGCCCGGATGGCCGCCGCCAGCCCATCGCTGTCGCGGAACACGTTGATCCGGAACTGCAGCGATCCCATCCGGTAGGAGCCGTCCACACTATGCTCTGTCTGGAGCTTCTGCAGGCCGTGCTCCTTGAGCAGCGGGAAGATCAACTGCTTGGCGACCTCCGGCGTGACGCCGGGGCCTTTGAGCTTGACGAGATCGCCGTCGATCCTGTACGTGGGCGGGGCGTTCACCTTGATATGCAGGTCGGAGACTCGCATGGCCCCGTGCTCTTCGAAGTACTTGAGCATATCGAGGATGCTGAACTTGCCCAGGTTATCGGTCGGGTAGACCTTTGCCGAGGGCGCGAATTCCTGTGTCATGTTCTTCTCCACAGCGATCAGTGCTTTCCGCCAGCGTGCTTGAGCCAGTCCTGAAGGTTCCTCGCGAGGACCTCCACATCTCTTGTGCTCAGGATGTGCTCCATGATCGGCGACGGGATTTCCAGGTTCTCCATCGCCTTCTGGACTCGCTTCCAGAGCCGGTCTTTCTTCGTGTCACTGTCGGCCAGGTACAACTCGCTCACAAGAGCCTGTAGCTTCTGGAGCATGAGGGTGTCGAGACTCGAGTAGTACTTGGAGATGATCTTCTGCTGGTACTCGGAGTAATCACGTTGGGCCATCGTTCATCCTGCCGCTAACCATTGCGAGCCCAAACGAACTCGCCTGCCTACCTTATAGCGGAGAGGGAGCGACAAATCAACAGGGAATCGGGGTGTGTGCGGGTTTTTGCTGGCCTTGCAGAACCGGCCGGCTATAATCTCAGGGAATGTCTGTCGGATGGGGGTCTGGATGGTCAATTACGAGATAATCGCGATATGCGATACGCGTTGCTGATGGTAGGCACGCTGTTCCTGGTGCCTGAGATGGTGGTCTTGGCCGGCGGCCGGGACACGGGCCCCTTGTCCCCGTCCGGCGTGGACGCACGGACCACGGGCCGGCAGTGGCTGGGCCAGGATCTGCATCTGATGGCGGGCGAGCTCATGAGCCATCAGATCGATGCCGACGGGCAACTCCTCGTTTCCCAGGGCGGATTCTCCATGTCTCTGGCCGGTCGCCAGTGGCACAGCGATAGTGCGGTAATCTGGATAAGAACGAACAAGATCGCCACACCCGATGGCCGCGGTGCAGGCCATGATGTTCAGGTCTATCTGAAGGGGCAAGTCTCCCGCAAACAGGTCGGGGATACGCAAGGCCTTGAAATCAAAGAAGTTGTGATCGAGAAAGGCAAGGCCGTTGTCCTGAAGGCCAGCGTCTCCGGCGAGGTCTTCGTGACCGCGGATGCAAGACGGACGGGCAGTCCTTATCACCTGCCTCTCTGCGCGGAAGCGGCGGCGGGATTCGGTAAGGCGGGTCTGGATGTCCCGGCGACTCCGGACTTGGCGGCCACTCCGAGCAGAACAGCCGTGCCACGCAAGGAAGGGGTGAGCGCCGATACGCCGACCTACTACACCGTCAGCGTCGCGTCGCTGAGCGAGACTCCGCCGGTGTTCGAATTGAGCCGGGCCGGGGACACCGAGATCATCACCTGGATTGGCAGGGTGTATGTCCTGTGGCAGGAGCAGGCGGAAGGGACGAGTCCGTCGGAACAGGTCGAATTGCAGGCGGATACCCTTGTCGCATGGCGCAAGACCGGCGGTGCCGGCCGGCCGTCGGCGGGCCCGTCACCCGCGCAGTTCGAAGGGGTCAGCGAGATCTACGTCTCGGGGGATGTGCTGCTGAGGGAAGGGCAACGCACGATTCGGGCAACCGAGTTGTACTATGACCTGGCGAACAAGCGTGGCCTGGCCAGAAACGCCGTCATGCGCACGTTTGACACCACCCGCGATATTCCGGTCTATGTCCGGGCAAAGGAGCTGCGGCAGTTGGGCGATAGTCGCTTTGAGGCGGACGACATCTCTCTGACGACGAGCGAGTTCTGGACCCCGCAAATCTCGGCCCAGGCATCGAAGGTGCGCATCATCGACACGATCAAGGAAGCAGACGTGGACGGCCTGACCCGCGACAGCAACTACAGTGCACAAATGAAGGATGTGCGGCTGAAGTATTATGACACGACGGTGCTGCGATTGCCCGGCATGCGGAGCAATCTACTGAGTCCCTCAGTGCCCCTGAAGAGCATTCGTGCAGGTCGCGACAGTACGTTTGGCGCCTCGGTCGAGACGCAGTGGTTTCTGGGCCGTGTCCTCGGCCTGCGTGAGCCGGAGGGGACGGACAGCACGCTTTTCCTGGACTACTATGACAAGCGTGGTCCCGGCGGCGGCGTGGCCGTCGAGTATGAGCGGGAGAGCTACTTCGGCCGCGTGCAGGGCTACGCGATCGACGATCATGGTGAGGATCGCCTCGGCCGCACGCGAAAGAGCGTCGAGGTCCCGCAGGAATTCCGCGGGCGGTTCGCTTTCCAGCATCGGCAATTCCTGCCCGATGACTGGCAGTTGACGGCCGAAGCCAGTTATCTGTCCGACAAGAACTTCCTCGAGCAGTTCTACCGCGAGGAATTCTACGCCAGCAAGGAGCCGGAGACGCTTCTGCACCTCAAACGAATCGAGGACAATCGGGCGCTGGCCTTCCTCGGGAAGGTGCGCATCAACGACTTCCAGGATGAGATGGAGGAGTTGCCGAGCGTCGAGTACCATTGGACGGGCCAATCCTTCCTCGATGATCGCTTCGTGTTCTTCAGCGACAGCCAGGCCAGCCGGCTTCGATACCGGCTTGGTGAAGATCGCAGGGGCGAGCCCGACGACTTCTTCGCGTTCGCGCAGACACGCAACGAGGTGGACATGCCGCTGATGCTGGGCAACTCGAAAGTCGTGCCGTTCGTAGCGGGCACGTTCGGCTACGATGATGGGGCGGGCTTTCACAGGGAACTGGATGCCCCGTCGTTCGAGAGCGAGGATGCGGTGGTGCTTGGAGAGGCCGGCGTGCGGACGTCCACTCAACCGTTCTGGCGTCTGTACCCGGACGTGGAGTCGGAATTATGGGACTTGCATGGGATGCGTCACTCGATCCGGCCCAGCCTCACGGTGGTTACGTACGCCGCCAATGATGAGGTCGCCGACCAGCGTGATACGCTGGACCTGGGGATCTACCAAAAGTGGCAGACGAAACGGGGACCCGTGGCGAACCGGGAGGTCGTCGACTGGCTGGATCTGGATGTGGATTTCGTGTGGGTGACGGATTCAGGCGAAGAGACCGCCGGGCCGGACCAGTTTCTCTGGAACCAGCCCTTCATTCCCCTGATCAACAGAACAGGCAATCAAGTCCCGCCGCGGGACAGACGATCTACTGATTTGTTCGGGCCGCAGCGCAATTACACGAGCGCCGCTATGACCTGGCGGGTGAGCGAAACGACGTCTGTGCTGGGCGATGTCTATCTCGACATGCAAAGCGCGGACGTGAAGCAGGCGAATATCGGCTTCTCTCGCCTGTGCTGGCCGAATCTGAGCTATTTTATCGGTTCTCGCTATCTGCGGGATATTGACAATGGCCTGGGGCAGCACGGTTCGAACGCGCTCACGTTTGCTGTGACCTATGTGCTGGACCCCCGCTATACGCTGGTTTTCGCCGAGCAGTACGATTCTGACTATGGTGCGAACATCCGAAGCGATTTGACCTTGATTCGCAAGTATCATCGGATAAACTTCGCCGTAACGCTCAGTGCGGATGACTCTCTGGATGAAGAGAGAATCATCTTTAGCTTCTGGCCGGAGGGGGTGCCCGAGCTGGCCATTGGCCTGCGGAGGTACATGGGATTAGGAGCGTCGGAGGCATTGTATTAGGGAAAATAAGTATCGCACAGGCGGGCCAATGTGTTAAAATGGCCGACCTGGGGCATGGTGTGAGGATTCGCTCGGCATGTTGCCGTAATTTGCAGGTGCCGAGTGAATGGTTGTGGCGATTCACAGGGTGCTTTGTAAGGAGCAGAGTATGCCGTTAGTCAACACGAAGAAAATGTTCGAAATGGCCTATAAACACGGTTACGCGGTCGGTGCGTTCAACGTCAACAACATGGAGATCACGCAGGGGATCGTGGAGGCTGTGGCGCAGGAAAAGGCCCCGTTGATTCTGCAAGTGTCGCGTGGGGCCCGGGAGTATGCCAAGAACAGCTATCTCATCGCCATCACCAACGTGGTGGTCAAGGAGAACCCGGACATCCCGGTCGCCACGAACCTCGATCACGGGGATACTTTCGAGACCTGCAGGCAATTCGTGGATGACGGATTCACCTCGGTGATGATCGACGGCTCGTCTCTGCCCTTCAAGGAGAACATCGCGCTGACCAAGAAGGTTGTCGAGTACGCTCACCCGCGTGGCGTGGTCGTGGAGGCGGAACTGGGCCAGTTGGGCGGGATTGAGGAGCATGTGGTGGGCGTGGACGATGTCAGCAAGCACCTGGCGGACCCGGACCAGGCCGTGGAGTTCGTGGAGAAGAGTGGCTGCGATTCTCTGGCCGTCGCCTGCGGGACCAGTCACGGGGCGTACAAGTTTAAGGCCGAACCCACGATAGCTTTCGACATTATACAGAAGATAGGTGAGAAGTTGCCCGGCTTTCCTCTGGTGATGCACGGGGCCAGCAGTGTGCTGCCGGAATTCAAGGACCTCATCAATAAGTACGGTGGCAAGATGCCGGCGGCGATGGGGGTCCCCGAGGCCATGATTACCAAGGCGGCCAAGATGGCGATCTGCAAGGTGAACATTGACACGGATCTGCGCATGGCTTTGACAGCCAAGATTCGACAGGTCTTTGCAGAGAAGCCGGGAGAGTTCGACCCTCGTAAGTACCTGGGCCCCGGCCGCGATGCCATTCGCGAGATGGTGCGTCATAAGCTCCATGTGCTTGGTTGTGCCGGAAAGGCCGCTGAGTGCCTATAGGGACCTGCACGACGCGGTCTCGTTGGGACAGGGGAGGCCTTTGTCGTAGAATATGAGTCGCAGAGATACGTCTCTGACCTCAGGTTTCCTTTGCCGATAGTCGGGTTGCATAACAGAAAGGAGCGGTTCATTGGTGTCCCAGAGAACAGGAGAGCCCATGCCGCAGGGCAAACGTGGAATAGGCGGAATCCGTAACGCCAGGATTACGCTTTTGCTTTTGGTTTCTTGTGCCTCAATCCTTGTCCTCTCATGCTGGTTCAGCGGGTACAACTGCGCGAGCCGGGCTGAAACGACGAAGGTCGCTCAGGCAATAACGACTCGGGCGGGGGGCTCTGCCGCCTCGGAGCAGACTCCCGCCAAGGTCGATGCCGTCACGGAGGCGTGCGACCTGATCGCGCGGGGGCAGTTCCACGAGGCGGCCGAATGCGTTGCCCAGATGGGGTCGGCGGACGACAGTCGAATCCGCAAGGTGAAGGAGATCACCGAGCGGTACGAGCAAATCTGTCAGCAGCGGAAAACGGCGAAAGAGGTTGCCTTCAACGAACAATGCAAGACGCTTGAGAAGCTCAAGTCGGTGGTCGATCTCGAGAAGCCCCCGCAGGTTGCCAAAAGGGGCAACACGGCCGATCCGGTGGAGACGTCTCCTGCACGCGATCCCAACGAACCGAACGATGTCACGGATGTCCTGGTGGTAATTGCCAAGGCGCAAGAGTTCGCCGACGAGGCGCAGAAGAAATCGCTGCTGGCGGACGCCTTCGCGGTACAAGCCATGCAAAAGGCCATGGACTACAGCATTCTGCTGGAAGAACAGGGCCGGTGGCTCGATGCCTACGTGAATTACTTCTACTGGCTCCAGGCGATCGATCCCAACAACAAGGGGTACTCGACTCGTGCCGAGGAGCTACTGGAGAAGGCCGGCATCGCCGCCTCATTCCAGGATAGCCCCTGCGAGACCAGCAACGAGCGCTATGAAGGCATCGAGAAGAGCATGTTCGAGCGGTCCATGGAGGCCCTGAACCTGCACTACGTCAACAACATCGACTACGTGCAGATGGTCACCAAGGCGATCAAGCGTTGCGATCTGCTCGCCCAGGTCCTGACGGTCGCGTTTGCCGAGGGCTCCGAGGTGAGCAAGGGAAACTCGTTCAAAGCGCCGGAGCCTGAGAAGGTGACCGCCTGGACGGTTGCCCTGGCCGGACTTCGCGATGAGGTTCAGGCGTCCGTCCCGACCGCGAAGGACCCATCGAGCTCGACCCAGGCGGCGGATCAGGGCGAGAGCAAGCCGCCCGTCCGGAGCTTCGGCAGAGAGGAGTTCCTGAAGGTCCTGGACAAGGTGCTGGCTTTGAATACGGCCACTGTGCAGTTGCCCGGGCAGCCGTTGATCGCCCACTTCGTTGAGGCGTCCCTGAGCGCCTTGGATCCCTACACGGTCATCGTGTGGCCCCGGCAGGTGCAGGATTTCGAGAAGCTCATGACGAATGAGTTCACCGGCATCGGGATTGAGATCTCAAAACCCAAGGGCTTGTTGACGGTGTCGAGCCTGCTGCCGGACACGCCGGCGTACCGCTCCGGCCTGGATGCGGGCGATGTCATCGAGTGCGTGGACGGCATTCCCACAAAAGACATGAGCCTGATGTGCGCCGTCAAGAAGATCACGGGTCCCAAGGGGACCGCGGTGACTCTGGCTATCCGGCGGGGCAGCAAAGAGGCTCAGACCATGACCCTCACCCGGGATCGAATCATCGTGCCGACCATCCGGGGCTGGCAAAGAACGCCGGCCGGAAGCTGGCTGTATATGCTGGATGAGAAGGAGAAGATCGGATACGTCCGGATCACCAGTTTCTCCAGCGAAACCGCCGCCGACCTCGAGACGACCCTCGATCAGTTGGAGGACGAAGGGCTTAGAGGCCTGATCATGGATCTCCGCTTCAACACCGGTGGCCTGCTCGATAGCGCGGTCAGCATCGTGGATAAGTTCGTCAACGAGGGGCTGATCGTGCGGACGCAGCCGAAGGCCAACATGATCCCCGCGTTCGAGCATGCCCATCGCCGGGGCACGCATCCGGACTATCCTCTGGTCATCCTGATGAACTCCGGCTCGGCCAGCGCCTCGGAGATCGTGGCAGGGGCCTTGGCCGACCCGAAGCACGAGCGGGCCGTCCTGGTTGGAACCCGCACGCACGGCAAGGGCAGCGTCCAGGGCATCACCCATTACCCCGGCGGCGGCGCGGAGCTGAAGTACACGATGGCCTACTACCATCTGCCTTCCGGCCAGCGGGTCAAGAGCCGCGAGGACGTCGAGAAGGAAGGAACCAAAGACTGGGGCGTCGGTCCTGACGTCGAGGTCGACTTCACCAGTGAGGAGCTCAGGCAAATGCTCAATGTGCAAAGGGATAACGATGTCCTCGTGCAGGCCAACCGCGAGGACGGCAGGACGGCCGTCACCAAGCGGGGCCTGGATGATACGTTGAAGGCGGACACGCAGTTGGCGGTCGGGCTGCTGGTGGTCAAGGCGAAGCTCGTGAACGCCAGGGCGGTCGCCGCAAATTGAGGCATGCATAGCCGCGAGGTTGTGACTTGGTCAATCCGGAAGAATCAGATCGATTTGAACAACAGCGTCAGGAGAGATTGTCCCAGATAAAAGAGTTGGGCCTTGACCCGTACGGGGCTCGCTATGAGAACGTCGAGTCCGCCGAGTCCGCCAGGGCCCGGTTCAAAGACGGCGACGAGAGTCAACGGGCTCGCTGCGCCGGAAGAATCATTCTGCTCCGGGATATCGGCAAGCTGATCTTCATCACCCTTCGGGATCGAAGCGGCATAATCCAGATCGGCCTGGCGAAGAACCTGATGGGCGAGCGATGGCGTCTGGCCAAGCTGCTCGACCTCGGCGACGTGATCGGGGCCGAGGGCCGTCTGGGCAAGACGAAGACAGGCGAGATCACGATCTGGGTCGAAGAGAACGGTCTGACCGTCCTGAGCAAGTCCCTGTGCCAGCCCCCGGAGAAGTTCCACGGCCTGGCGGACATTGACCAGCGGTACCGCCAGCGATATGTGGATCTGTGGGCCAACCCCGAGGTCATGGACCGCTTTCGAAAGCGCAGCCTGATCGTTCGCACGGTTCGCCAATCCCTGGAAGCGAAAGGATTCGTCGAGGTCGAAACGCCGATGATGCAGGCCATCGCCGGCGGGGCGGCGGCTAAGCCGTTCATCACCCACCACAACAGCCTCGACCTGGACCTGTACCTGAGGATTTCGCCCGAGCTGTTCCTCAAGCGGCTTCTGGTCGGGGGGATGGAGCGGGTCTTCGAGATCAACCGCAACTTTCGCAACGAGGGCCTCAGCCGCCACCATAATCCTGAGTTCACGATGCTCGAAGCCTATCAGGCGTATGGCGATTACAACGTGATGATGGACCTCACGGAGGAGCTTGTCTCGGCGTGTCTCAGCGCTGTCGGCTTGGGCACGAAGGCGCAGTTTGGCGACCTGGAGATCGATTTCACCCGGCCGTGGCGGCGGGCGAGATATGCGGACCTGCTCGTCGAGCACTCGGGCTGCCGGATTGAAGACGTCGATGCGATCCGGGCCAAGGCACGCGAGCTTGCGATCGACGATGCCGGCCTGGACGACGCCGTGGTCGTCGGCGAGGTGTTTGAGACGACCGTGGAAGACCGGCTCCTCAATCCGACCTTCGTGATTGACTATCCGGCGATCCTTTGCCCACTGGCCAAGCCCAGCAGGAAGGACCCGCAATACGCGGAACGCTTCGAGCTGTTCGTCGCCGGCATGGAATTGGCCAACGCGTATACCGAGCTCAACGATCCGGCGCTGCAATATGAGAATTTCCGCCATCAGCTCCGCGGCCAGGAGGAGTCATTGACCAAGATGGACATGGATTACATTGCCGCACTGAAGTACGGGATGCCTCCGGCGGGCGGGTTGGGGATCGGTATCGACAGGCTCGTCATGGTCCTGACCGGGGCCACAACCATCCGCGATGTGGTGTTGTTCCCGCTCCTGAAACCCGTAACGCCGGGACCGTCGTAGATCAGCACAGTACATCCCGCAGGGCTTCCGGCGTATGCTGAAGATCGAAGCTCAGTCGTGGTGCGATAAATCTGGGTGGCGAGATAGCGGTTCACTGATGTTGAAGCTGTTCTTTTGGCTGAGGTATCTCTGTAAGCGACGGATCGTGTTTCTGAGCGTTGCCGCCGTAGCACTGTCGGTCTCCCTGCTGATTGTCGTCGCGAGCCTGTTCACCGGGTTCATTGCGGCCTTCGAGCGCAGCGCCGTCGATGCGATTGGGGATATCATCCTCGCCGCCCCCTCCGGGGTCACGTTTGACAAGTACCCCGAGTTGGTCAAGCGTCTGGAGCAGACGAATATCGTCGAGGCCGCCACCGCCACCCTGTCGTGCGAGGGCCTTCTGCATGTGGGCAAAGGCAACGTCCGCGGGGTGACCGTCTGGGGAATCGAGCCGGGCCCGCGGGCAAGGGTTACGAAACTCAAGGATGCTCTGATCCGTCAGAAGCAGATGCCGGGCGAGCCTTCCTTTGAAGTGCCGGGGATGCCCGGGAAAGTGGGCGGTTTCGTCGGGATCGGGATGGTGGCCGATCCGAACGAGAGAACGGACGAGTACGACCAGAAGGCCGCCTTGGAGTCGATGGTGGGCCAGCAGGTCCTGGTCACGACGGGCACGATGTCGCAATTCCTGGATGGTGCCGGCGAGCCCAAGAGGGTGCTCGTGCCGTTCAGCATCTCGGACATCGTATTCACCGGCGTATACCAACTCGATGAGAGCCTCGTTTATGTGCCCATCAAGACCCTTCAGGAGGCATTGTACCCGGACGAGAAGGGGTCTCCGGCCACAAGCGTCAACATCAGGCTCAGGCCGAGCGTCGATCCGGAAATGGCCGTGGTGCAGATTCGCGGCCTGTGGCGCGTCTTTGCGGAAGAAGAGCTTGGCTGGACTACCTACCTGACTGGAGCAACCAGGATTCAGACGGCCCAGGAGATGCAGCACCAATATGTCGTGGAAATCCGCAAGCAGATGGGGGTCCTTCTGCTGGTCTTCGGGGTCATCAGCTTCAGCGTCGTAGTGCTCGTCTTCTGTATCTTTTACATGATTGTGCGGCTCAAGCGCAAGGACGTGGCCATCATGAAGAGCTGCGGTGCATCAAGCGCCGCCGTAGCCTGGATCTTTCTTGGATTCGGCATCACCGTGGGGATCATGGGGGCAGGCCTCGGGGCCGTGCTGGGTTACCTGATCACGGTGAATATCAATACCATCGAAGGATGGATTCGGGCCACCTTCGGGCTGAAACTCTGGCAGAGCAGCGTCTACATGTTCGCCAGGATCCCGAACGTGGTGGACTGGGAGTGGGCCCTGATCCTCGTGGGGCTCTCCATCGCTGCGGCTGCCACAGGGGCGCTGATGCCTGCGGCTCTGGCGGCCCGAACAAGGCCGGTCGAGGTCCTGCGATATGAGTGAGCCTCGTGTTTTTTGACAGCGCATGTATAAACTGACATTGATAATTCGATATCTGCTGAAGCGGCGCATCACGCATTTCGCCATCCTGGCCGTTGCCCTATGCGTCTTCATCGTCGTTGTCGTCATGACGATCATGACCGGCCTGGTCGAGGACTTCAAACAGAAGAACCACCGGTTTGTGGGCGACTGCGTGGTCGGCACGGATTCGCTCGTCGGATTCCCCTACTATGAGGAATTCATGGGGATTCTGAAGGGGACGAATTTCGTCGAGGCGGTCTCGCCGGCCGTCAAGAGCTACGGCCTGCTCAGTGTCCGGGGGGACAATGTGCGTCGCGGCGTGGAGATCCTGGGGATCGATCCGGTCCTGCATGCCCGGACGACGGACTTCGCGCAGACCCTGCACTACCGCGCCGGCCAGCCGGACAAGGCGTTCCTGCCGATCTACGACCCAAATGCGCTGGGCTGTGTTCTGGGCATCGATCTGGCCCTGATGCGCAGTGCCCAGGGCAGCTACGTTTATGATGACACGCCGATGGAAGTGGCGATCACGCTGACGTGCTTTCCTCTGACGGCCAAGGGCGCCCCGGCCAAGGTCGGCGCCGGCCTCGTGGAGACCCAGCACTTCTACTATAGCGACCATGCGCACACGGGAATCGCTCATGTCGATGGCTCCTGCGTGTACATTCCCCTGGAGCAGGCCCAGAAATTATGCATGGCGGGGACCCTCCAGAGAGTCAACGCCATGCACATCAAGCTCTGTCCGGATGTGGGTCTGAATCTGGGACGCGCCAAGGTGGCGGCACTGTGGCAGGAATTCAAACGAACGAAAGCAGACACTCAGGATGGGTATCTTCTGGATGCCGTGCTCGTGCAGGATTGGAAGGAGTACCGCCGCGCGTATATCGCCCCAATGGAGAAGGAGCAGGTGCTCCTGAGTCTCATGTTCATCCTGGTTGGGATCACGACGGTTTTCATCGTCTTCGTCGTGTTCTACATGATCGTCAGCCACAAGAGAAAGGACATCGGCGTGCTGAAGAGCGTCGGGACCTCGAACATCAGCATCGTGGCCCTTTTCTCCGGCTTTGCCTTTGTGATAGGATGCTTGGGCTCCGGTGTTGGCGCCTTGGCCGCATGGTTGTTTCTTTCGAGGATCAACTGGGTAGAAGGCCAGCTCTTTGAGAAGTTCGGCTTCCAATTGTGGGATCGCAGCATCTACGCGATCGGGGACATCCCCAACCACGTGGAGTTCCACGTACTCGCGACGATTGTGGGTTGCGCGATCGTGTCGTGTCTGATCGGGGCCCTGTTCCCCGCCTATAGCGCCGCCAGGCTCAGACCTGTGGAGACCCTGCATGCCGGCCCTGTGTAGGATTCGATGCCTTTATGGATAGATCGCATGTGATTCTGAAAGTGGCGGGGGTCCGCAAGTCCTATCGGATGGGAGCGACGAGAGTGGAGGTCCTCCGGGGTGTGGAGATGACCGTTCGGGAGGGCGAGTTCGTCGCCATCGTCGGGGCCTCCGGCAGCGGCAAGAGCACGCTGTTGCACATCCTCGGTGGCTTGGACAGGCCTGATAAAGGAGTCGTTCAGTTCGACGGCCGGGACCTGAACCGGATAGGGGCCCGGGAACTGAACCGCTACCGCAACGAGCTGGTCGGTTTTGTCTTTCAGTTCTACCATTTGTTGGACGAATTGAATGTGCTGGAGAATATCGTCCTGCCGGCGATGGTTTCTCGCAGCGTGGTCGGCTGGCTGCTGACACGGCGGGCCGCCAAGAGACGGGCCATGGAGATGCTTGAGCAGTTGGGCCTGAAGGAGCGGGTCCGGCACAAGCCCTACCAGTTGTCCGGCGGGGAACGGCAGAGGACCGCTATCGGCAGGGCCCTGATGAACCAGCCCAGGTTGCTCCTGGCCGATGAGCCGACAGGAAATCTTGACTCGGTCACGGGAAATGGTATCCTAGCGGTTTTCGAGCAATTGAACCGGGCCGGGCAGACCATCGTCATGGTGACGCATGATGAACGAATCGCCGACAGGGCGCAACGCGTCATCGTGCTGGAGGACGGCAAGATAAGGGTATGAATATGGCATTGAAGATTTGGCTCCACGACCGACTTGTTGATGAGGCGGATGCCAAGGTATCCGTTTTTGACCATGGCCTGCTGTATGGCGACGGCGTGTTCGAGGGCATCCGGGTTTACGACAAGAGAGTATTCGAGATGGAGGCGCACGTCCGGCGGCTCTTCGATTCGGCGCGCGCCATCCGTCTGCAGGTCCCGATGAACAAAGAGGACTTGGTCCGGGCCATCGAGACGACGGTGGAGGCGAATCGAATTCACGACGGCTATATCCGGCTTGTCGTCACGCGCGGCGTCGGCTCGCTGGGCCTCAATCCATTCACCTGCAAGTCCGCCGGCCTGATCATCATCGCCGACAAAATCCAGCTCTACCCGGAGGAACTCTACGAAAAGGGCATGAAGGTGATCAGCGCCACCACCGTGCGCAACCATCCCCTGGCCCTGCCGCCGCAGATCAAGAGCCTCAACTACCTCAACAACATCCTGGCCAAAATGGAGGCGCTGGACGTCGATGTGCCCGAGGCGATCATGTACAACCATGAGGGCTACGTCGCCGAGGCCACGGGCGACAACGTCTTCATCGTCCGCAACAAGATCGTCTATGCGCCCCCCGTGGAGGCAGGCAGCCTGGAGGGGATCACCCGCGCGGTGGTCATCCGGCTGGCCAAGCAGGAGGGCATGGAGGTCGTCGAGAAGAACCTGACCCGATACGACCTGTACGTCTGTGACGAGCTGTTCCTGACCGGGACCGCCGCCGAGGTCATTGGGATTGTGGAGATCGACGGCCGAGCCATCGGTGACGGCAAGCCCGGCCCCATCACACGCCTCCTGAGAGACCGATTCTACAGCTACGCTCGTCGAAAGGAGAAGTAGCAGACGATACGCCTGCGGTTGTCGTCTGCCTGCCAGGGTCCATGCAGTTGCCAGTAAACACTAATGCGCCTGAGAACGTCCCGTGGATCGAGATTCATCCGTTTCGCATGATTGACTCGCAGTTGAAGCGCGTTCGGGAGTGCATTCGCGAGTCCCTCGTGACGGCAACGATCGCCGAGGAGCTGGTCCCCCTCTACGAGCATCTCATCGCCCGCAACGGGAAAATGATCCGGCCGGGACTGGTTCTGCTCGTAGGCAAATGCCTTGGACGGATCACCGATGAGCACCTCCGCGTCGCCGCCATGATGCAGATGATTCATGACGCCACGCTTCTTCACGACGACGTCGTGGATGACGGCCAGAGCAGGCGGGGCGTCCCGACCGTCAACTGCCTGTGGGGTAATGAATCGGCGGTCCTGCTTGGGGATTTCGTTCTGAGCCGGGTCTTCAAGATGGCAGCCGACCTGGAGTCTTCCGTGGCCCAGGTCCTGGCGCAGACGGCCATGCGCGTGTGCGAGGGGGAGCTCCGGCAGGTCATGCAAAGGCAGAATTGGCAGCTCACCGAGGCCGAATACATCGATATCATCACCGATAAGAGCGCCTCCTTCTTCAGCGGATGCTGCCGGCTGGGCGCCATGCTGGCACGGGCCCCCCACGAGCAGATCGAGGCGGTCTCCTCGTACGGATTGCACGCCGGGATTGCCTTTCAGATCATGGACGATGTCCTCGACATCACGGGGGATGAGGGCCGGATGGGTAAGAGGGCGCGGAGCGACTTTGACAACAGCAAGCCAACTCTGGCGGTCATCCATCTGCTCGAAACCACATGTGCGTGCGACAAAGAGGCCCTGCACAGAATGCTAAGAGCCCCGGCCGATGGGAAGAATGAGCTGGCCGCCATGCTCGCGCGGAACGGCAGCGTGCGGTACGCCCACGAGCGAGCCCGGCACTACGTGACGAAGGCGGTTGAAGCATTGGAGGCTCTGCCGGCCGGCGAGGTCAGAGAGGCACTGGGGGAAACCGCCCGGCTCATGGCGGATCGGACGACGTGAACAGCACCCCGGCCGGCGAGAGGACCTGCCGTGACATCTCTCAGCCGACCCCCCCCAAGAAGAAGGGAGGCTGTATCGTTTTGATACAACCTCCCGAGAGATCTGCCCAAGCAACGCGGGTTCTGGGATGTGCCTACATTCCAAAGGTTTCTTGTGGCTTGAACACCAGGCCGACACCCGCAAACCAGGAGTCGCCGGTGACCTGGCCTTCCACCCAGAGGTCCAGTTGCTTGCTTAGTCCCCAGTCCGCGCCGAAGTGCGCGCCGATCTCGGACTCCTGCTGCAGCTCGCTGGACGCACGGAACCTGTCGCCCATGTCCACGCCATCGAAGAGGATTCTGCCATCCCGGTCGAAGTCGCCTGCGACGAACTGCAGGAACGGTCCGGCCCACAGACGCCAGGTGTCCACCTGGTAGCAGACCGCCAGCGAGACCTGTGTCTCCCAGAAGTCAAGTTCGGCGTTACCAACGTGTTCCACGCCTTGACCCGGTCCCCAGAACGGGTCGATGTACCGAATGTCGCTGTCGGCGGGTTTGAACCAGGTCGCTTGCACCAATCCGCCGAATGACCATGGCCCTGAGCGACAGAACGTAGCGCGTGTTCCCACGCCCCAGGCGAATCCAAAGTTGCTATCGAGGCTCCCGAGAGGGTAATTCTGTACGACGCCGAGTTGCAATGGAAGCTCAATGTCAGGAGGCACCGGATTCACGGGGCTATTCGAGCTGGCCCTTGCATCATCCTGTGCGTCAGCAACGCCCACGCGAACGAAGATGTCCCAGTTGTCGCACACACCGTAGGCCAATGTCCCGAAGAACATGTTCATCGCCAGATCGTTGATGCGGACTGTCTCCACGAAGTCGAAGGGGACATCTTCGTACACGGCTTGAATCGTCCCGCTGGCGCGCAAATCCATGTTCTCATGCCCATATTCCCCGCCGAGACCCCAGTGTCCCTCGCCCAGCAAGGCCATTGGCGGTCCCATGGGCGCGCCGCCACGGGCCGTGGACGCCAGGATCGCCATGCCCACAAGACCGACAGTCAAAAGTGCTTTTGCATTTGTCATTTCCCACTCCTTTCCAGTAACCATATTCTTCAGGGACTTGCCCCTTGCCAAACTACCTCAACGAGCGATTCCGCCGCCTACCGGAACTGGTGGACAATACCGAGGAAGACCCCGAACCCGCTGTCGAGCACGTCCCCGATGTCGCCGCTCCACAGGTGATACTGGCCCTCGACGAAGAAGTCGTTGGACTCGTTCAACTCGATCCGAAAGCCGGCGATCGGTCCATACAGAATGCCGTTCGTGTCGGTAGACTCGCTGAAGGGCAGCGGATCGCTCATCGGCCCACCCGGAGAGGTTTCGGCGGCGTACGTACCTGTGGAATCCACTTGGGCACTCACCCATTTAGCCTGGGCGCCAATATACGGGACCCATCGACCCGTTGGATTGAAGTGCAGTCTGGCATTCACTCCGGCGCCGTAAACGGTGACCTCCCGGTCGGTCGTGAATACCGAATTGAGAACGAAACCGCCGGTATTCACAGGGATTGTGCTGGTGGTGCCGTTGAGTTCCATCCGAGTGCCAAGAGCACCGACGCCGAACGACAGGCTGTCGCTCACGAAGTAGTTGAATCCACCCGAGATGAACCACGCGGCGAAATCCGTGTCACCGCTTCCGCTCTGACTCAGCCAGCCGCCAAGGAACTCGAGTTCCGTGTCGCCTTTCTGGACGGATGCACTGGCGGTGCCTGCAAAGGCCAGACAAGCCATCAAGACCACAGCCAACGAACGTGTCATGAGACTTCCCTTTCATTAATGCCGTTCACCGAGATTCTCCAGCCGGACAGTTGCCGCAACGCGCCCAGAGTGCCAAAGCGCATAGCCGGCGTCCGGCCGGCCTGCATGCTGCCTTTATCGGCGGTCATTCGTAACATCCTTAACTTTTTGAGCGGATGCAGCGACCTTATCTGCGCGGGGAGATCGGGCCAGTTGTCCGATAATCCGTGGGTTGATTGAACGGGATTGGCGTGAGGTCCGCTATGAGTGGCGAGAAAGCAACTGACTGCGGTTTTGGCGGTGAGCGAGAAAGAACGGCAAGATTAGCCGGGAGGAAACAAAAAAAGCTGCGAGTCTTGCTAGACTCGCAGCGCGCACCCGGGTGTTGTCGTGCGGACGTTACTCTGTCCGCCAGATTCGATTCCTCAACTCCGGATATTACTTGAACTGGTGGATGATGCCGAAGAAGATCCCGTGAGCATCATCGTACCCATCGTCGAAGTCGCCGGTGAACAGTGTGTACCGGTATTCCACGAACAAGTCATTGTACTCATTCAATTCGTAACGAAGGCCCGCGAGTGGTCCGTACTCAAGCCCGTCGAAGTTCCCGTCGTCACCGTCCGCCGGATCGGTCTCGAGAGCAGTCCACCCGAGCCGAGCACCAACATACGGTACCAACTGGTTAGTTGGCATGAAGTGGTACTTGGCAAAGACACCTAAATCGTAGGTATTTGTTTTGTCGTCCCCGGCATCCGTGTCCTGTTTTTCCCAGCCAGCCCCAGCGAAGATGCCTGCCTGGAGGTTGTCGGTCATGAAGTAGCCCAAGCCGGCTTCCAAGGACAGGCTCTGTTGATCACTGGCTTGGTTGCCATTCAGCATTTGAAAACTGCCGAGGAAATCCAGTTCGGTATCTCCCTGCTTGACCGAACCGCTCGCAACTCCTGCAAACACCAGACCCACTACTGACAACAACATCAAACAACGTGTCATACTACTCCCCTTTCAAAGAACATCCATTGCACTGGCTTTCCCAAGAGCCCATCACACTATACGACAAAGGCAAAACGACACACTACGCCTATAAGGTGTCGTCGGTTTCCAGTACTGAGCCACCCATCAAAATATTCTCTACGCAAAGGCCGTAGAAGTTCGTATGAATTTACCAGCCGGCTGGACAAAATCAAATGAAAAATGCGCAATCCTCATCTTTTTTTGCGCGAGGGGGCATCGTCCTGTTGAAATGTTAATCTTCTATCTTGTTCGCAGGATTGCCCAGTTTGTCGAGCCATGTGGAGCAGAGCGTAGTAGCGAGATGTAATCTGCCACGGCATAAGGGGTTACATCACTGTAGCTGCGCAGGACACATGCTGCCTGCGCCTGCACTCATTCGTGCAGTGCCCAGAGACTCTGCTGCCGGCTGGGGCGATTTCCACGTCATGATCGGCTGGCCGGAGGACGCAGCCCATATAAGTTAGGATACGAGAACTCCATTCCATAAATTAGGAGTGGCGCCACTGGCGACCGGCGCACGGCAGGCGCTTCCCAAACGCCTTCTCAGTATTCCTATAGTGATAATTATAGCTCCCGTTTTCCATTACCCAGCGGCGCACAAGTCCGTTGCATTCAGGGGGGGCGGACGTATAATGGCCGTCATGCAAGATCGTGGTACGGATAAAGGGCTGTTCGAAGCTCGTGAGAAGGCAAATCTCCAGTCCGCGGCCCCCCTGGCGGCGAGAATGCAGCCGAGGACCCTGGAGGAGTTCGTTGGGCAGAGGCATTTCCTTGGCCCGGGCAAGCTGCTCACCCGCATGCTGGCGGCCGACAGGCTCAGCAGCCTGATCTTCCACGGTCCGCCCGGGGCTGGCAAGACCTCGCTGGCGATGGTGATCGCCCAGCATACCCAGGCGAAGTTCCACTACCTCAGCGCCCCGGCCGCGACGGTCAAGGACATCCGCGACGTCATCGCCGGAGCGCGGGACCGGCTGGCCTCACGCAGGGCGAGGACCGTCCTGTTCGTCGATGAAATCCACAGGTTCAATCGCGCGCAGCAGGACGTGTTGCTCAACGACGTGGAGACGGGCGTGCTGATTCTCATCGGCGCCACGAGCGAGAATCCGTATTTCGCCATCACGGGGCCGTTGATCTCCCGCAGCACGGTGTTCCGGTTTGAGCCTTTGAACCGCGAGGAGATTCTCGATCTGCTCAAGAGGGCCGTCCAGGATCGTGAGAGGGGTCTGGGAAGCCTGGATGTTCGGGCGGATGAAGCCGCCTTGGAGTACGTGGCCGATATGTCGGAAGGGGATGCCCGCAAGGCCTTGACGGCTCTGGAGATCGGCGTGCGGTCGCAGGCGGCGCAGGTGGGAGCCGGACCGCTAAATTTTCATCTGGATACCGCGAGGGAGTCGATACAGCAGAAGGCGATTGCTTACGATGGAACGGGCGATACACACTACGATCTTGCCAGCGCCCTGCAGAAGAGCATGCGAGGCTCCGACCCGGATGCAACGGCATATTGGCTTGCCCGGATGCTTGCAGGGGGTGAGGATACCCGCTTCATCGCCAGGCGCATTGCCATCTGTGCCACCGAAGACGTCGGCAACGCCGACCCGATGGCCGCGGTGCTTGCGGCGGCGGCCTTGCAGATTGCCGAGTTCGTGGGCCTGCCTGAGGCGCAGCTCGCCCTGGCCCAGACGGCCATCTATGTGGCCTGTGCCCCAAAGTCCAACGCGACCGCCAGTGCCATCTGGCAGGCGATGGCGGAGGTCAGGACACAGCCGGTCAGGGCGGTGCCGAAGCATTTGAAGGATTCGCATTACCAGGCCGCAAAGAAGGCCGGTTTCGGGGTGGATTATAAGTACCCGCATGATTATGCAGGTGGTTTTGTGTCCCAGGAGTATCTGCCGGGGCCGCCAAAGCGGTACTATGACCCGAAGGATGCCGGGTACGAGAAAAACATCCGGCAATATTTACAACGCCTGCAGATACTGATAGAAGAGGATAGAACGTTCGGGAAGGATACGTCCCGTGAAGATCAAGGATGAGTCGATGGAGAAGGTTGAGCTACGTCGCCAGTTACGCAGCCGCCTGCTTTCCATGCCGGAGCCCCAGCAGAAGACGAAAAGCAGAAAGGCGTGCCAGAACCTGATTTCCACCGATGAGTTTCAACGGGCCTCCATTGTAATGATGTACCTGTCTTTGCCGCATGAGGTCGATACCTCGGAGGCCATTCTGTATGCGTGGCAGCTCGGCAAGACGGTGGCTGTGCCCAAGATCTCATGGCAGCAGCGGCACATGATCCCCGTCCAGATCACTTCGCTGGAGACGGGTTTCTCCGCGGGCAGTTGGGGCCTGCGAAATCCCACCGGGGGTGTGCCGATTCCCTTTGGGGAGATCGATTTGGTGGTTGCCCCGGCCCTTGGATTCGACCGGAACGGGAATCGTTTGGGTCGAGGAGGCTCATTTTACGATCGGTTCTTTGCCAACAGGGAGGTGAAGGCTGTGCGTTGCGGCCTGGCGTTCGCCGAACAGGTGATTGATGCAATCCCTGTGACCGACAGCGATGAGCCGGTCCACTTCCTTGTAACGGATGAGGAAATCATTAGCTGCGACGGGCGGAAAGGAGCATAGGATGGCTCGCGTGTCTTTCAATTGGATCTCTGGTCGATTC
>Ga0315274_10002626_pt1 | contig 27001 bp, 25 predicted proteins | sample YL17G02_20_MG_FD_203700 | JGI IMG/M metagenome (GOLD analysis project Ga0315274, IMG submission 203700) | Sediment microbial communities from Yellowstone Lake, YNP, Wyoming, USA - YL17G02_20 | ecosystem: Environmental > Aquatic > Freshwater > Lake > Sediment | place: USA: Wyoming | collected...
CTCTGGAGCTAAGAACTCGCACCACTATGAATGATATTGTTTTTAACATGCTTTATGTATTTTTTAACGATTATGTATGAAGGAAAGTCTATGAATGGCAAAACATATTTATTGGTTATATGTATGATCTTAACCGTGATCGTAAGGGGAGAATCAACGTTAGCCAAATCTTCATTAAATGGAAAGGAAAGGCAGAAAATGGACTCAGTTTCTGACAAGGTTTTAGGGTCTCGGAGCGAAGCCCTGAGAGCAGACAAAGAGATCGTGTTTAACAATCAATGGGCGGAACGAGTATCTTTAAAAACTTCTGAACCAGACACCACTCTGCCATTCTCGTTTGTCTATGGTGGACGACATTCGTCTGAGTTTATCTCTGACTGGGATTACGAAATTCAGGAAGAGATAAATGACACAAATCGCCAACGAATCATGACTCTGACTGATCCAGAAACCGGGCTCAAAGTACGTTGTATATTCACAATCTACACCGATACACCCGGTGTTGATTGGACGCTTTACTTCACCAATACAGGGGATAAGGATACACCTATATTAGAGCAAGTCAAAGCTCTGGATATATCTATCGCAAAGGGTATAGGCAGTAGTCCTATACTACATAGATTACACGGCAGTTCCTGCTCTGTGATGGACTGGTTGCCGTTTGACGAGTCTGTGCCACAGGGGAAACGCATTAATTTTGCTCCTATCGGGGGCAAATCATCACAGGAGGCCTGTCCATTCTTTAATCTGGAATGTGGAAATGGTGGAGTTATAACCGCTATCGGCTGGTCAGGGCAGTGGTGTGCCTCATTAGAACATGCTGAGGGCGGATCTCTGCATATTCAGGCAGGTATACAAAACATGCACCTTTCGCTTCATCCGGGGGAGACGATACGCAGTCCCCGCATTATGCAGTTATACTGGTTCGGTGGTGATCTCAATCGTTCCTACAATCTGTTCCGCCAAACCATGATAAGCCACGTAGTGCCGAAGGTAAATGGAAAGACAGCGACTCCGCCTATTGCGCATCTCAGTACGTCGTTTTATGAATTAAATGACAGCACTGAATCCAACGTCCTGAGCCATCTTGAACCTATAAAAAATCTGGGTTTTGAGATATTCTGGCTGGACGCCTACTGGACACGGGATGGCTTCCCCAATGGCATGGGTAACTATGGTTTTCCTATCCAGCGGGCAGAGCCGTCAGACCGCTTTCCAAATGGATTGAAAGTTATCGGTGATGCAGTTCATCAAGCAGGTATGGGGTTCCTTATGTGGTTCGAGCCTGAGCGAGTAGCCGCTGGAACGGAGATAGCTAAGGAACATCCTGAATGGGTTATATCACCGGGCAATGATGGCAGTGGACTGTTCAATTTTGGTATCTCTGAAGCATGTGAATACATGACAAAGTATCTTATAACGGTAATCAAAGAATATGGGATTGACTGGTTGCGTATTGACTTTAACATCAACCCTCTGCCGTTTTGGGAATTTTTGAATCAGAAGGACCCCTCCCGCATAGGCATGGCAGAGACCCGCTATGTGGAAGGGCATTATCAGATGTGGGATGACATTCTAAAAGCTTATCCGCACCTGCTTATAGATAACTGTGCCAGCGGAGGTATGCGAATTGATCTGGAGACTTGCTCTCGATCTATCCCACTCTGGCGCACAGATGCTACCATTGATCCGCTTATGAAAGGGGATTTCAATCAAGCGGCATTACAAAATCAGTTGATGACAGCAGGATTAAGCCGATACGTGCCATTTAGCGTCAGCGGTCAGATGGGAGCAACACCTTATCTGTTCCGTAGTGGATTTAACGCTGGCATATCTTTCTGCGAAGATTGCCGACCTGCTGATTATCCGCTTGATCTGCTAAAGAAAGGCATCGCCGAAGGCAAGCGTATTCGCAAGTATTACTTTGGCAATCTCTATACTTTGAATGAGATAACCATAAGCGCAAAGGATTGGTGTGTTATCCAGTATCACAGACCGATAGAACAGGATGGTATGATCATAGCCTTCCGTCGCCATGAATCACCTTATGCTAGTTTTGTCTGCGATCTGCACGAGATCGATCCATCAGCAAAATACGAAGTTACTCAATCACGTACCTACGATCCATCCAATACGGTAAACATGAAAGGCAATGAGCTAAAGCAAATTAAAGCAGAAATAGACGATTGCCCTGGCTCACTTTTGATTGAATATAAGATGGTGAAGTAATACCAGTTTTAACTTTTTATTGTGCATTAATGTAGGTTGGGTTGAGGAACGAAACCCAACAAAATATTAGTATAGTCGGGTTTCATGCTTCAACCCGACCTACTGATATTTTTCAACTTATTTAATCAAATCCCCCCTTCCCCCCTTTAACTAAAGGGGGAATTAGGCTAAACTCCCCTCTTGAGAGGGGTTAGGGGGTGTGTTTTCTATTATTACAAATCCTTAACATAGGTGGGTATTACTTTTGTTGAGTAAGTATAACCTTTCCTTCTAATCCCTGCGAGAATCTACTATAGGCTTCGTCAGCCTGTTCTAAAGGGAATCTGTTGGTGACAAGCCTTGTTGCCTGAAGCCCATTGCGTAACATTCTCAGCATATTATCATAGTCGCTGAAGTGGCACACCCAGTTGCCCATCAGGCGCATGTTCTTACGGAATATAAGCTGTTGAGGATTGATCTTCTGTTCGCCGTGACCGATTACAACGACTATGCCTTCGGGAATTGTAACGCTAAGAGCAACGTCTAACGTATCTTGCCTGCCAGAACACTCAAAACACTTGTTGGGTCCCAGATCGTTTGTAAAGTCTAAAAGTACGCTTTTCAGATCGTGAATCTTTGCTGAATTAATAGTCTTCCATGCACCCATTTCGGATGCAAGATTCAGTCTGTGAGGGTTAATGTCTATTGCAATGACTTTTGCACCGATGAAAGTCTGCACGAGTGTCATGCCCAATCCAACAGGGCCAACGCCAAATACACAGGTAATATCGCCTGCAACAACACCTGCCCTTGTGCTGGCTCCACAAGGTACGCCAAGCCCATCTCCAGCGAGAAGCACGCCTGTTGCATCGTCTATATCGTCTGAAAGCGGATGCAGCCACATCTCTTTAGATACTACAAACTCGCTATGACCGTTTGGGAATACACCAGCATTAGCACAAAAGTCTGGTTTACCCTGAAGGCACCAGAAGCATTTCCCGCATCCCTGAATCGTAAATACACCAACACGGTCTCCCTCACGAAACCGTTTTGACCCGTTGGGATCAGCGATCACGCCCATGACTTCGTGTCCGGGGTTGCCTTCCATTGGTTCAGGGCTTCTGTAACGCCCCATCTCACTTCCGCATATCGCACTGGCTTTCACTTTCACCAATACGTCCCCTTCACCGGGCTTGGGATCGGGGAGTTCTACAAGCTCAACTTTGCTATTTCCCATAAACTTTAACCCACGCATCTATTATCCTCCAATTAAAAGATTAAAAATTAAAGATTGAAGATTGGGAATTATAAGTGAATCTTTAATCTTCAATCTGCAATCTTCTAATCCATTTTACTTTCTCTGGAATTTTTGATCAAGTTCAGAGCGGTTCATCCTGATAATTATGGGTCTTCCGTGCGGACATAAATATGGCTGTTCCGTCTTGAAAAGCTCTTTTATTAAATTAACCACTTCAGCATCTGTTAGTGTATCACCAGCCTGAACTGCTGACCGACATGCAGTCATTATCATAATCTCGTCCTGAAGCCTGAATTTATCAAGCTTGCCATAAGAATCAGCTACCTGATCTATCAGGTCAGAAACTATCTGTTTGACATCACCTCGCAACATCAGTGATGGTATCGCTCTGACGATTATAGTTCTGCCTCCGAAAGGTTCTAGATCAAACCCGATGCCGTTTAGAATCTCTATTACCGTATCCAGTGTTTCAGCTTGAACAGGCGTGAGTTCAACGGTTACAGGCAGGAGCAATCCCTGAGATGGAACGGATTCTTTCTGCTTTTGGAGTTTTTCGTATATAACTCTTTCGTCTGCTATGTGCTGATCAATGAAGAATACTTCATCGCCGACTTCAGCGACTATGTAGGTATCAAACAGGCGTGCCTTTATACGAATATCATCTGCGCTTATCCCTGAATTTACAGCAGTGATTTCTGTGAATCTCTCCTGCTTTATAATCTGATGACCTGTTAAATCTGGAAGGTTTGGTATATCTATTTTCTCTGACTGCCTGATTTTTCCTGAAACTGTGGGGTAACTTCGACTGGTGAGCGGTGGCCTTTGTCTGCTAAGGAACTTTGAAATTGAGGATTCTATCTCGGCTTCTCTGGGATTGGCTATTGTTTCTGGATGTGGACCAGTCTGCTCAGTTTCCAATGAAGTTGGTATGTCAGCTACGGGAACATTAATCTCAGGGATATACTGCTGGTTCTGCATCGCCATAGCAAGGCAGCGCATCACTTCGCTGTAAATAGATCGCTCATCACGAAACCTGACTTCCAGTTTTGCAGGATGAACGTTTACATCAACAGACGCCGGGTCAATTTCGATAAACATGATTGCAACAGGATAGCGACCCTTTGGCAGCACTGACCTGAAAGCAGACCCGACAGCGGCACCCAGAAGATTGCTTCTGATGGGACGGCGATTGAGAAAGAAAAGCTGGTAGTCACGGTTCGTTCTGGTGAACCCGGGTTTGCCGATAAATGCTTGCAGTTTGATAGTCTCAAACTGCTGTTCAAGCTCTACGACGTTATCAGAAAAATCACGCCCATACAGCATATACATTCTTTCCATGATTGTGCTACATTTTCTGGCTTCAATTAGCAATCTGTCATTGCTGATTAACTTAAATGAGACTTGAGGATATGCAAGAGCCGCCCACGTCACATATTTGATTATGTGATCAAGCTCAGTTGAACTGGACTTCAGGAATTTCTTACGGGCAGGTATGTTGTAAAACAGGTTTGATACAGTTATTCGTGTTCCCACAGCACTTCCGATCCTATCAACGTCCCTGACAGTTCCACCCTCTACTCTGATTCTTGTGCCTTCTAATTCATCCTTCTGCTGAGTGATTATCTCTGTATGTGAGACAGAAGCTATGCTTGGCAAAGCCTCGCCTCTGAAACCAAACGTAGTTATAGTTTCAAGGTCATTTACGGATCGTATCTTGCTAGTAGCATAACGCTCAAGAGACAGCAGCGCATCATCGTAAGACATGCCAACGCCGTTATCTACGACCCTGATTAAATCCTTCCCACCGTTTTTGACTTCAACAACAAGGTCAGTGCTTTCGGCATCAAGGGAATTTTCAACCAGTTCTTTTACCACAGACGAAGGACGTTCTACAACCTCTCCTGCCGCTATTTTATTCGCTATATTGGCGGACAGAACCTTAATTTTTCCCATAATACTCACTCTAATCAAGTATTCAGCATTTTATCCAGTAACAAGCATAACATACGTTAGGTAATTCGTCAACCATTTTTCTTGAGCTTAGGACGTTAGTTCGGACAAAAGAGGCTTCCATGATATAACCGCTCAATTTATCACAGTGTGTAGCGAGAAAACCAGTTAGAGTTCCACTTTAAAAGAATACGCATGTTCACACGGTGGAGTGTCTGGAAGGACAATGCTCAATTCATTGTTCTTTTGTTCCCATTCTAACTTGCCGTTATAACCAAGAAGAGCTACATCAGATACGTTGTCAACACTTTCTTTTCCCAGAGAGGAAACGTTTAAGCTTTTAGTCCACTCAAATGAAATCACGTATAAGGTATTATCTTTTTTAGTGAAACGGAAGCTACCTTCACCATTTTTGATCCAGGGTGTTGTATCATAAATCGCTTCACCGTTTACGTCAATCCATCGTCCAATTGCCAGAAGGATTTCCTCTGTTTGCTCATCTAACGTTCCATCTGCTCTAGGTGGAACGTTGAGGAGCAGATTTCCATTCTTGCTGACAATATCTACGAGTTCGTGGATTATATCACCCACAGGACGATACTTTGCCCCTGCGTAATATCCCCAAGGACCGATTGAAGCGTCAGTTTGCCAGTGTTCTGTAAGTAATTTGTCCGACCTTGATCCCTCAATATCCAGTGTAGCGACTCCGTCAAAATAGAAACCGTGATCGCTGATGTTTTTAATGCACATCACAGCTTCCATATTGCCATCGTGCCAACTCATGTTCTGGTTGTAAAGGTACGCTATTACATCAAGACCTGTTCTGCCCTTATCGTCACCCATAAACGGAACAGCCCCATCGAAGTAGAGCAAATCAGGATGATAGTTGTCTATCAGGTCTTTTATTCTCATAGACCATATTTTTCTCCAGCTTTCGGGCGCATTTCTCGGTTGGCGGAGATCAGTGTCATCGTGCTTTTCAAAATAATAATCCTTGTATGCAGGATCGTTGCCATCGTAAGGAATTCCCTTCCATGCACCTTCTTTGTCTGCACCTTTGTTGACGTTAAACCAACTATAAGAGCGTTCCAGATGAGTTGTGGCTCCAAAACGTAACCCATTTCGCAGTGCCGCATCACGCCACATTCCGATAATGTCCTTCTTTGGCCCCATGTTTACTGAATTCCATTTGTGGTATTTGGAGTTCCACAGGTCAAAGTTGTCATGATGAATGGCGCATGGTGTGAAATATCTGGCTCCAGCTTGTTTGAAAAGCTTTACGAGACGATCAGGATCGAATCGCTCTGCTTTCCATAGTGGTATAAGATCCTTGTAGCCGAATTTGGATGGATGACCGTAAGTTTTAAGATGGTGCTGGTAAACAGAATCTCCTTCAATGTACATCTGCCTTGCGTACCATTCACCGCGCTCAGCCACCGAATATACTCCCCAGTGGAGATATATGCCGAACTTAGCATTTTGAAACCACTCCGGGCATTTGTGGATTTTCAGTGATTCAACAGTTGGCTCGAATTTTTGCATGACTTAACCTCCAGGTAAATATCTATAATCCTTTAAAGGCAGGTTTGAAAATTGCCTATACCCTATGATATTTAATTTGCCAAAATAGCATCAATAGTATTTTTCGACAGATTATACCATTTTCCATATTTCATAGTGCATTATAGTCATAGAAATTTGTGCCACTGGCAGCTTGTCTGCCAGTGCTAATGTACTATAATTATTGGAAAATGGTATTACTTCGTATTATATCACAATGCTTTGGTAGATCAATGCAATATTGCCCATTTTTTCAGGAATAGTATGCTTATCTGATATGTTAAATATCATGTAATACCATTTTCCGTTAGAAATGAGACTATACAAAACACTGGCAGACAAGCTGCCAGTGGCACATTGAAAATCCATGAGTCTCATTTCTATGTCAAATATGTATAACAAGTAATCACTAATAATGGTTTTTTTTGGAAGTCTAAAGCCTTCCACTACAGGAAGTGGTAATAGTGAATGAAAGTGTAACAGTTTCAGATGAAAAGAAAGTTGTCGTGGGTGTGACAGGGATGCATTGCGCCTCCTGCGTCGCATCGGTAGAAAAAGCACTTAAGAATGTAAAAGGTGTGTCTTCTGTAGTCGTTAACCTTGCAACAGAAAAAGCCTACGTTGACCTTGATCCCGAACAGGTGACAAAACAGGATTTGAAAAAAGCTATCGAAAACGTTGGATATGGTACAGCAGAAACGCAAACTGACAGACAGGAAATATCCCTGAATATAGGCGGGATGCACTGCGCCTCCTGCTCACAGACAGTTGAAAAAGCACTGAGAAATACAAAAGGCATTCTTAAAGCCAACGTGAATATTGCAACCGAGAAGGCTACTGTCGCTTTTAATCCAGAGATAATTAATCTTGAAAAGATAGAATCAGTCATCAAGGATGCGGGCTATGAGGTTATCAGCGTAGAGGATACAAACAAAGACGTAGATATAGAAGAACAGAAGATGCACGAAGCCCGCAGGCGTATGATTTTATCGTGGGCATTCACTATCCCGATAACACTGTGGATGATACCTGTTATGATCTCCAGCAGTGTCATGCACGGTATGATGTATATATACGATATTGGTGTGCTTATACTGGCTTTACCAGTATTGTTCTGGCTTGGACTGCCTACAATGAGGTCAGCAGTAAAAGCAACATGGCATCGCAGTGCAAATATGGACGTTCTTATAGCTCTTGGAACGTCATCATCTTATGCTACTGGCATAGCAATGGTACTCGGTGTACCGATAGCTAACTATGCAGGCATTTCTGCTATGATCATGTCGTTCCATCTCACAGGCAGGTACGTCGAAACCAGAGCAAAAGGCAAGGCTTCTCAGGCTATAAGGAAATTGCTTGAGCTTGGTGCAAAGACAGCACATATTCTGGTTGATGGTGAAGAGCGAGAGGTTTCGATTGAGAACGTCAAAGTAGATGACGTGATGATTATCCGCCCCGGTGAGAAGATACCTACTGATGGCGAGGTTATCGAAGGTGAAAGCTCAATTGATGAATCAATGGCGACTGGCGAATCTATGCCCGTCCAAAAACACCCGGGTGACGAAATTATAGGCGCAACTGTGAATCAGAACGGATTGCTCAAAGTCAAAGCCACTAAAATAGGAAAAGATACCTTTTTGTCACAAGTCATCAAGATGGTCGAGGAATCACAGGGATCAAAGGTTCCCATACAGGAGTTCGCTGATAGAGTGACGGCGTATTTCGTTCCATCGGTTCTGGGTGTAGCTGTCTTGACGTTCCTGCTCTGGATCATATTACCTGCGCAGATGAGGGCGATCACAATCTGGACAAGCAGTTTCATTCCTTGGGTGAATCCGAATCTTGGCGTTTTCACGTCAGCGATATTTGCAACAGTAGCGGTACTTGTCATCGCATGCCCCTGTGCTTTGGGGCTGGCAACGCCAACGGCACTGATGGTTGGAAGCGGTATGGGTGCTGAACGTGGTATATTAATCCGTGACGGTGCCGCTATTCAAATCCTCAAGGACGTTCACACCATAGTTTTTGACAAAACAGGCACTATAACAAAAGGCAAACCCGAAGTGACTGATATTATACCAGCAGAAGGATTTGATACGGATTACGTTCTTAAGTTGTCTGCCAGCGTTGAATCTGGTTCTGAGCATCCGCTTGGGCAGGCTATCGTCAGAAGGGCTACTGAGAGAAAATTGGAACTTATGACACTTAAAGACTTCCAGTCCATTCCCGGCAAAGGTGTCATGGGTCTGCTGGATAACAAAGTCGTAACTGTCGGCAGTGCAAAACTGCTTGATGACGTATATAGTAAATCTCTTCCTTCATGGGCAGAGAATGAGTTAGTACGTCTGGAAAGCGAAGCCAAAACAGCCATAATCGTTACGAAGAACGGCAATGTAGAAGGCATATTGGCAGTAGCTGATTCTATCAAGGACGACTCCGTTCAGGCTATTCGTGAGTTAGAGATAATGGGAATACAGACCGTCATGCTCACAGGCGACAACAAGCGTACTGCCGAAGCCATCGCCAGAAAAGTAGGCATATCTCACGTGCTTGCAGAGGTGCTTCCTGACGGCAAAGTCAACGCCATCAGGGAACTTCAGGAACAAGTAGGTTTTGTGGCAATGGTGGGTGATGGAATAAACGATGCCCCTGCATTGACTCAGGCAAACGTTGGGATCGCCATCGGCACAGGTACGGACATCGCAATCGAGGCATCTGACGTGACTCTGGTAAGCGGGAATCTGTCTTCAGTTGTGAAAGCCATTAAGCTCTCACAGGCTACTTTCAGGAAGATAAGGCAGAATCTAACGTGGGCTTATGGGTACAACATCCTGGCAATTCCTCTGGCAATACTTGGCTTGTTACACCCAGTCATAGCAGAGATAGCGATGGCAAGCAGTTCTGTCAGCGTCGTTACGAATGCTAATCGTCTCAGGAAGGTTAATATCTAGCATTTACTCTATGGCGAAAGTAGGAACTGGATAACTCTAACTCTGATAACTCAGTCTTTTTTCTTGACAATACAATTAATTTACCATATAATATAATAGGATATATAGTAAAAGAAAACAGCATTCTGGTTTATTCTTTTATAGAGTGGGTTCTTGCCCGCTCTTTTATTTTGTAAGGGCATTTTTCACCATAAAATTATATCAATTTCCAAAAATCATAGTGCATTATCACCGGCAGGCAAGCTGCCAGTGGCACAGTTTATGGGTTTGTTTATGCACTATAAAATATGGAAACTGATATTAGAACTTTGTACATTGATGACATAATCATGCAGGAAGGCAATTGAGATGAACAGCGATCTTTTAAGTATAATAGATCAGATATGCCGTCAAAGAGAGCTAGATCGTGATGTTCTTATTGATGCTATTGAGAAGGCATTGCTTCAGGCTGCCAAAAAACGATATGGTACTCACAAACAAATATCGGTAAACATTGACAAAGATACTGGCGAAATCAAAGTTTTTACGCCTAAGAAAGTTGTTGAAATAATGAATGATTTCTCAACACAGATCCCTATAGAAGAGGCTTTAAGCATAGACCCGAATGCGCAAGTGGGGCAGACTATTGAGGTTGAGTCAACGCCGCAGGACTTTGGACGTGTGGCGGCTCAGACGGTAAAACAGATCATTGCTCAAAAGATAAGAGAAGCCGAAAGGGAAAACATATACGAAGAATATAAAAATAGTAAGGGTGAAGTAGTTAGTGGAGTTGTGCAGCGTTACGAGCAACATGACGTGATAGTCGAACTTGATAGAGCAGAGGCTATACTTCCCCAGCGTGAACAGATAAGGAATGAGGAATATCGTAGAGGCGATAGATTGCGCGCACTTATTATAGAGATAAGACCCGATTCTAAGAACCAGCAGATCATACTGTCAAGAACACATCCTGATCTGGTAAAAGGGCTTTTTGAGCTTGAAGTTCCCGAAATAGCAGAAGAGCTTGTGGAGATTAAGTCAATTGCAAGGGAACCGGGTGACCGTTCAAAGATCGCCGTTACGGCAAAAACTGATAACCTTGATGCTGTTGGAACCTGTGTAGGAATGAGAGGGTCCAGAGTACAAATGGTAGTAAATGAGTTAAGCGGGGAACGAATTGATGTTCTGGAATGGAGTTCCAATCCCTCGAAATTAATTTCTGCGGCTTTAAGCCCTGCAAAGATTCTTAGTGTATCCGTAGACGAAACCACAAAATCTGCCAAAGTCATAGTTCCCAATGATCAGTTGTCTCTTGCTATCGGTCGAAAAGGACAAAATGTGCGTCTTGCCGCAAAACTTACTGGATGGACTATTGACATAAAAAGCCAAGCTCAAGCTGAAGCTGAAGCAAAAGAAAAGATTGCAAAGAGCATATTTAAGTCTACCACTGAAAACAATCCCGAATAGGGCAAAGGAAACACTGTTTAGTATTCGTGATCAAATAACTTCCCTATTTTGAGATATTTAGATATATAGCTCATTTAATCAAATCCCCCCTTCCCCCCTTTAGCTAAAGGGGGAATTAGCCTAAACTCCCCTCTTGAGAGGGGGTTAGGGGGTGTGTTTCCTATTAGTTAAGTATCATCTAAATAATAACAAATAACTTTATTTTAAAAAATTTATGGCAACTAAACCATTAAGAATGTGTATTGGATGCTATCAGACAGCATCTAAGGATGAACTTATCAGGATCGTAAAGTTATCTGACAATTCTATGGCAGTTGAACTGAACGGCAAAGAAAATGGCAGGGGAGCTTACGTATGTCCTGACATAGATTGTATAAGTAAAGCAATGAGATTAGAAAAACTAAACAGAGCATTCAGAATTATTCCGGGTTCGAGCAATCAGATCGCTTCAGGAACCATAGAAAGAACAAGAAAAAGTTTATTAGAATTTATAAAACATTAATATGCGATTTACAGTTATTTACTGTAAACGCTCTTTTGGAAGCATTTGAACTTGAATTAACAAATTCATAAAGGAAAAAATATGAGAATATATGAATTGGCAAAAAAGCTTCAAATGTCCAATAGAGAGCTTATAAAAAAGTTGAACGAATATGGTGTTGAAGTCAAGTCACACATGAGTTCAATTGATGATGAGACCCTCGAATTGGTCTTGGAAGAAGTAGTTAGCGAGCCACAACCGGAACCCGAACCACTGCCAAAAGTCACAAAAATAGAAGAAGGTATAACGGTTAGCGGGCTGGCTACGTTGTTAGACATTAGAAAGCCAGATTTGATAAAAATACTGATGCAATCTGGTATAATGGCAAATATCAATCAACGTTTAGATTACAACGCTCTGATACTACTATCACAAAAGTATGATTTTGAGCCAACTAAGAAGCTTTCTGTTGAAGAACGCCTTTTAGCAGGGGAGCCAGATAGCCCAGAGAATCTACAACCAAGGCCCCCGGTAGTCACGATAATGGGACACGTCAACCATGGTAAGACATCTCTGTTGGATGCTGTACGAAAAACAAATGTGATGGCAACTGAAGCAGGAGGAATAACTCAACACATAGGCGCTTACCGTGTCAGTCTTGAAAATGGTGACGTGGTATTCCTTGATACCCCAGGGCATGAAGCTTTTACAAAGATGCGCGCTCGTGGTGCACAGGTAACCGACATAGTAGTGCTGGTTGTTGCCGCAGATGATGGCGTTATGCTACAAACTCAGGAAGCGATCAATCACGCAAAAGCCGCAAATGTACCTATCGTTGTCGCTGTTAATAAAATTGACAAAGAAAATGCCAAGCCAGAGCGGGTGAGACAACAGCTTTCGGATTTTGATCTTATTCCCGAAGAATGGGGTGGCAAGACTATATATGTTAATATTTCTGCCAAATCGCAAATCGGAATCGAGGACCTTTTAGAAAATCTAGTACTCGAAGCTGAACTTCTTGAGCTTAAAGCGAATCCAAACAAGTTTGCAAGAGGAACAGTTATCGAAGCACAGATGAATAAAAGCAAAGGCCCAATAGTAAACGTACTGGTACAGGATGGCACTTTAAAAATCGGAGATTATTTCATAGCAGGTAATTATGAAGGTAAAGTGCGTGCAATGGTAGATGATAAAGGCAGTAGCCTAATAAAAGCACTACCCTCAACTCCAGTCGAGGTGCTGGGATGCTCTGGCGTATCGGAGGCTGGTGATAAATTTTACGTTGTGAAGGATGAAAGGGAAGCCAAATCTATAAGCGAGTCACGACAAAGTGCTACTATCGAACGAGGTAGGGCAACGAGTGCAAGGAAAACCCTCGACCTTTATCAGATGATTAAAGAAGGTAAGATTAAAGATCTGGATATAATCATAAAAGGTGATGTACAGGGATCAATAGAAGCTCTATCTGAATCTCTCCTGCGTCTTAGCACTGATGCGGTTAAACTTAAAATTATCCACGCTGCCGCTGGAAATATCACTGAAAATGACGTAATGCTTTCAGCCGCTTCTAATGCCATTATCTTAGGGTTTAATGTCCGTCCTACACCTCATGCCGCCAAACTTGCCGAGAAAGAGCACGTTTCTATAAAATTTTATGACGTAATATATCAAGCCATTGCTGACGTCAGAATCGCTATGGAAGGTTTGCTGGAACCAGAACAAAGAGAAGTGATACAGGGAAGGGCTCAGGTCATAGAAACATTTGAGATTTCTCGACTGGGAGTCGTAGCTGGATGTCACGTTAATAGCGGGCGTGTGGTACGTAATACTCCTATCAGGGTGATACGTAACAGCAGAACTATACATGATGGAAAGATTAATTCTCTTAAGATATTTAATGATGATGTGCGTGAAGTCACCGTAGGACAGGAATGTGGAATACTCCTAAATGATTTTAATGATATTCAGCAAGGGGACATAATAGAATCTTATACTTACGAGCAGATCCCTGCAAAACTTTAATTAATAATTTGAAGATTAGAAGGTTCTAAAGTTCAAAAGTTCTAAGGTTTTAAGATTAGCAACATTCTGAATCTTATGGTCTTTAAATCTTAGAACTTTTTAATCATATTAAATCATGCACGTTGGAATTTGTACCTTGCATCTACGACTCGCCGGCAGCCACTCCCTTAAAGAAAAGCGCCGAGTTGTTAAAAGCATAAAAGATATGGTTAAAAACAAGTTTAACGTCTCTATTGCTGAAGTTGATATGCTTGATAGCTGGCAATGGGCAGCTCTTGGTGTAGCTTGCGTATCAAATGATTCTGGATTCGCAAATAGTGTGCTATCTAACGTCGTAAATTTCATTGATGATATGCACTTTGCGGAACTGGTGGATTACGAGATTGAAATTCAGTAATAATTGTTCCTGAGAACCAATAATTTTCTGGTTTATGGAACTAGAAAGCGATACCCGACATGTTACAGCATAGAAGATCAGATCGGCTTGGAGAGTTAATGCAACAGGAACTTAGTGATATTCTCCTCAGACAGATAAAAGACCCCAGAATAGGGGAGTTTTGTACCGTTATGCGAGTGGATGTGTCCGAAGACCTGCGCCATGCAAAGGTATCTGTAAGCATAATGGGAAATGAAGTCCAGCAGAAAAGCACACTTGCTGGACTGAAAAACGCTACGGGTTACATCAGAAGGGAGATAGGCCACAGGATCGGATTGAGATATACGCCAGAATTGAGTTTTGTGCTTGATAAGTCAGTAGACTATAGCTTCGAGATTGATAATTTGATCAAGGAGTTCTACGAACAAAATGACGATCTGGATTAATGCTATCGTCTAACTTTGCCGATCCTGATAATGATAGACTTCAATCATGCCGCAATTAGATACAATAGGAAAAATCTTAGAAATCATCAGTAAACATGAAGTATTCATGCTCTCTTCTCACATAAATCCTGATGGTGATTCTATAAGTTCTCAACTGGCTTTTTACGCGCTTTTGTCTGATCTCGGGAAAAAGGTATATATTCTGAATGCAGACCCGATCCCTTCACGCTACAAGTTCTTGCCTTATATAGATGCTTACCAAACGGAACTGGATTTTGGTGATCAATCCAATTTAAACGACGTAGAAGTAGCTATAATTCTGGACTGCGGAAATCTAAATAGAGTAGGTGACAAAATATTTGCGAAAATTCACCCCGAATGGACGATCATCAATATAGATCATCACTCAAGCAATGACTTCTTCGGCAGTTATAATTTCGTTGACGTAAATGCGTCTGCCACAGCAGAGATTATTTTTGGTTTCATAAAAGAAAGCGGACTGAGGATTGGCTATGATCGTGCTGTCTGCCTTTATACGGGCATAATCATGGATACAGGGTGTTTTAAGTTTGCAAATACAACTGCGAAAGCTCACAAGATCGTGGCACAGTTGATTGAAGAAGGTGTAAAACCCGATAAAATTGGTGAACTGATTTATGATATTATACCATATCGAAAAGCAAAGCTATTTAGCAAAGTATTGGATACATTGAAACTCAGCCACGATGGGAAGATCGCTTATGTATCAATCACAAACGAAATGTATAAACAGACACAAACAGAAGTCGCAGATACAGAAGGATTCATTGATTACGTGCGTTCACTTGATGGCATCGAGGTTGCTCTATTGTTCAGGGAAACCGAAAACGGTAATATTAAGGTGAGTCTAAGATCAAAAAGCAAACTTGATAAACAGGCTATTAACGTTAATCAGATCGCTAAGGAGTTTGAAGGCGGCGGGCATCCAGAAGCGTCGGGATGTGTTGTTTCTGCACCGTTGGATAAGGCAATAGATATGGTTCTGCAAAGAATCCTAAGGGTTATGGTTTAATAGGATGGATGGTATTTTGGTCATTAATAAACCCTCCGGTATGACATCTCACGATATAATAATCCAGTTGCGGAGGATTCTGCAAGAGAAAAAGGCTGGACACACGGGAACACTGGATCCTGATGCGACTGGAGTTTTGCCTGTATGCCTTGGTAAAGCGACAAAGATAATACAATATCTTGAAGATAACGAAAAAGGCTACGAAGGTACAATGACTCTCGGTGTTACAACTGATACTATGGATGCCAGTGGACAGATCATCAAGGTATCAGATAGTGTTGGTTTGAAACTAGACGACGTCAAGCGTGTAAGTGCCAACTTCATCGGTGAGATCGATCAAATTCCACCGATGGTATCAGCTATAAAGGTCAATGGGAAACGGTTATACGAGATAGCCCGTCAGGGAAAGACGATTGAAAGAACTCCACGCAAAATCCGCATATATGAGCTGAAGTTGACTCGATTCTACGAAGAGAAAATTACAAATATTGATCCTTCCAGATTGTTTGCCAAAGTTGATTTTCAGGTTTTATGCTCCAGAGGAACTTATATCCGATCTCTAGTATCAGACATTGGAGATACATTGGGATGCGGGGCGCATCTATCAAAGCTAGTGCGAACAAGGTCGGGATGTTTTACAATAGCTGATTCCATAGGCTTAGAAGAAATACAAACTGAGCCACAAAAAGCCCTATTATCACTACTTTCAATTGATGATGCACTCTCTTTTATGCCATCAATTGCAATCAGCGACCCAGACAGACGAAAGTTTCTGAATGGTGTTCAGATAGATTTGTCAGACGATTTGGTTCATAATAACGAGATCAAACCTGACGCTTTGGTCAGAATACACGATATGACAGAAACCTTGCTTGGTATCGCTAAAGTTACACAATTAAAAACTGCTTTTAAGCCAATAAAAGTGTTGAGTCAGGAAAGGATTTGAAGATTAAAAGATTCTAAGATTATGACTTGTGCTAATTCTCGTAAATTAAGGAATAAAGCCAGTTTGTAGTAGCTCAATTCATTGAGCGTTTTTATAAAAGTTCGATAAATCGAACTACTACAAACCGAACTAGCACAAGTCGTAAGATTCTAATCTTTTCTGATCTTCCAATTCCGCTTTAGAGTTTTATGAATGTAAATGGATTATTAAAAAAAGGTGTTGTGATTAGCTTTGGTGTTTTCGATGGCGTTCACATCGGGCATCAGGCGCTGATCAGCCGTATGCAACAACGAGCCAATGAGCTAAACACGGAGACAGTTATCGTAACTTTCGATCCTCATCCCGCATTATCAACGTCAGGTGAAGCACCACCGAGTATCACTACAATTGAAAAGAAAATTGAGCTTTTAAAAGCTATTGGGGTTAACAGAGTAATTGTAGAGGACTTCAACGAAGAGTTTTCTCACCTTTCACCAGAAGAATTTGTGTATGATATACTCCTTGGCGAGTTTCATGCCCAGGAAATAGTCGTAGGCTACGATTGTGCGTTCGGCAAAGATAGAGCCGGGGATAAGTGGCTTCTAAAGAAACTGGGGGAGAAATACGGCACCGAAGTTGAGATAATTGAGCCATATAATTTGAATGGTGACGTTGTAAGTAGTACGAGAGTAAGGAACGCAATACAGCAGGGCGATCTTAACCTGTCAAACAAATTACTCGGCAGGCTATATTCTATATCTGGTATAGTTGTACCAGGCAAGGGGATTGGCAAAAAGATAGGATACGCCACTGCTAACCTGCAAACGCAGAATGAAGTCTTACCTCCGTCAGGCGTTTATGCAGTTAGAGTTCACATCGAAGATCAGCCGTTAGATGGTGTGCTAAACATGGGAATTCAGCCTACTTTAGGTGATGGGAAATTCAGGATTGAAGTTCATATTCTGGATTTTGAAGGTGATTTATATGGACGTTATATGGAGGTTATTTTTGTAAAAAAAATACGTGATGAAAGGGTTTTTGCAAGCCCAAAAGAGCTAAAAGAACAAATCGAAAAGGACGAATTTATCGCAAGAGATATATTGAATTGCCATTTCGAGTAAAAATTGACCTTTTCGCAACATTTACGTTTACAATTGTATTTATTTGTGGTATATTAATAATATGCAACTTGGTTTTCGGTTTCTAGCTATTAGTTTTTTTTATTTACAACAAAAACTAGAGACTAAAAACTACAAACAACAAAGGTAAAAACAATTATGGGAGGTTATGAATGGTATTAACTGTAGAATCAAAGAAAGCAATAATAGATAACTATAAGTGTAGTGAAGTAGATACGGGATCATCAGAAGTACAAATCGCATTATTAAGCGAAAGGATTTCATATTTAACTGAGCATCTAAAGTTTCACAAGAAAGATCACCATACAAGGCATGGCTTGCTCAAAATGGTAAGACGTCGTCAGAAGCTTTTGAGTTATCTTCACAAAAAAGATCCTGAAGGCTATACTAATCTGATCACAAAAATTGGTATCAGAGGTTAGAAAAAACATTGTTACTCAAAGCTTCGAGAATATTCGTTTTAATATAGAAGGAGGTGAAATTCTTGGACACCGTTGATTCGTAATTCGTTATTTCAAATTTTGAATATAACGAACTGCCGAATAACGATTAAATCCAGGAATAACCTTGGAAAGACTGGAAATTGAAATAGGAAAATCAATACTTTCTTTAGAGACCGGAAAAATCGCCAAGCAAGCTGATGGAGCGGTACTTGTTCGTAATGGTGATACTGTAGTTCTTGCTACAGCAGTTGCATCGAAAAAAGCACAAGAGGGGTTAGACTTTTTTCCACTGACTGTTGAATACAGGGAAAGAGCTTATGCCGCAGGCAGGATTCCGGAGGTTTATGGAAGACGTGAACCACGTCCTAATACGGGTGAAATACTGACAGCTAGACTTGTAGATCATTGTACTAGACCTTTATTCCCCAAAAATGCACGCAATGAAGTTCAAATAATCACTTTAGCACTAGCCTCTGATCGAGAAAATCCACCAGATACTCTCGCAGTGATCGGAGCCTCTGCTGCACTTTGTATTTCTGATATTCCTTTTATGGGGCCCGTCGGTGCTGTTATAGTTGGTAAAATTGACGGCAAATTTGTTGTGAATCCAACGTATAATGAAGAGCGAGATGGAGATATGGATCTGTTTGTTACTGGTACCAAGGATGCTGTAATGTCGGTAGAAGGTGGAGCTAGAATTCTTCCCGAAAGTGAAATCATTGAGGCAATAGATTTTGCACATCAAGAGATCAAAAAAATTGTTGAATTACAGGAAAAATTGGTTGCTTTATGCGGTAAGCCCAAAAGGACATTTACAACCTTAGGAGCTAATGATGCTTTAGAAGAGAAATTAAGAGCCGCCGCAACTGAAGGTATCGTTAGGTCAATTGGAATCATTGACAAACTAGAACGAGAGCAATACTTGAAGGACTTGAAAAATGACGTTACTACTCCAATGGAGGATGATCACGTCTCTGAAGATGTCATAGATTTCGTTATGACCAAAATCGAAAAAGAAGAGATGCGGCGCGCGATCTTATCGGAATCAAGACGTATAGATGGACGTAATCTTACAGAGGTTCGACCGATAACTAGCGAAGTTGGAATACTTCCAAGAACTCACGGCTCTGCGCTATTTACTCGTGGGCAGACTCAAGCTCTTTGTGTTACTACGCTTGGTATCTCTGGTGATGAAGAAGAAATTAAGGACCTTGAGGGTAAGAGAACCAAAAGATTTATGCTACACTATAATTTTCCACCCTTTAGCGTGGGTGAGGTTTCTCCCATCAGGGGTCCAGGGCGTCGTGAGATCGGACACGGAGCATTGGCTGAACGTGCTTTAACTCCTGTAATGCCGGATGAATCAGAGTTCCCTTACGCAATAAGGGTTGTTTCTGAGATACTAGAGTCAAATGCTTCGTCTTCTATGGCAAGTGTTTGCGGTGCCACGTTGTCACTAATGGATGCCGGGGTACCAATAAAATCACCTGTCGCCGGCGTTGGAATCGGTCTGGTTAAAGAGGGCGATCAAATTGCAATACTAACCGATATGATTGGTATTGAAGATGCTTTGGGTGATATGGATTTTAAGATCGCTGGCACCAAAGATGGGATAACCGCCATCCAGATGGATATAAAAATCGGAGGGGTTCCCAGAGAAATAATGGAAGCGGCTATGAATCAGGCAAAGGAAGCAAGAGCGTATATTCTCGATAGAATGCTCGAAACAATTCCTGAACCTCGTGCCGAAATTTCACTATACGCACCCAGAATCATCTCTTTGAAGGTTCCTGTAGAGAAGATCAAGGATGTAATCGGTCCCGGCGGAAGGGTAATTAGGAAAATGCAGGACGATTACGGCGTACAGATCGAGATCGAGAATGATGGAACGGTAAAGATCGCCTCCACAGATATGGATGCTTCTGATAAAGCAGTTAATGCGATAAGAGCCCTTACCGAAGAGCCAGAAATCGGTAAAGTATACACTGGCAAAGTAACCAAATTAACTGATTATGGAGCATTTGTAGAAATTTTTGCTGGGCGTGAAGGGCTACTCCATATCTCTGAACTAGACGATGGTTACGTACGAAAGATTGAAGATGTACTCAATGAAGGTGATGAAGTCGTAGTGAAACTTGTTGAGATTGATAAGTTTGGACGACTGAATCTAAGCCGTAAAGCAGTCATGAGTGATGTGAATAAGCTTCATAGTCCACAACCTCGAAAGTCATTACGGTTGCCAAAAGGTAAGCGACATTGATTTAACATAAGGAGGGTAATATGGGAAAAGAGGGATTTCTAGGTAGCAAATGGACGACTATCATCCTTGCTGTGGTCTTAGTTATTATGGCGGCTGTACTCATCTGGATATTCAAAACGGGAGGTTTTGATAGATTCAGGCCAAAGAGAAGACCGTCTTTACCACCATCGAAAATTTCAATGAACCACAATCCTACAATGCCCGGAGATCAAGCTAATCTCAGAACAATTGATAGCAGATTAACTGTGGTCGCTGATCTATCATGGAAGAAACTAGCATAGTATCCAATAACCCAATATACCTCAGAATTTTAAGAGCTCGTTTTATTGCTCGAAAGCGAGCTCTTTCACATATTACATATTATCCTCATCTTATAATTTTAATCTTGGTGTCTGTTATATTTTCTGGATGCGGTTATGTGACAGGGTCTGACCTGTTGAGGCATATTAATACAGTTACAATACCTCCAATAGCCAACGAATCAACTGAATACGGACTTGAAGAAGACATTGGAAATACTATAAAACAGGAATTCAACAGACGTTGGGGTGAAGGTGCTGATTCTCTTTTCACTGCGACAATAAAGGATTATAAATATTTACCTTTGAGCCTAGGGCAGAACAACCAGCCTGAACAATATCGCTTGATCATAACAATGTCCTTCATGTTTCAGGATCTTAAAAGGAATAAGATCATCCGTGATGAAAAAAACTACGAAAAAATACATGATTTCTACGTTGTTGTTGGTCGGGGCAAACCTCCTGAGACACTGAAAGAAGCTAAGGATAATCTCATCAGAGAAACAGCACAGGACATCGTTAGTAGTATAGTAGAAGAATGGTAGACCCTCCTGCAACCCCATGTCTCCAGTCAGAAAATAGATCCGCTAATAACGCTGATTAGTGCGAATTTAATAAAGAGATTCGTGATGATTCGCTTAAATTAGCGGCTAAAAGACTAATTGTGATCTCATAGCAACACAAAGCAAGGGGGGCATCACAGATGAAAATATGGGCAGGATGGTCATTAATATTAATACTCTCCTTCGTGATTCTAACATCAGGATGTACACAAAAGGTAAGTGAACTTCCTCCTTTAACTAAAAACGCATCACCTCCCCTGGTTGATGATTTTTCCAATCTTGCTAAATTCTCCGACAATGAAATCACTAACTGGAAATTATCATCCCCGGTCAGTATATATGATAAGAAAACGATCTTTGATTACATAGACGGTGCGGCAGAGCTTTACCTTGCTTATGGCTTCGCAAAGGTTGCATCCGCTGAATACAAAAACGGGCAAACCTCGATAATGATTGACGTCTACGATATGACTATACCTGAAAACGCATTCGGCGTATACAGCCTGAACAGGTATCAGGAAGCTAATTACGTCAGCATTGGTAATGAAGGCATACTCACAGATGCAAATCTGGACTTCTGGAAAGGGAATTATTACTGCAAAGTCTACTCTTTTGATCCTTCTGAGGAATATCAAAGGACTGTATCTGAATTTGGCAGTAAATTGGCATCAAGAATACAAGACGTCGGAGAAGAACCTGCTATACTTAAGAAACTGCCTCAGAACGGTTTGATCCCCAAAACTGCGAAATTCTTTACCAGAAAACTTGGTTTGGATAATATACACTTTGTCTCGGAAGATGATCTATTTAGTCTAACCGGGAATACAAAGGGTGCTGTTGCTGATTATACGTTAAATGAAAGCAGATTTCCTTTATTCATTATAGAATACCCGTCACAACAGAAAGCTGATCTAGCTTTTGAGGCTTATACAAAGTACCTGAATGAAACGTCTAAGGCTGTTCCTTTGGAAGAATCATCAGACGGAAAAGCTAAAATGTTTGAATTGGATGGAAAATTCACTTTCGTCAGTTTGAAAGGTCAGACATTGTTGGGATTCTGGGATGTTGAGTCATTAGAAGTGGCAAAGTCTGCTTTGAGGTATATAAAATGATTTCTGTCGAGAATACATGAAAACAGTCAAATGCTTTAGACAAGGGTATGTAAAATGCCAAGAACAGAAGTTACAGACAAGATGAAGGAAGAAATAAGAAGAAAGGTAAGGTGTGAGTTTCCCGGCTGCAAAGCACTGCAAGACCTTCATTACTATCGCTACATAAAAGATATAGAACGGCAGAATATGTCTATTGAAGAGATCGTAAAGGACATAAAAGATGGAGCAGATGAGATTAAAAAAGAAATGAATGATCTTAAAGAGAAGAACTATGCACTCGATAGACGTTAAAGCAATTCAGGATCTCATAATTCCTCTACTGAAAGTACCCTTTGAGATCAATGATTATAGCTATGACGAAGAAGCCGATGTCCTATATCTAAACTTCAAGAAGCCAAGTCACGCTGATGACAGCGAACTTACAGATAATGACATTATCATTAGATATGAGAATGGTGAAATAGTAGGTATCACTGTTCTTCACGCAAGCGAGAGGAAAAGAGGTAATAAAAATGTCAGACAAAGTAACTAGACGAGATTTTATTAAAGGACTGGCAGTTACAACTGCTGGAATTTATGGTTTACAGTTAGCTGATAGTGTTATAGATCCTAACAACCTTGCTTATGCGCAGACTGGCAATGTCCAGTTGGCTGTTGCTCAGGGGCCACTGGCTAAAGGTGTTGATCCCGAAACGATAAAACGCACAACTAAGCAGGCAATCGCAACACTCGGTGGAATGAGCAAGTTTGTATCCAAAGGGTCAAAAGTTCTGATAAAGCCCAACATTGCGTGGAACAGAACTCCCGAACAGGCGGCGAATACTAATCCGTACGTCGTAGAAGCTGTCGTTGATATGTGCCTTGAAGCCGGGGCAAAGAAGGTGATAGTTCTGGATTATACGATAAATCCAGCGCAGATGACTTATGAGAGAAGCGGGATCAAATCCGCTGTTGAACGTACCAAAGGCAGTCTGGAATTTGCGGATGAGCGTAAGTTTAAGGAAACATCCATACCAAAAGGGGAATTACTTAAATCGTGGATCATATATCAGGATGCTCTTGACACTGACGTACTCATAAACCTTCCAATTGCCAAGCATCATTCACTCACAAAGCTTACGCTTGGACTGAAGAATATAATGGGCTTGATAAAAAGCAGAGAAGAAATTCACACACGAATTGATCAGAAACTAGCTGATCTGGCTACTGTGATAAAACCTCATCTGACCATCATGGACGCATATCAAACACTGACAGCAAATGGGCCTAACGGTGGTATGCCAAAGGACGTTAAGCTGGTTGCGCAGGTCATCGCTGGAACTGATCCAGTAGCTGTTGATTCCTACACGACAACGCTTTTCGGCTTAAAAGGCGAGGACATAGGCTACATAAAGAACGCTAATAAGATGGGTCTCGGTGAGATAAACCTCAGCAAGATCAAGATTCAAAATGTGAAAGTTGCATAATTTTATGGAGTGCGTAAGCTTGCTTGCATATTTGTTTCAGCATTCCAAAAATTCTTTCTCATTATGAAGAAATGGAGTTAAAGATATGCTAAAGACTATCAAGGCAAGATATAAAAATGGAATCATTGAGCCATTAGAGAAGATCGAACTTATAGATGGCTCTGAGATCAATATTACAATTGATGAGAATCATGCTTTAATGTCAGAAGAAGAAAAACTAAAACGCTTTCTTTCCTCTGCTGGAAGCTGGAAAGATTATGTAGATGAAAATTTCTTGGATGAAATTTACGAGCAAAGAAAACGACGAACACGCTCGGAGGTAAACTTATGAATTTAACCTATTTGGTTGAGACTGACTGGGCTGTTCACTGGTTAAGAGGAAGAAGACAAATTATTGATATTATCCAACAACTACAACCACAAGGACTAGGTTTAAGCATAATCTCATTAGCTGAACTTTACACAGGAATATACCGTTCTTCTAATCCATTAGTGACAAAACAAGGACTAAAAGATTTCTTGACACTTGTCACTATCTTGGATGTGAACGAGTATATATGTCAGATATTTGGAAAAGAAAATGCGAGACTGAGAAAAGAAGGACAGATTATTGAGGATTTCGATTTGATGATTGCTACAACATGCCTGTATCACAATCTCAAGCTACTAACAAATAATCGTCAACACTTTGAGAGAATAGAGGGTTTACAAATTGTTTCAGCAGCAATCTGAGAGGTGCCAAAATGCTCAGAATCATTCGTCGTGTTGTTCAGATTCTATTCCTGCTGTTCTTTTTATATTTACTACTTCGGACAGTATATCCAGCAGATTCAACCATCCCCGTTGATTTCATTCTAAGGCTTGACCCGCTTGGCGCCATAGCTACCATGCTGGCATCACGTACCCTGATTGCCAAATTCACGTATTCTATTATTCTCGTTGCTATGACGCTGTTACTTGGAAGATTCTTCTGCGGATGGCTTTGCCCACTTGGCACGACTATTGATATTGCTGATCGCATATTTTTCAAACGCTTTAAACGTCCAAAAGTAAAAAATCCACAACTACGACGCACTAAATACTATTTATTGCTACTATTTATTACTGGAGCCACATTCAGCCTGCAATTAATATGGCTTGCCGACCCATTAAGCATTGTCACCAGAAGCTACGAAATTACACTATATCCATATTTTGGGTATGCGGTCCGTTCGACGTTTGACACTTTATATAAAGTAAAAGGCATTAACGTTGTATCCGAACCAGTATATGGATTCTTCCGTCAATATTTAATCCCTCTTCAACCAACGATCACCAGAATGCACTTACTATTTTTCGCTGTCTTTGCGGGTATATTAACGCTAAGCATATTACAGCGAAGGTTCTGGTGCAGGAATCTTTGTCCATTAGGCGCATTACTCGGTTTATTATCTAAACCCCTTAGTTTCCTGAGACGTACTGTCAGCGATAAGTGCATAAAGTGCGGAAAGTGCCAGCGTGAGTGTGGGCTAAATGCAATACCAGAAGATCCCAAACAATACTGGCAACAGGAATGTACGGAGTGTATGACTTGCGTTAATGTTTGTCCTGTCAATGCCATCAATTTTAAGTTTAAACAGCCGTTTGCTGACAGGACAGAGAAAGCTAAACTCGATCTGTCAAGACGCTCGTTTGTAAGATCGGCGATTGCTGGCGTTGCTGTTGTGCCTTTGCTAAAACTCAACTTTGCCAGGCGGGATTTAAATGAAAAGGTTATACGCCCACCCGGGGCATTGCCAGAAGAAGAATTCCTTGATAAGTGTATACGCTGTGGCAAGTGCATGAAGGTTTGTCCCACAAACGGACTTCAGCCAACATTCCTTGAAGCAGGTGTTGAAGGTATCGGCACACCGATCCTTGTACCAAGAGTTGGTAATTGTGAATATATCTGCGTTTCATGCACGAGGGTATGTCCAACGAATGCGATAAAGGAACTTAATGAAGTAGAAAAGAAAAAGGTTAAGATCGGCACAGCGAGGATTGATACGACAAGATGTATACCCTGGAGTGAATACGAAGATTGCCTCGTTTGTGAGGAACAATGCCCGATCCCGACGAAAGCTATCAAGTTTGAGTTCAGGGATATAGTCACGTTTACCGGGGACGTAAGGCGCATCAAGTTGCCTATCGTTTTAAAAGACAAGTGCATCGGCTGCGGAGCATGTGAGAACAAATGCCCCGTGAAACCTCAAGCGGCGATAATTGTCACGTCACAGATACCGGGCAGGAGTTCAAATGGCGGTATAATCAACGCTTCTGACGTCTCGAAGATGGAAAACGAAAGTCCGCAGAGCATTGGTCGTGTGAAAGTTCCCGGGCAGAAAGAGTAAAAGTCTTATAACAGAAAGGCATTATTTGGTAGTCGCAGGCTTTAGACTGCGATTAGTTGCGCACCCTAAAGGGATGCGACTACCGAGGTTGGCAAGAATGCCGAAGAGCAAAAGACTTTTCATTGTAATAACTATTTTAGTGCTTCTAATAATCATTATTATTGCAGGAAGAAACTACGTTTTTGAAGTTGCGATTACTTCGGGATCATCAATGGAACCAACAATTGAACATGGAGATCATATCCTTGTGAATCGGTTGGCATACAGATCACAAAAGCCTGGCAAAGGAGATATTATCGCTCTAAAAATCGGATGGGTTATGATGGTAAAGCGAGTTCTCGGCGTGCCGGGAGATGTTATCGAACTCAAAGACAATCTTCTATACTGCAATAGCAAACTGATCAAATACGAACAACATTCTAACCTTCCAATCAAAAGATTAAAACAAAGGTCATTTGGACCACTAACCGTATGGGACAAGCACGTATTCGTTATAGGAGACAATGAAGAGCATAGTGTGGATAGCAGAAATTACGGAGTAATATCTTAGGTTCTTCCGTGTAAAGTGTGGGAATGATTCTTGCTACAGGAAAGCAACAATCACTCTCAATCTGAAATGCTCAAAATTGCGAAAGCCAAAAGCTCTTCGCTTTATGAGCTTTATCTTGTTGTTTAT
>Ga0315274_10002627_pt1 | contig 26996 bp, 17 predicted proteins | sample YL17G02_20_MG_FD_203700 | JGI IMG/M metagenome (GOLD analysis project Ga0315274, IMG submission 203700) | Sediment microbial communities from Yellowstone Lake, YNP, Wyoming, USA - YL17G02_20 | ecosystem: Environmental > Aquatic > Freshwater > Lake > Sediment | place: USA: Wyoming | collected...
CGACCATTGTCAGTGTTTGCCTGACTTTCTCCAATTTCCTTATCTTGTCATGTGTTTCCTTAAGCTCGTCCATAGTATCTGCCCTTGTTCTCACAATGATGTCGTAGACGCCATAGAGAGCATAAGCTTCTTCAACTCCCTTAACCTGCCTCAATGCCCTCATCAGCTGCTGGCTGAATTCCTCCGTGCTTACCAACACATAGGCCATAGGCATGCAAATCACCTTCCACTCTCTCTGAACACCCTGGCTTTTAGCTTTTCGGCAGATGCTAGTACGGTTCTCTCTTCCAGATGTTGTAGGGGCATTGCCCCCAGCAGTATCCGCTTCCCTTGTAAATGCAGTTGTTGCATTCCAGCCTGTCAAAAAATCTCCGTCTACTCACGTCTCTCTCACATCTACCTAATTGTACTTACGTGCTTCTAGCTGTTTCTCTACATAAACGCCAAAAAGGTTTGGCAAAGACGATGTCCGCTACGTTGTGGAAGCCCCGCGCGTGATAGCCATGTAAGCCAGTTTTCAACAATCAACTTCAAGGTTGATTCAAAAAAGGTCTCCGTACCGGAGTCAACGCGACCTAATGCATGTTGGCTCTGTTACGTATTGGTTTTCTTCCGAAGCGAATCATGTAAAAATATGCTTGGAAGGACACGCCATTACCGGAGACGTCAGGCATGACCTGTTGAGATACATAAAGAAAACAAAGGATGTAGAGATCGTCAAACTCGAAACAAGGTACATGAAATCAAGAGAAAAGGGTCTAGGACTAAAGCTACTATCCAAAAGCTCGAGATGGATCCATAGCACAAGGCTCAACAAGCGCAACTTTTGCCATTCGTCAAATTGACCCGCACGCGCTCCAAGACACTCGTGGTTGAAAGGTCCTTGCAGCGTTTTTAGTAGCCCGGGATACGTGACTTATCTCGTTCAAATTTCTCACGTCGGATCTCCAAAGAGGACGGGTCTGGCTTGAAGAAAATATCGGTTCAAGTATCAAGGTTAAGGCAAGATTCTTAAATCTTTCACAAAAATCCAAGTCATGTTACGTAAGTGGCGATTGTGTATGTTACACGTTTTCTAGCAACTTCAAGAATTCTTCTTTTGTCAGTTTTGCATCTTTGATTATCTTCAAAAGCAACCCAGGACCGATCTTTTCTGCGGCATGCGCTGGGACAACCGTGATTCTTCCGTCGGGATGTTTCAAAACGACATGACTACCGCGTTTTCTGACAATTTTGAAGTCGAGAATTGATAAGACTTTTATGACTTTTCTGGCTGGTAAAGGCTTTAAACTCACTTGACTGAGACCTCTACAAACTGAAAGCCGATCAGCTCAACGCCCTCTTTCGGTTTAGATCCTTCTGCTTCTAGATAAGCTTCAATGGCCTCTTTGACTCTTATTGTTAGCTCGTCGAGTGTTTTCGCTTGAGTATGACAACCATGCAACTCTGGAACAGAAGCCACATAGTATCCTTCCTCATCTCTTTCAACAACAACAGCAAATTTCAACCAGACCATCCCCTGTAAAAAGCTCACCAAACTACTACTAAAAGCTTACCTCTTTAACCAATTGCGATAGAGTCTCCGCTTGCCCAAAGCGAAGAAATCAACTTTTCTAAAGGCACAACTTCCGCCAAAATAGTCAACAACAACGATAACAGTGATACTTTTGGTAGCCCTGTTTAGGTTCAACACTACACAATTCACACCCATTCCCCAATAGATAAATCTTGACAAAATCCTATGGTAGCCCGGGAGAGACCGGCGCCCAGGCATGAATTCATACGAAATTAGGCCTCGGAGAAACAGCTCTATTTCCCCTTTTTCTTTATTCCAAATGTTTTTCGGCTGGCGAGGCTGAGGGCAAAGCTTGGTTGAGGGTCAAGCAGTTTCCGATATTCAGCCTAAAAATCTGATTTGTAATTTTCGCGCTCCCAATTTGCAGGAGTATCAACGCTGGAAGGTTTATGTTCAGTGGGCTAAAGACAACGGCATGGACGTGTGCCACTTAACGCTCAGTTTGACTGATTCCTTCATGAAGGGCATTGAGGGTGCGGCTCAGGTTCGCAACGGAAAACAGGTAGTCAATATTCAACAGAACAATGTTTTTCAGTATCAGATTTCTAAACCTCGTCGAGAACCGTACGACCTGAGTTGTGTAAGAAGAGGGTTTCAGAAAACAATTAGTAGTGTTCTTTTCGAAGCTTACGTTCTCAACAAAGCAAGAGAAATAACGCGAGAATTCAGCTATCGGGACTTTTTAGAGATAAAGCATGACTCTTTCCGTCGAATCATACTGCGCTTAAAGCGCAAAGGCAAAATTGTGGCTAATCCACAACGCACAGTGCCAAGATTTTACTTTTTAGCTGAACGCGTTAGCGAATACAGCCGTGATGGAGGAACAACACAGTAAAACATTTGTTTACAGATGCCAGCATCCAAACCGAACACAATTGTTTGGTTATAATCCGTTAAGTGGCGATTCCTCCCGTAAAATCGCCTTTTTTTCTTTTGATGAGAAAGTACAATTCTGCGACGCTCATAATAATTGGGGAATGTCGCAGTTCCGCTGCGGCTCGAATCATAATGAGGTAAGTCTAAGATATGCCTGACCGGACTTGACCCCAAATGGGTTTGAGTCCTTTAATAAAACAAATGCTAACAAGAAATGTTATAATTCTCGGGTAGAATGACACTGGTCATAGATGTTGGGTTAATTACAAGATTGCCGAATCCTTGGCTTCCTCTATGAATCTTAGGGTTCCGTCTAAATCAACTGCAACTAAGCCAATGCCCAGTTTTCTGAATGCCTTTCTTCGCACAGTGCGTCCCCGTCTTTCCGTAACAACCAGAATTGCTTGTTGATAGCCGTCAATTTCTGCTTCAACAAGTTGACCGATCCCTTTCACGACTTCATCGTCACCCGGGCCTTTTAACTCGACGGCAATCTTGGAGTTGGAGCTTACTATTATCTCTCCATCAATCTCAGCATTACCTACTCGTATGTTTTGATCAGGAAAGCGAACTCCAAACCCTAGGCCTTGATAATGCCTTCGGACAGCTTCTTTCATGACATTGAGGTCTGGTTCGTCTTTCTCTTTTGTGCTCTTGTCCATGAATTATTGTATTCATTTAGAAAATTTAAGCATAACGCCTACGGAAGCATAGCTTATGATGTGCTCTATCAATTCTCTGCTCGATTTTCGTAGGGCGGTTAATTCCTTTGATGTTTTTTACTAATTCTTTCGAGTTTTTCTAATCTCGATGAGAAGCTCGATCTGCTATTGATGTCTCAGAAACTCAGCGAACATCGGGTGGAACAAACTATATTTCCCTCTGCCCTGACGTAGCAGTAGCTCTTTTCTTTCAAGCCTTGAAAAAAGCTCGGCAACACTGCCAAAGTTCTTGAAGTCACTCGGGGACACAGAGTCCTTCCTTGTTTCAGCTATTGCAGTCATTAACTGTCTTTCCTTCTCTGACGCTGTTTGGTACTTTTGGGAGAAAATAGTCTCGCCAAAGGCCTCCTCAATAGAAGGCCATGCTGCATTAAGGTGTTCCAATCCAATCTTTTGAACTCCATTGGTTCGCATGAGTAACTCAAACATGGCAAACATGATAAGGTAAGGATGACCTCTTGTCTTTTCCGTTATTGTTTCGATTACTTTGTCTTCTACCAACGTTTTGTTTCCAGCGACCCTCAATCTCATTTCAATGGATTCTTTTGCCTCGTCGAATGTAAATGGTTTGAGGTCAAAACGTTTGAAGAACCTTACGACAGGCTCTGCTATTTCGGCTATTTCAGAGAACAAAAGCGACTGAGCAGTCACAACGAGGGAATAGTTGCATTTTCTGTTTACAAGTTCTTGAAAAGTAGTTCTTAAGTTGAGGTATGCCGAGTCCTCTGCTTTGATTGGAAAATGGTGAAGATCGTCAAGCATTATGAAAGCAATCTGGGTTCCTGATGGTTTGAGGTGATCCTCCCAGAGTCTTTGCAAGGCATCCGTCAGAGTGGGTTGCTTTTGGACAACATTTCTTTTCGCCGATATGACGCCCAAGTTAGTGCCCACATCCCATTTCTTTAGTTCACCCTTAATCTTGGGCAGCAACTTTTTCGTTGCATTTGTTGCTGACGAAACTGTTCGCAGAAAGCTTTCGGTGAAAGTTCCCCAACTTTGGCAGTCTTGCGGGGAGAGAGGGAAGTAGATGCACACACATCGAATCTCGTTTTTTAGTTCTTCTAAGGCAATTTGCCTGAGCTTGTAGATTAAGGAGGTTTTGCCTTGGCCCCAAGTTCCTAGGATGGCGTAGTTCAGCGGGGCAGGAGGATCAAGTTGAGCTGAATTGCACGCTGTTTGCTTAAAATATTCAAGTTGCGCTGCCCTGTCTGCGAAACATATTGGCTGAGCGGGGTGTTGAGGAGAAAAAGGGTTGAGCTTGTGATTTTTGTTATGATTGTGATTTTGCAAGGTAACTACCTGTTCAACTTATATCGCTGAATCTTGGCTACCCCGTGGCAGGTGCGATGTATCAAGCGACCACCATAGTACATTCCCTCACCAGGATAGACTTTTCGCCCACAGATAGCACAAGTTTTGTAACCCATGTGATTTTTGTTATGATTGTGATTATAAAACGGTTTTGGTTAAAAGAACAATTAACGTGAGTTTTGTGATGATTGTGATGTTGTGTAACTCCTAAAATGGATTTATGTCGATACAGCCAATGGCCGAATATGCCTTTTTGATCGTCCCTAGCCATAAAAAGAAGTGCGCCCCTTAAACTCGGTAATTCTTTAGGCAAAACTAGACTGGTAGTAGTAGTCTGCTAAAATCACTGGACTACTACTTCTCGAGTATGAGGCGTAGTTTTTCATCATTGAAGCGTTTCAATGACTTCAGCGGAATTCACTTCAGAAAAACTGGAGTGGAAGGGGGAACCTGAATGCCATGGTTAGAAATTGTATGGCAGAAAGTTGCCCAGTCTCCGAAGTTTTTCATGGAACTTAATTGTTTTTGTGTTCAGAAAAAAAATATTTTTTTTCTGCATGCGCTCGTCAAGTTCTTATTGACAGCCCGTTTATGAATTACTTGTCAATGCGCTTCCAGGCTATTCATAAGCGTCGTTCATGAGTCGATTGTAATAATCAACAAAACTAACAAGTTCCACTAAAGCATGCCCTGACCATAAGATTGTTGAAGATACCAGGCAAGAGTGTTAGTAATTACTATTCCAAGATTTCGAAACAGTTAGAAGTAGTCGGGCGCTAAAGGTTATAGGACTACTACTTCTTGTTGATTGTTTCCTAAATTGGTCTTGCCTTGGTTTTCCGCTGCATTTTCGTTTTCGGCTGTAACTCTGGAAGTAGTAGAACACGCGTTTTTTCATTGTTCTACTGCTTCTAATCAGAAAACGGGTTTGTGTTTTGCAGCACCGCATTAGTTCTAATTGAAATAGAACACAATCTTTAGCTTACGACGGTAACTTTTTACTGAGTCGCGTCAATATTACGTTTGGCTTGAAGTATGAGTGAATTGAAAGCGCAGCTTGAGAGTTTTAATTCCTTACTTAAAGAGCTTAAGCAGAATCGAGACCAAACTGGCGGGCTCCGTTTTGGTCGATCTGTGATAGTTGCCAGCGACATTGCGGAGCAGTTTTACTGTGAAAAGAAAGTTGAAATGGGGTATCTCCATGGCGAGGTGGAGACTGAAGCGAAAAACATGGGCACCAAAGCTCACGAGAAACTGACCGAGGACTCGAGGAAAGTCAAGACGGAACAACTGTGGCAGGATATCCATGGTGACAGACCTATCCTTGCTTTGGAGATGTTCCTTCTCGCCAAATACAACGATGTGATTCTAGCTGGTAAGCCTGATTCGGTGCTTTTTGCTCGTGGTTTTCCGCTTGTAGTCTTTGAGTACAAGTTCAGCCGAAGCGGCATAGCTTATCCGTCTTATCATGTTCAAGCGCAAACCTACGGTGTTTTGCTGGAGAATATGGGTTTTGACACGAGTCGACTGTTTTATGCGCTTGTGGTGGCTGACCCGGAGACAAGAGGAAGCAGAAAATTAAGGCAAAATGTGATGCGCACTATAATGGGCAATAGTCCAACGGAAGCGACGCATTCAGTTGACGACGCCAAGATCTATTTCTGCAAATTTAACCGTGCCCGCGCGGAAAAAGATCTGGGGTGGGCTCTCGAGTTCTGGAGCAAGAGCAGGGAAGCCGAATCGACAAGCAACCAGAACAAATGCGCAAAATGTGAATACCAAACCTACTGCCAAGACCCTACTGGCCAAACTCCTTCTTCCAATGATAGTATCTGCTGATTTCTTGTTTGAGGGGATGCTGGGTATTATTACAGGCTTCTTCCCATGTAATGTTTGGGCAGACTGAGTTCTGTGGTTTTGTTAGCCCTACAATCAGGACGAGTTGCCTATTTATATTGGGGAATATTCGCTTTCCATATTTTTCGAGGTATTCTGTCCTGAGTTGGAGTTGATTTTTGTTCTTTTGCTTTCCCTGTTTTTCTGCCACTTTGGCGGTCCATTTGCATTCTCCAAGAATTACTATGTTGTCGCCGATAACTTGGAAGTCGAGTTCTGGTCCTCCAGAGACGAGGGTGTCTGGATGTGCTATTCTTGTCCAGAGCTGGATTTGGCAATCTTGGACAGTGGGTTTTTCGTCGATGATTTCTAGGAGGGAATTTACGAATTGAACCTGCTGGTGTTTGCTGAAGTAGAGTAGTGTTCCAAATATTGACCAAGTGATGGCGTCCTCGCTTCTTAGAGACTGCAGGTCACAGTAAAATCCGAGTTTGACCGATAGAGCCTCAAGAGAGGTCTTGTCGAAGTCTTTGTCGTGATTGCTCCTGTAAAGTTTTTTGATAATGTCCGGATGTGGCCAGACTGAGCGTGAAGGGATTATGAGGTTGTCTTCGTAGTTATAGACACTGATCTTGCCGCCTCTGCTTCGGGCTATCGGAATATCCTTTCCTGTCCAGTTTTTCATGTTGATAGTCATAGAGATCTCGTTTTTGGGTTTATGGCGCTTGTTTTAGTTTTGATTGACATTTTTGGAAAGCAGACTGAAGGCAAAGCTCAAGTTCAGTTATGCTTTCGGGTAGAGGCAGTTTTCCCAATTCCTGTACTTTCTTTGATTCTAGTACGCTCAGCCGGCTTTCCCATATGAGTTCAGAGGTAGATTTCACAGTTCCCTCGGGTGAGAGCCGTCTTAGGGCTTGCCAAATTTGGCTGAACCTGTTTGTTACAAGAACCGAGTCTATGGTTGGGCGTTCAAAAGCATCTCTACCTTTTGTTTGGTAATATAGCCAGTAGTCAAAGAGTAGGCTAATTTCGGCTCCTGACGTTGGTCCAATTTTTTTCCATTCGTCAATTTGTGATCTACTTAACGATCCGAGCAGGTAGGGTTGCCAATTATCTATTTTGCTCAATGCCAATGCTTGTGAATCGCTACTGCTTGGAAGATTCATGAATTGGCTCAAGTCTTTTGAGACCAATACTTGATAATACGCTCTGCTGTTTTCCATTAGTAATCCGGCGAAGAAAGTACTTTCGAGTATTAAGTCAATATCGGATATGAGCTGTCTTAGACTGGTTTTTCCTTGAAAGACGTTTTTAGCGGTTCTTACTAGTTCTATTCTTGTTTCAGGATAAAACTTGTCTGGTGTTAGCTCTCGGAAATTGCCAGAGTATGGGTTCCATTCGTGTTGGATAATTCTTGGGTGAAGGTTTTCTTCAAGAATTGGGACATCTAGGTCTTCTCGGTTTCTTTCGTTTGTTGCACCATGCACTGACGTGTTGTGAAGTCTTCGCATGAAGCGGTAAAGTTCTCTCATTGTTTCTTGATCGAAATGGTAATCTTGGTATCCTGAACCTATAATGTGTGCGCGATTCAAAATGCCGAATGTGAGGATTTTGCCATCGTCGTCTAGAATCTCGTATTTTATGCCAGCCCAGTTTGGAGGTACTGTGAAAATTATTCTACCGTTTGAGATTGTGGTCTGAATTCTTTGAGCTGTTCCGCAAAAGTGAATCCACACTGTCGTGCCGTCTTTGAGGCCTGGTGTGAGGATTATTCCTTTTCCGTCCAGGGTTTCATAGCCCCATTGTTCAATAGTGATTTTTTCGGCAGTTTTTGGAGCTTTCTCTTCGGAAGAGGGGATTTCGGCTATACTAATTTCAGATAATGTTACTGAATCTGTGAATAGTTGTTGCCAATTCCAGTTGACCGAAGGGGGTATTAGCCAGGCAGCTTCGACGTTTCCCCCATTTCTTGCGTCCTGAAGGAGTCCCGTCTTCGTGAAGTTTGGGCTTCCGAATAATACCCAGTCCCCAGTCTTTGTCTGGAAAACATACATCTTTGCATGGAGGATGCGAGGAGGTTTAGATCTGATTTGTTTTGCGGGGAATTTTTCGTAGAATGTTGTTTTTGCTTCTTTTCCTACTGAGAAGCGAGCTGGGTCAATTGCGAAGGTGAGGTTTTTTCCTAAAACTTCCGATGCTTCCTGCAAAAACTGTGGGTCCTCGCTGTGTGTTGGAGCAATTATAATTGTCTTTTCTATCAGAGGAATCCTTTCTAGAACCTGGGTTAAGATGGGTTTGCTGCAAGAGTGGAGAAAAGAGCTGTTGGTATATCTTGTTGTTCCTGACCTAACGTCTATTATCGTTGACGCAAAATCTTGCAGTTCTTCCTTGGCTAATCCCAAAATATGTTCTGAGGTGAAGTTTAGGAAATCTGCTACATTTTGAAGGATTTCAAGGTTGGGCTCGGTCAGAGGGATTCGGGCTGAGCTTGTAATTTCGAGGTTAGATTCAACTCCGCTTCTGGTTAAGTTGTGGCTACCTGTTACTAGAAGTAGATTTTCTACGTCTATAGCCATGGTAACTTTAGGGTGGAATGCACCTTTTATTTCATTGGCGGGGTTTAGAAAGTAAGAGTTGCATAACCAGGGTGGCTGAGGTTCAGGCAGGGTTTTCATTTTTTCTTGGAAGCAGTCTTTGTCGGTAATCACTATGCTTGTTTTTCTTCGTCCGCGGTCCATAGCGACTATTGAATCGAGTATGTCCCAATCAAAATCATAGGTTGTTGTGATTAGGGCTTCGTGACGTGGTAGACTGTTTAGCTGGTCCCTTACTGTTACCATTTCAATTCCCTGAGTGCGCTCTATATTCATTTTCGTGCCTGTTCAAGAGCCCTGCATCTGAAATCCACGCGATGGCGGTGTCAAGCCGGCCTCTATTTTTGCCATAATCGGTAGGTTCATCAGTGCAGATTATGAAGTCGTTGTTTCGGTCAATTTTTCTTGCATAAGGACCTTTGCTTCTGGCAACGTCTTCATGTTGTTCGATTGTCCGCTTTGTTGCTCGGTCGACCCAGTCTCTTATGGTTGATTTGGAATTGAGCGATTGAAGTTCTTGTAGAAATGTGAAGGAAGAGAAAACACAACTGTGCTTCGTGAAGGTCTCTGATAGCCATTTTGCGTTGAAACATTCTTCACAGCAGGCTGCTTGGAGAAGAGCTATTGCGCCCCATCCTGTCAAGCCGAAAGCGTTTTGTCTTGATTGGCTTATTCGGTCTTGAATTGTCTCAAAGCCGTATGGGCCATCAGCTTTTGGGATTTTTGTTTGAAAGGTGTTTCTGCTGGTTTGGAATTGTTCTGAGAGTTCTTTTGTTGCATCTTCTATTTGTTTTTCTGGTTTCCAAATTGGATCGTTAGCGAGAATTTTGGCTGCTTCTTCAACAATTTGATTTTGCGAAATTCCACCTTGGCGGTTTTTTGCTGCCAGTGAGACACCCGCTAAAATCGCGTCTGCTCCATATGAAGCATGTGTGTGAAGTTCATGGTAGGCTATTATTGCCGTGGCTGAAGTTTCTAACAGCGAGTGTGGGATAAATGCTTCATTCGCTTTGAAAGAATGATAAAGTGCTGCTCTGCCGATGTCCTGGGGTTTGAAGGGCAAGTTGAGCGATCCACTTCGTGTGGCGGTAAGCAGAGTAATGTCAATCAAGTCTTTAAAAAGCGCAGGTTGCTTCAGGGATGAGGTTGCAGCTTCAAGAAGAAGAATTGATTCTTCATTTTCTTTTGTTAGTCCATGGAGGCATACAGCTTCGCCGAGTTCTTCGAGCGCGTTCTTAGTCCAAACAGTTTTTTTGACAAATTTGTGGGGTGCGATTATTCGGTTCCAGTTTTTTTCGAATTCGCCTGATAGGCGTTTTCCTATCTCCGTGGACGTTTGGATGAATTCGTTACGGCGAGTTGAGAATTGCATTGATTGGAGCAACCTCATGTTTTCAAGTGCTCTTGAGTATGCGTATATTGGAATTATGCTGGGTCCTGATAGGAAACTCGAGAAGTTGATTTCATCTTTTTCTATTTTGGTTAAGGCAGAGTTAATTCTGTCTACACCCACGGGTCCATGGTGTTCTATTCCCGAATTTCTAGCGTGAAGTACGTCGGCTGTTGCAAAGATCCTGTAGTATAACTCGGTTTTTTCCTCATATTCGCGAAGAGTGAACGAGTTTTTTGATATCTTTCTCTCTTGGTCTATTTGCGTGATTATCCAAACCAACCAAGAGGTAACTCGCAGATAGGGTGTGATGAGTGTTATGTATGGAAAGAACACTTCGTTTATGCAATCTCGCAGCTCGTTTAGCCTTAGATGTTGAATCGCTTCGATGTCTCTTGATTCAAGTTCAGTCCATTCTGGAAGCAAGCTTGCTGCTCCTGGAGAGGTGAGACTGCTTAATACCCCATCGTCAAGTTACAGTCTATCATGTTTTATTGGTTATAGATTTTTGGATAGAGACTGAAAAACAAATCGTGAGGAGTTGTTTTGTCGTGTTTCAAACTCGAGTTCGGATGAAGCTATTGTTTCAGCACAACCAAACGGGCTCAAGCGAACAGGTCTTCTTCGACCAATTTCATGTATTTGTTAACGTAGAACATATCCGGTTCGTGCCTGAGGGATCTTACTCTGATTTCGAATTGGGGATTTTGGGTGTTTGTGCTGTCGAAGAAAATTAGTCCAATGCTGAAAATCATGCACAGTGATTCTAGCCTGCTTTTGTCTTCTTCACTGGAGTTTCTTGGCACGACGATGTAGGTCTTGTGGCTGAAAGTTTTGTATGCGCAGGCTTGGCCGAAGGCTGTGATTAGTCCTGCTGTGTCTGTTTTTATTTCGGCTGAGACGATTACAACCTCGTGCTTTACAATGTCTGATGGTTTTGATTTTTCAATTCCGATCACGTCGGGGGTTCCCCATTTGTCCTTGAAAAGGTTTCCTCCCAACGCTTTTGCTTGCGTGCACTCTTCCAGGTCATTCACGAGGTAGTCTGCGAATGACTGGTAGAAATCTTCCTCGTTAATTTGAGGAGCAACTGAAGTTCCGCATTCATGAGGGGTGATTTGGGTTTCTCTGAAAGTCACGTGTCGGAAAAGACCTCTGCCTGCTTTGTACACTTCTTCAGGTCTTGTTGCACCCAGTTTCCAGACTGTTCCATGTATTGTGTTTACTGGAACATCTGCTAGGCTTTCTTTGATTTCGTTGATTAGCTGGGAATAGCGTATGCCTTGAGGGTTGTTTTTCAGAATTTCAATTGCTTTCGCCTGAATTAGTTCTCGCCTGGTTGTCATAATGAGTCAATAGAGTATAGTTTGCATTTAGATTTGGTGTACAACGGTTTGAGCCTTCAGAAAGCGCTTGCAAGTTTTGTTATCCCTTCTTCAATTTTGGCGTGATGAATTGCGTAGACTCTGTATCCTAGAGCTTTGAGTTTCTTTCTCTTTTCTGCATCTTCTCTTCTAACGTAGTCTTCGTCGTGTGGTGGACCATCCACAAACAATGCAATATTCTGTTGTTTGAAGAAGAAGTCGGGTTTTGCGATGCGTACGTCTTTGTCGTATATTATGTGTTGTGCTTCGTCGGGTAGTGGGAGTCCTCCGTCTGCAATTTTTCGCAGGACTGTTCGTTCTAGTTCTGAATCGCATGCTTTCAAAAGGTCGTCTAGTTTTTGTTGTTGGTTTGTTGGTGGGTTGTAGGTTGTTTTTGCGGTTTCCAGTTGTCGAAGCGTGGGGAGTATTAGGTTTCTGTCGAGTTTTTCGTGTTCTCTTTGGTTGTAGTAGTTGAGGAGGCATTCGTAGCAGGCTTTGGTGCATCCTGCTTGGGGGTCGTTTTCGTGGAGGAGTTCTCTTGTTCTCTCGGTGACGCTTGTGAAGCCTTGGGTTGTTGTTAGGGCTTTGATTGCGCCTGTTCCGCCGCCGGCTGTTTCGTAGAGGATTATGTCGTATTTGTTGGGGTCGGTTTGTTCTTGGGTGATGAAGCCGTCTACTTCGCTTTCGTCCAAGTTTAATGCAATTTGTAGGCCTTGGAGGAGGGCTTCTTGCATTGTAAGGTAGAAGGCTTCTGTTTGAGATTGTTTCAGGCCTTTTGGCGGGGGGATTTTAATGGTTGCGACGTCGTGTGTGCCTACGGTGAATAGCATTATTCCTCGGATTATGTCTTCTTCTTGGGCGTTTTTTGGGCAGTGCGAGTTGGATTCGGGGTCGATGTGTTGGTCTATTCTGTCTTCGCCAAACAGCCATCTGTTACAGGCTGAACAAAGTACAAATCCAGCATCTTGGCCGTCTTCTTGGTTTCTGTTTGTCCCCTTGTTTATGTGTATAATGCGGCCGTTGTGTTCGTATTGGATTGTGAGGGATAGGTCGTGGTTGCTGGTCACTGTGTATTCTTGGGTTTTGTCTCCTGCTTCGTAGTGGGTTGATGTTTGGTAGCCTAGTCTCATGCGTTCTTCTTCGTCGCTGGTAATTCTGAGTCTGCGTATTGCGTACATATCTGGAAGTTGCATGGCGTTTGGGTTTGGATGTTCCCCTGTTAGCGGCTTTTTGCATTTGGGACATGCTGCTGCAGTCTTCGCTGCGTCTCCTCTGAGGACGTTTGAGCAGTTGGGGCATATTAGCATGTGTTCTCTGACTGGTTTTTGGTCTCTTACTTTGGGTCTGGCGTAGGAGACGAGGTATTTGGCGCCTCGGAAGTACACTGTGTTTCCGGGTGCAAATTCTGATAGTGCGATTACGTTGTCTCTTTGGATTTCGTCTTCTGATTCGCTGAGTGATAGAACTATGTTGCTGCTGGGGAAGCCGTAGTTTGGGAGGAAGCCTCTTGCGGAGAGGTATCTGTAGATGTAGAAGTCTTTTTCGCCTTCTCTCATATTCTTGAGCTTTTGGGCTATGGCTTCGATTCTGTTTCTGTCTTGGCTGGATGGGCCTTCTTTTCTGTTTTTGGCGCTTAGGTCTTGGTGTTCTCTGTCGAGGGTTGCGTATTCTTTTCGCCAGTATTCAAGGGCGTTCTCGAAATGTTCTGTGAAAGAGTCAATGGTATTGGCAGCGAAGCCTTCTGTGAGCCACGGGTAGTTCGCCATTTCAAGCGAGAATGCGCTTCGAGTTGATTCCAGAATCCTGGTCTTCGCCTCTGAGATTCTCTTCGACAAGTCATTCTTGTAGTCGGGCAACATTGGGTAGTTTGGTTCTTCGAGGTCTAGGAATTCGCCGATTCCAGTTTTTAGTTTCGTTTCCATCGTTTCAAGTATGAGCGAGTGCAGGTGTGTGGTTATCAGTTGTTTGTTGTCTAGCATGAATCTGGGGGAGGTGATTTTTCCTGAGACTATTTTTTCTGGGAACCGGTAGAAGTATTGATCGTGAGGGCCTCGGGAAATGCCGCTTCCGCAGAATGTGGTTATGATGGAGGGTTGGCTTTTTCTTCCTGCGCGTCCTGCTCTTTGAGCGTAGTTGCTTGGGCTTGGGGGGACGTTTCTCATGTATATTGCTGAAAGTTCGCCTATGTCGATGCCCAATTCCATAGTTGGTGTGCAAACGAGCACATTTAGTGGATCGGTTGGGTTTCTGAATTTGGCTTCAATTTTCTTTCTTTCGTCTCCATCAAGTTGACCACTGTGCTCTTGTGCTTGTATGCTGACTGTCTCCTTAAATGGCTGCGAGTAAGCAAGTCTGAAGTAGTTTTTCTCGAAGTCTCTTTCTTGTAGTGGTCCGCAGTCTGATCCGGTGCAGAGGTCTATTGTTGTTTGGTGGTGAATTAGGCCGCATTTTGGACAGACTTTATGTTTTGTTTTTTTGAGCGCTTGAAGTTGAACTAGCTCAGAGTTTAGCATGAAAACTTGTCCAAGAGGTATGCCGCGGTAGCCTTTTACATCATGTTGGACCAATAATTGGGCTAGATCTTGGTCGGACAAGATTTCAACTATTTTGCTTAGGAGTTGTTGGGCAGTATCTTGGTCGACTCCTAGGACTCTCTGGGTCCATATCATCAGTCGGCTTTTGGGACCGGTTAGCCTGTAGATTATTGTGGATCTTCCGCCTTTTCGCGCTGAATCGGAATATCCAATGACTGTTCCTGGTGATTCGGCGCCGATGTCGAACTGGCATTCTTCGGTGAGTTTTGAGATTATCTCTGTTTGGAATTCCCTTTGGTTGATTATGTCGTTTTGATGGATTGCGCGTTTGCTTCTAAAAATGTCTAAGATGCCCGTTAGGTAATCGTGTCTTTCGGTTGATGTAAGTTTATCGAGTGGCTTGACACCTTTCCATACTTCGTTGTCTTTGGATAATCCGTCAAGTCCGTTGTATATCACTTTGACGAGGCCTACTTCTTCGAGGTTGCGTTGGTTTTTTCTTGTGGATGCTGCGAGGTCTAGGATTAAGTTGTATTCTAGGTATCGTTGGTATGCTTCGTCTGCTTCTCTTGTTTTTACGTATTTGCCTTTTGCTCTCGCATAGTCGGGGATTACGCTGTTTTTCTCCATGGTTTTGAATATTCTTATGCCGGTGTGGTTAACGTCAAGTCCCTCGTTAGAGCTTTCTACGAAACCGCCATCGATGAGTGCGTAGTAGAGTGCTTGTCTGAAGCGTATTCTTTTTTGGAGGTTGTTCATGTGGGCTGCTTGTAGGGCGGTGTCTTGTCGGCTGTCTGAGAAGGCGATGATTTTTCGTTCGTTTGGTCCCAGTTTTGAGACTATGCTTGAGACGAGGACGTCTGTTCCTGTGCTTCTGCCGATTGAGCCGAAGGTGAAGAGTTTGTTAAATTCCCGTGGTTTTCTGTCGTAGTATACTCCGCATGTGGGGCAGAATAGGAATGGTGCTGAGACGAGGATTACTTCGAGTTTGTCGTTGCAGTTGCATGTTGCGTCTATTTTGTTGCAGTTTGGGCAATAATTGGCTTTGTGGGGTTTAGCTTCTTCGTGGCTTTGTCTAAGTTCTTTTTCGCTGTCGAACCATTCTGTTGGGAAGGGCACGGCATTTTCATCGTAGGTTCCGATGAGTATGTAGGCGTTTTTGCCATGTGTTTCTATCATGTCGATGTCTCTGGGGTAAAGGGTGTTGTCTTCGGCTATTGTTACGCCGTAGAATTCTTGGCCGCATGATCGGCAGAAGTTAAGGGGGAAAGTGACTCTTGTTTTGGAGTCCTTGGCGCAGGTTGGGCAGGTACTTTCTCCTCTTTCGTTAAGGTGTGGTCCTTCTTTGGTGAGGCAGGTTGTGATTGTTTTGCCTTGGGAGAAGAACGTGTGGATTTTGGGGACGAATTTGGGTTGTTGGGTGCCGAGGATTTCTATGGTTCCGACTGAGCCTGCGAGGAGTGCGGCTTTGAGTTCTTTTGTGCAGTCTTCCATGCGGAAGCTGGGTCGGTGTTTTTCTTTGTATTCTTTTAGTATTGTTGTGAGTGAGAGTGAGTTTTCTGGGAGTTTGTCTTCGAGGAATTGGACTGTTTGTTGGGAGGATAGGATTGTGCCTATGGCTTCTGGGGTTTTGTCTTTGTCGGCTATTGTCGTGCCTGTTAATGCTTCTATTAGGGTGATGGCTTTTTCGAGGGTTCCGTCGAATTCTTCCAGCATGGCGTTTGTGACTTGGATTGTTGGTGGCAGTGGTGCTGGGTTGGGTCTTGGGGTTTTGAGATAGTGTTCTCCGATGACGTGAGCTGGTTGGAATTCTTCGCTGAAGAGGTTTTTTGCGAATTGGGCGATGAGTTCTTCGCCTTTTTCTCCTTTTTCACTTTGAACTGTGGCGCTGGTGCCGATACATCTTAATGTGCCAATTGTGCCTGTGCGTTGTTTTAGTCGTCTGATGAGGCAGGCTACGTCGGCGCCTTTCTTGCCTGAGTAGGTGTGGATTTCGTCTAGGACGAGGAATTTGAGGCGGCCTTTGTGTTCTTTGGGGAAGAGTTTTCTGTCTTCAAAACGTGTTAGGAGCAGTTCTAGCATGACGTAGTTGGTCATGAGTATGTCTGGTGGGTTTGCTTGGATTTCGTCTCTGGAGAGGAGTTCGCTGTCGTAGGGTTCGTCTCTGCCTGTGGCTGTTTTGAGTGCTGCTCTTGCTTCTTCAGGACTGTTTTTTGTGTCGCCTGTGTAGAGACCTATTTTTAGTCCTGTGTCATGCAGTCTTTGTGAGAAGTCTTCGTATTGGCTGTTCGCCAACGCATTCATCGGGTAGACTATTATTGCTTTTATGCCGCTTAATCCTTGGTCGCGCATTCTAAGGCATTCATTGATAATTGGTATGCCAAAGCAGAAGCTTTTGCCTGAACTCGTTCCTGTTGTCACAAGAGTATTGGCGCTGTCTCGGAGGATTGAGAGAATGGCTTCACTCTGGTGCTTGTAAGGGATTATGGTGCTATCGGTAAGCTTCCCGTAGGGATCTTTTTTGGCAAATATCTTGAGGACATTTTTGTGAAGTATATTATTGTCCACTAGTTTTTGGAGGCTATCGCCTTGTTCAAAGCGACGATTAAGCTGAATGTAGGGGTCTTTCCAAAGAAGGGTACCTTCTGCAATCTTGTTTTGAATCCATTCTTGAATTATCGGATTTTTTATTCTTTGAAAAGTATTTACGTACGTTTCATACGAATCTTGCACGTTCGCTAAAGTCTCAAATGGGTTCAAATATTATTTCTCCTTTGATTGTTTCAGGTTCAGCTCCATAAGCTGATTAAGTATAATTTTTTGAACAGGAGGTCTTATGCCAAAACGCGTTTTACCTCGCTCATTTTGAAAGAAACCGTGAATATCGTCCAAATTAGTCCACTCATAGCATTTTAACACTGCTAAATCCATCTCAATGTACAGTTGTCTCATAGTCTGTACGTCTTTGTCGTTTACTTCAGGGTTGTGTACTAAATTATAGATTTCAGTAAGCCCTAAGTTACGATCGAGCATTATTTTTCTTCTGTAATCGTAGTATTCTGACCCTATTCTCTCTGCATCACGTACATTTTTCTCTGAGGGCCCATTTGGAAAAGGAAATGTGTCAAAACAAGTGGTGGGCGTATATCTAATGTCTGTTCTTAAAGTAGATGCATTTCTTCTCAACCAAACTTCATGTATGCTAGATTGTAGTACTGAGAAATGATAATCGTCATCAAATGCAAAAACCACAGTGGCGTCTGAGCAACAAATGCTAGTTGGAACATATGCTAATGAATGAATCTCACTATGCCTACTTCTTGCGATAATCCTGCTCAAGCCCGCAATAGCTTTTCTAAGCTCGCCTCTATATCTAGCAAATAGCCACCAATTTTCTCTTTCGCTTTTCTCACGAATTCTGTCTCGTTCAGGTTTTACTCTTTCCTGTACGATCTTCAACAAATCAGGATAGTTCATCGTCTTTTCTAATTCCCAATCTCTAAAGCAGATTACTTGACGGCTGGGTTCCTGTCTTGGATTTGTGTTAAGGTCTTCTCCTGTAAGAAAAGGTAGGATACAATCCTTGTTTTTTGGGTTGCTTAAAATAAGCCTTTCCGCTTCCTCATTTTCGAGAACAAAACCGATACTTCGAATTGAATCCCCTAAGAATGATTTATTTTCGTTTTGAGGAAGATACTTGGCCTCTTCCTCAGGTTGACTATCAAGTCTCGAAGACACAAAGAATACTGCATTACCGTCCAATATTCTTGGTCCCTTCCACACTCCTTTCCGAATAGCTACAAGATTAACTTCAACATTTGCTGCGCCTATCCATTTCACAAAACGTCGTGCAAATATTACCGTTCCTTGATTTTTTATTATAACAGCTAAACCAGCCTCTCTTGTATCTCCCTGCCCAATAGTTTTTGTTGCAATCATTCCAAGATGCCCATTTTCCTTCAAAATCGAAAACGCGAGACGGAAGAAATAGGCACAAAGATCAGCCCGCCCTTTCGTTGGTTCATATCGATAATCCAAAAAGTTAGTAAATTTGTCTCCATAAGCACCTCTAATTTTGTAACCGCCTAGGAAAGGTGGATTCCCGAGTACTACATCAAAGCCGCCTTTGGAAAAAATATCTGGAAATTCTAAATGCCAATGAAAGAATCGATACTTAAGCGAAAGCTTGTTAACAGCATTGATAGTAGCAGAACGGACCGCATTCTCGTTATGATCATTAAGAACCCTTAGAGTTGCGGTTGTCGGAGGTGGAGGCTGATCTAAACTTAACGTCCAAAAGAATGGCGCAGTCCAAGTGTCTGAAACCGATTTCTTGCTATGCCATTCAGACGAATCAATAATCGAGGCGTATCTATTCTTTTTCAGTTCGACATCTTCAACTGCATTCTCTTTGATGTCGCTCAATTCTTCGTATCTAGAAATCCAATCTACTGTGGGTTTTACTCCAAATGCTTCATCTAAAGTGATCATGGATCTTTGGTTTTTATTAATTGAGGAGTATTTTCGGGATAGGTCTTTTTCCTCGCCATAGCCTGATACATACGCATTATCGGGAATGCCTTCTTTCAGATAGTCTTCGTTTGTCCCGATGAGACTATTTCCGCATTTAATATGATGATCCAAAAAGTTTAAAGGCATATCTTCAACGCATGAATTGATCCATAAAGAAACCTTGGCCAATTCCACAGCCATTGGGTTCAAATCAACGCCATATATACAGTGCTGCAATATGTCCCTAGTAGCTCGCTTAACTTCCCTATCCGACGGCTCATTTTGACTAGACCTCAGCCTAGCCAATTCTTTGGCTAGATAGTTGTTTGCAGAGATTAAAAAGGCCCCACTTCCACATGCAGGGTCGCATATTCTAATTGAAAGAATCGCTTTATCTTTGTCCTCTGTTCCCTTGAACTTTTCTTCAACAACAAGTTTTAATGCATTTTCAATTAGTTCATCGATTAGGCGAGGATTAGTATAATAGCTGCCCGTCGTTTTTCGAGTTGTTCCACGAGCGTCTAAGAAGAAAGCAAATGCTGGAACCTTACATTCATCTGTTTCTTCTTCATGGTCGAAGACTTTTGGAACGAATTCTAAAAGGCTCTCATAAATGGAGCCAATCTCTTCAACGCCTAAATCTAGATAGTTGATACGCTTTAAGGCCCCCTCTTCTTCAACAAGAGTCAAATGTCTAATTGTCTTAGCAATCTCCTCATTTTTACATGATATTTGTGAGAGGATTGAGAGTTCAGAATCATCAAAAAGGCTACCATTGTATCCAAAAACCTTGAGGGGAGGACAGCCCCTTCTTAACATATCGAAGGTGACCTTCAACCCTTCCCACAAATCAAAATGGTCATCCTTTCCATGCTTTGTTTCTGCCAGTTCTCGCAATCGCATAATACTGTACTCCTCAGCGTAGAGGGAATCTCTTGTTGGCAGCATGGCGCGTTGCTCAGCAAATAGCAAAAACAGTAGTCTATATACTACTCTCAAGAGTTCAGAGTAATATGCCCTACAAAACTCTTCATCCTCAGTCATCTTTTTGGCAAGCTCGGTCGTTAAGAAGCCATTGCCTAAAGCTTCAATAGCCTTCTTCACATTCCGTCGTAAGTTCTCGCCAACAGTCACTCCAGCGGTAACGCTTTCTTTGTAAAACTGCTCTAACGGGCACACGCCATCTTTATCAGGCATGAACCTGCTAGCGTGAGCCATTCGGTACATTGCTCTAAAATCAGTGAAGCTCCTCTCGCGGAAAATATTTTCTATGTCAAACTCGACGTAACCCTTAGTGGTAGTATGATAATATTCACGGAGAACACGAAGTAAAACACCGTTGGTGACTATTCCCCACTTGAAACCTTTGGTCACGTTCAGATAAGCCTGCAACTCATCATGCGGGCTCCGACTTCGCCCTCGTCTAACAACTTCCCCCTCGGTGCCGTCGCCAGCTTCTTCCAGATCTTGCGAAGGGGCTACCATATGCAAAATTGGCGCTCCAGCGCTAATCCAGCCTCTGTGAGAAAGCCTGAACCTAAGCTTATCATCGCCGTCGACAGCAATTTCTTCTTTGATGAAGCCTGGATCAAAACCCAACTCCTTGAAAAGCGGAACCATCCACTTGCTTCTGGCATCGGACACATTCATCTTTAAGTAGCGATTTGACAAGGAATCCCAACGCTCACGAAGGCGATCCCAAGAATCAACAATCCACTGATCAAGTTCTGCCTTGTTCTTAGGCGCAACTGCATTGAACGTTGCAAAGGATTCTGGCTGAACTTTTGGATTAGCCACTTTTTCTCCGCGAATAATCTCCAAAAACTCGGATGTAATTATGCCGCCATTAGCTGACATGTTAGAAAGCGGATTCTTTCTCAACTCAGCTCCCTCCCAAAGCAGGATAGTAAACCGTAACACACAACAAATCTACGGATGCAACAGATAAGTTATCGATGCCTTCGAGCCACTGTTGCTCTCCGCGACCTTCCAAGCTCTTCTTAACCTTCGCCCTCTCAACCGCAAGCTCAGCACAACGTTCTTCAGCCCTCTTCTGCAACGCCGTTTCTAGATTCAACTTAGATAAAGCTGAACTCAAGTCCTCTTTCATTTCAGCTTCAGTTCTTGTATGAACAACAGGGACGGAACGGGAAAGCGCATCAACATCAGCCTGAGACAATTTACCCTCACCGTGCACTTCAAAACCAACTCTTAAAAGCCCCTCAACTATAGACACAGGTTGCGTATGAACCGCATACCTCGCAAGAAAAGTATAAACTGCAGAGACCTTAGGCGCATTTCTTGTCGCTATGCAAGCAGTACGCCCATAAATATCCGAATCCTTTGAGGAAAAAGTAAGTTGCTTAACTAGATCTATCAAATTCCTAACAAGCCGATGCCCTAAGTCAATGACCTCAAGCTCAGGGTCATCTCTGCCCCTCAACGGATCAAAAGTCACCCTTTTCAAAATTGGGTCACTCAAACCCTGTGACAGTCTTTTGTCTGAGATATTTGAGAGATCGATCTTAAAGGTTTCATCAACGTTGCCAGTAATTCGGCAGCCAAACCTGTTCAACCCACTCTTCACAAAGTTTTGAATCTGCTCTCTGCTCCCAATCAGGTTCTCTGTCTCAGTCAACCTCTTTTGAACTTCAGATAAATCAATGCTGGATTGACCGTAGAAGTTATCATTCTTCATCCGCTGAATTGACTCATCAGAAAACGGATTAATCACCTGCTCCGGTTCAGGCGACATGTCCTTAAGAAAATCATCCAAACCGCGCTGGCCGATCTTGACATCATAACCCTGCTCCCTAATCAGATCCAAGACAGAGATGTCGTCACCAAAAAAAGGCGGCGAAAAACCGAAATCCTGCCGAATCTGAAAAGCCTTCTCCACCAAAACCTTCAGAATTGCAGCTTCCAACGAATCATTCACGACCATGGTCCTTATGAATACTGTGTCTTTAGGTTGCCCGTACCGATCAACACGCCCATTTCTTTGCTCAAGCCTGTTTGGATTCCAAGGCAACTCGTAATGGATTATCTGAGAAGCAACATACTGAAGGTTAATTCCTTCAGAAATGCAATCAGTTGCTACTAGAATGGCCTGAGATGCCTTTTCGAACTCTTTGAACTTCTCAGCTCTTTGCGCCTCGTTCATTGAACCATCAAGCGTGGAAACTTTTACTTCTTTGAAGTTTCTGTGTTCTGGAATATTCTTTGCAAGATAGTCCAGCGTGTCTCTATACCTAGTGAAGATAATGACTTTGGGAATCCTTCTAACCATAATGCGCAACGTATTGTCCAGCAATTCCGTCAGCTTGGTGTCTTTTGCTGCAGTCACTTTTTGTGCTTCAAAAAGCGTTCGTTCCAAAAGCTCCTTTTCCTTCAGAAGCGCCTCCTTGTCTCCAACCAAATAACGCTCCATTCGAGCCCCTGTTTCTTCATCATCAACACGTTCACCGGTATCGTTGTCTAAAACCTCAGCACGCGCTTCTTCTTCTGCAACTGATGCCTCTTCATCCGTTAGAGCTTCTTGAGCGGCTATTTTCTTCTCGATAGTTTTCAAGCGATTCTTTAATGAACAAACAAGAGAGTTGGGGGAACTCAACGCTCGCTTGTGAAAATGAGTCACGGTCCACTTGGCAATTCTCATCTTAAAAGTGCGCTCACCCCCCGCAGTAGACAGGATGTGCCTTCCAAGCTGCTCAACCTCATCCATCACATTGGATTCCAGAGGCGAAAGCTTCACAAAAACCTCATCGGCATCCCTCTTAGGAAATGGGCTTTTGTCGCCAGTCTTGCTCATCTCTGCTTCAACATCGGATCGTCGTCGCTGACAAACATACAACTTTGCAATTTCACGATTAATCACCGGATCACTATCGGAACCAGTTACAGCTCCAACCTCCAACATCTTTAGTAGGCTAGCAAAAGTGTCAGTGTAGCCGTTATGCGGTGTCGCAGTCAGCATAATCAGATGCCGCGTCTTCTTAGAGAGATCGCGCATCAGTTCCCAGCGTTCCATCTCCACCTTCTGCTTAGGATCTGACTGATGAGGCTTGGCAACATTGTGAGCTTCGTCCACCAAAATGATGTCCCAATTCTGTTCGAGAACCTGAGCTTTGACCTCAGCCATCTTAGCATAATCCATCGAAGCAATAAGATACGGGTAATACTCCCAAGGGTTAGTTCCTGGGGGAAGGCCCCTCTCCAATGTCCGTCGGTGAGCTGAAGAAATTATTTCTGCCTCTATGTGGAAGAAATAATCCAACGCGTCCTTCCACTGCTCTCTTAACATTGCAGGGCAAATAACCAACAGCCGAGAAGCCCGCTGCCTAGCAAATAGCTCAACAACCGTTAAGCCTGCTTCTATTGTTTTGCCTAAGCCAACGTCATCCGCAATAAGCAAACGAACCCGAGGCATCTCCAACGACATAACAACTGGAACCATCTGAAATGAAACAGGAACAACTCTGCTCCGCTGAAGACTCAAAAGAGGCGCAGCACCATGAATCATACTCAACCGATAAGCCCGCAGAAGCAAATCCTGAGTAGAATAATTACCCACAATTTCACCCGAAGGAGGTTCAATCCTACCTGGACGAACCAGCTCAAAAGGCAAATAGAACTTCCGACGCTCGACAGGGGTGCCGTCAATACTTGTTGCAACAAGCACATCTCGCTGCAAGTCATCAACACGCCACAGCCTTGACCGCAACTCAACAATAGAACCCAAAGCAAAATCGGGCTGCCTAGCTTCTTCAGCAGAAGACATTGAACAAAATGCCCTCCAAGCCGAAAAAGCAACCGTGCAAACGAAGTCTCATTCCAAACCCCGTTATTATCACTTCTTGCCCATGCCCTTTACTTAATCACCAGAGACAGATTACCGTAATGTGTAAGTCACGAATTAAATATTTGCTCTACACCAATCTTGATTCCCGAAATTAAAATCAGAGCAAAAGGAGTTGGGCAAAAAGTTGGCTGACTCTACCTTTCAGGAGCCCCTATCCCCCTACCGATTTTTTTCAATATGTCTAAGCAAGAGTAGTCGTTCAAGTCAAAATCAGCTGGGCTGCTACTTCCACCAGAGTCTAGTAAGAGTGAAAGAACAACCACACGAGTGAATGCAGCTGTTGTTCTTCTTTTCACTCGGTCAACTGGATTTTTTCTTTCTTTGAAAGAAAAAGAAACCCGTGTTTCTAGAAAAAAGACTTGTTTTTCTTCTTCTATTTAGTTGTTGTTCGGTCTGATTCTTGCTGAACAACAACTACCAGAGTGACACGCGTTTCGGACTGATGGAAGACGAACAGCTGAACCCCGTGAACCTTTTCTTAAATAGCCTCTCCTACAAATTCAGTCCACAGAACCCACAGAATACTTTATATTCCAAGAACGCGAATAATCCACCAAAACAAACAGGAGGAATTGAAACGCCCAAAAACGTAACAATATATCTCCCCGACGAAATCGCGGGAAAAATGGAGAAATACCCAGAAGTTAACTGGTCGGAAATCTGCAGAAAAGCAGTGGTCGACTACGTGGACACCCGCAGCCACATAGACATAGGTCCAATCCTAGAAAAGCTCAAGGCCGAACGCAACGAAGCCTACAAGCAAGGCCAGATACTCTTCTACCAGATAGCCCCAAAAATGAACCTAAGAGATTTTGAAATATGGTACCCGAGAGTAAGCACAACAATTTTGGAAGGCAGAGAGGGCGGCTTGTTCGGTGATTCACCTTCGCTTTCCCCCGAAGTCGCAACGCATCATGCCACCCGAGGAATGGAACACATGATGGGCGCTTTCTGCCGAAAAAACAACATATCCTGCCCGCAAGACGCTTCTGATGCCTTCTGGGAAGGAGCCATAGCCGCTTTCATGAACGTCTACAACAAAATAAAACCGAAAAAGAATTGACCACATTCATGCAGCAACGTTCGCACCTTCAAGAACTCTTCATCGGAACAACCAAAAGCAATGGGGGCATCTAAAAGAGTGCAGTTGAAGCGGGTGGTCGTTGGCAAAGGAAAAACTTCTAGACCCGGCGACGCGGAAGAGTGGTCAAAAGTGTACTATGAAATCGAAGCGTCTATCGATAATTCGGCTGAGCTTGAAGCCGCAAAGGCCAACCTCTGCGGGCTTATCGATGGATGGCTTTCCCCACAAAGACCAGTTACGACGTCTACGCCGAAAAGGACCCAGCTAAATCCGCAAGAGCTTGAAAAGCTGCCGTGGAAAACGTACAAGTCGAAAGAAGACTGCAAGCCTAACGAGGCAGGCTGGATCTTCACAAACACCCAAGGAGCCGAAGCTCTATCGGATTTGATTAAAAAGCAGGGCAAAGAAGCTGTTGTCCAAATAGGCGATTACAGTTTCGACGTAAGATTCAGCGGCGCAGAAAAACAGTTCATCGGAAGAACTCCTGCAAAAACCGAACTTAACCAGAAAACCGAGGCAACCTAATGACTTCTCCAGCTTCTTCCTTGGGTTCAGCCGTCTACATCCGCTACAAAGACCACGTTCTCTTCAAGAACATCCAGCAACCCATGGAAGAAGCGATGGAGAGGGAGACTATTGGCTGGCTGTCAAAAGAAAATGGCGAAATAATTCTCGTCGAGCACGACAGGACAATGCCAAATATTCAACTCAATGGAGGCCAAGGCAGCGGATTAATCATCCTCAAGAGCTGCATCCTCGAAATACGCAAGCTGCCACTACAAGAAAGTTCAGGATGGCGCTTAAATTCTCAGGAAACTACAGATAAAGCAGAGTATGCGCTTCGACAAACGAAGCGAAAAACTCGCAGCAACCAAAAAGGAACGGGAGCAACCAAATGAAAACCGTAACCATAACGGAAAGCTCCCGAGGCCACAAACTCCAAGCACCGCTGACACTATCGCTTCCAGAAGCCCTAACTGCAGCAGACAGAAAACTCCAACAATACGTCATAGATGCACTGCTAACCCGAATGCCCAGCCTAGTCACCTTCACATTCAACAACGCAACAACCATTGAACTGGCCAAGCATCTACTTCGACACAGAACGGGTAGCTCAGCCACGCTATACCAGTACATTTACGGCGTCCACAGATTCAGCAAATGGACAAACACTCCGCCAGACCAGCTCGTTAAAGCTTGCCAAGATCAAGACGGAGATCCTAAGCCTAAAGCTCTTGCCCAAACAAGCCGTATGCTAGATGATTTCGTAGCTAACCTGCAAGCTGAGAACTTGGCGCCTGGCAGCGTAAGCAACCATGTCAAAGGCGTCAAGGCATTGTTCCGCTGCAACGGACTAAAACTCGAATTGCCCTACAGCCTCAGCAAAAGAAGCGTCTACGAAGATAGAGCCCCAATGCCAGAAGAACTCCAAAAAACCTTAGACATTGCCGACCTTCGCGAAAGAGTGCTAATAACGCTACTCGCTCTTGGCGGATTCCGCATCGGCACACTCGCCAAACTGCAGTACCGCCATGTCAAACGCGACTTAGAAAGAGGCATGATACCGATTCATGTGCACGTCGAAGCTGAAATCACTAAGGGCAAGTACCATGACTACGACACTTTCCTAAACCCTGAAGCCGCCGAATACCTGAAAGCATACTTGGATTCTCGCAGGAAAGGCAGTCCAACAGGCAGAAAACAGCCAGAAATCATCTATGACGATTCACCGTTAATTCGAGACGGACAGAGCAACCAAGCTAAGCCAATAACCACGGGCAGAATACACTCAGTCGTCCACAACCTCTACGTCAAAGCAGGACTTGTAACGAGCAATCCAAGAGGAAGACGTTATGACCTTCGCGCTCACAGCATTCGCAAATTCTTCCGCACGCAGCTCGCATCATTAGGCGTCCAGACGGATTACGTCGAGTACATGATGGGCCATACGATCAGCACCTATCACGACATTCGCATGAAAGGCATAGAATTCCTTCGCGGAATCTATATGGCATCGAGCTTGAGCATTCGCCCGAAAACCAGAGTAAGCAAGATTGACGCGCTCAAAGAGATAATCCGCGCTTGGGGACTGAACCCCGAAGAAGTCCTTACCCGAGAAGCGTTATCTCAGCCTCACAGAACCGTCATCGACCAGAACCAACTTGAGCAAGCTCAGCTAGCACAATTGACAACCGCGTTGAAGCAGCAGATGCTTAAAGAAATCCGCGAAACTCAACCCGAAAAAAGTATGAATTCACGCCTGGGCAGTAGTAGCCCGGGAGAGATTCGAACTCTCGTCGGCGGGTCCAAAGCCCGCTATGCTTGGCCACTACACC
>Ga0315274_10002628_pt1 | contig 26985 bp, 22 predicted proteins | sample YL17G02_20_MG_FD_203700 | JGI IMG/M metagenome (GOLD analysis project Ga0315274, IMG submission 203700) | Sediment microbial communities from Yellowstone Lake, YNP, Wyoming, USA - YL17G02_20 | ecosystem: Environmental > Aquatic > Freshwater > Lake > Sediment | place: USA: Wyoming | collected...
GAATTTTATGTTATCAGTATAAATTTGATTTAGTAATTTTTTCAATAATTCAACTCCTCTAATTCGGCATTAAGATGTTAAGTTAAATTGTTTTAAATCTCTTTCTCCATGAGATAGATATTGGTGAATTCAAACCATAAAAAATACAATGTTAAAGATAGTTCTTCTTATCTCGTTTTTTTTTGTCTTTTTATAGTTACGACTGGGAATACTATGCGATCTGAAGTGGTAACATAAGACCTGGAGATGAAAAACTGTAACTATAAAAAAATGAAAAAGTTTTTAAGTAAAGATATCAATTGTTTTAAATACAATCTCCAATATCTAGAAATCGGATAATATAATGAGATAATAAAATTCTTTGAAAAGAATTAAGAATATTATCGATGGTAAATAATAATAAACCCGACAAAAGAAAAAGTAGAAACTGTGATAAGAGAATATAAGAGGGATATTATGGCAATGAATATCTTAGGTGGAGGCGCTTTTTCGCCAGAGCAAACATATTTGTATTTAGAATCATTCGATAATTTGAAACATGGCGTTGTTGGTGCCTTATCAAAAGAACATTTAAAGGTTTAATAGAAGTCTTTAAGGAATAATATTCAAGGAAACTATATGAAAATTGCACTTGTAAGTAATTTGGGCGGTCATCTTACACAAATGTTTTTTTTATTAGAAGCTTTTGAGGGTCATGAGATTTTTTTTGTTACTAATGATGATCCTAGGATAAAACAGGTTAAATATAAGAAATTTTTATTAGAATATATTAATTTAAACCCATGGAAAATGATAAAAGCTTTTATCAGAACTTTTGAAATTTTAATAAAAGAGAAACCAGATATTATTATAAGTACCGGTGCAGAAATCGCAATTCCTTTTTTTATTTTAGCTAGGATAATGGGAATAAAAACTATCTACATAGAAAGTTGGAGTAGGGTGAAAAACATGTCAAGAACTGGAAGAATTCTTTACTATATTGCCGATGTTTTTTTGGTTCAATGGATAGATCTTTTAAAAAAATATGGGAAAAAAGCCCGATATGAAGGGGGTGTAGTCTGAAAGTATGATCCTAGTAACAGTAGGTGCTACTCCTCTTGGTTTTGAGCGCCTCGTTAAAAAGATGGATGAAATCGCTGGTAGATTAAATGAAGAAGTGATTATGCAGATAGGAGGAACAAAGTATATACCAAAACATGCTAAATGGTATACTTATATTGATAATGAGAAAATGGTAGAATTTTACAATGAAGCCAATATTATCATTGCCCACGATGGAGCAGGAACTTTATTAATGACATTAATCTTGAATAAACCAATTGTTGTTGTACCTAGATTAAAAAAATATTATGAGTGTGATTATGAAAATAAATTTGACCTTGCTGAAGCATTAAAGGATATGAATAGAGTTATCGTAGTGTATGATATCGAAAAACTTGAAGAAAGCATTGAAGGCGCAAAATCCTTGAAATATGGAAAATTTGTTCAAAATAAAAAACTCATCTCATTTTTGAAAGGTTACATTAAGAAGTTAGACGAGGGCATTAAAAGTGGCATCTAATGATATTAACATCTTAGTGATTGCTCCATATTATTGTTGGTTCATTAAACATAATGTCGAAGCCGTAAGTAAATATGTAGATAAAATCCATGTTTTCGTGCATCACAATTATCTTGCCGAAATTTCTACCTATATTCCTTTCGACGGTTATATTGAAGTTGTTAGACAGTTTTATTTAAAAGATAAACTGATAGATGCGGAAGGAAAACCAGATAATGTTTATGTCCATTTATTATCCTCGTTATATTTGATTCCTGATGGAAGAAATAAAAGACTTAGTGATAAGATAGCAAGGCAATATATGACTTATATAAAAAAACATGGAATCGAGTTTGACATAATACATGCACATTTCATACACCCCCAAGGGGATGTTGCTGTAAAATTGGGGAGAAAATTTAACATTCCAGTAATTATAACTGCTCATGGTTATGATGTTTATAATATGCCCTTTAGAGACGACAAATGGAATAAAAAAGTGAAATGGATTTTGAATAACTCCGATCATGTTATAACCGTTAGTGAGATCAACAGAAGGATATTGGTGGATAAACTTAAGATTGGGGGGGAGAAAGTCACCGTTGTTCCTAATGGTTTTGATCCAGGTAAATTTAAACCAATTTCAAAAAAAGACGCACGAGAAAAACTCAACTTGCCCAAAGATAAAAAAATTATTTTAAATGTCGCAAATCTATACACAATTAAAGGGCAAATTTTTTTAATCAAATCAATAAAAAGTGTTATAAAAGATCGTCAAGATATTTTTTGTGCAATAGTCGGTGGTGGAGGTTTAAGAAAAAAATTAGAACAACTAATTAGAGAATTAGATTTAGAAGACTATGTGAAACTATTCGGCGTAAAACCTTATACTGAACTTCCCCTATGGATGAATGCAGCTGATATTTTCGTTCTTCCAAGTATAAATGAAGGAAATCCTAGTGTGATGTTTGAAGCTTTGGGTGCTGGATTGCCCTTTATTGGAACTAAAGTTGGTGGGATCCCGGAAGTAATAATTTCTGAAGATTATGGTTTACTAGTTGAACCTTCAAACCCAACAGATTTAACCGAAAAAATTATCATTGCATTGAATAAAAAATGGGAAAAAGAATTAATACGAAAATATGCCCTACAATTTTCTTGGGATAATATATCGAGACAAACATTGAATATTTATCATACAGTTAGAGAAAATCACGCGACGAATAAAAATGTGAACGGTTGATATAAATGAAAAAATTAAAAATAATCAATAACTGTGGAATGTCGTTATGAAAAATGGTTTTTTAACTCTTATCAAACTACCTGATTTATTACTGTCCCATGTTTATTTAAGATTCTTTCATGAAAAAAATGCTTTAATCATATTTACCTTTCATATAATTTTTAGGAATAATGAGGAACCCACTTTAAATCATGTAAAACCTCAGCTGGGGATCACCGTTGACCAGTTTAGTCAATTTGTACAATATTTTTTAAATCATGATTATTCTTTTATTACTCCTAATGATGTTATAAACGGACTAAATCCTAATAAAAAATATATTATGGTGACCTTTGATGATGGATATTTCAATAACATACATATTCTACCTGTTCTAAAGAAATATAAAATTCCCGCTACCTTTTTTATTTCTACTAATAATGTTATAAAAAATAAATGTTTTTGGTGGGATGTCCTCTATAGACAACGAATAAAAACTGGTTTATCTATCAGAGAAATAAGACTTGAGGGTAGCCAATTAAAAGCTAAAAAAAATCAAGAAATAGAACAATATTTAATGACTAGATTCGGGGAAAAAGCATTTCATCCCCTAAGTGATATCGACAGGCCGTTTACTCCAATGGAGCTTAAAGCTTTTTCAAGAGAAAAATATGTGTTTATTGGGAATCATACTAGCGATCATGCGATTCTAACGAATTATAATTTAGATGAAATAAAATCTCAGATGTGTGATGCTCAGAATTACATTCATGATATTACTGGAATATCTCCGATTATTATCTCATTCCCTGATGGTAAATATTCTGATGAAGTTATGAATGTTTCAAAAGAAATTGGATTCCAACTTGGAGTTACAGGTGATTTTAAAAAAAACTACCTACCCATTAATGGTGATAAGAATAACTATATGCGTTTAGGAAGATTTGATATGGGTAGGAGTAACGAGATATTTCAACTATACGCATTATTCAGGTCAGATTCTACCCTTATTTATAGACAAATTCAAAATTTTTTAAATAAGAAAAATCGGTAACAATGACAATAAAGGCTATAGTAAAGTAATTTAATTTTCTGAAATTTTATATGTTGTTTTTCGTTTAACTTTTTAAGGTGGTGATTATATCATATGTTTTGAAAGGATCCGGATATCTACAGGATAAAGAATTTGACGAATTAAAGGAGAAAAACTGGTTAGGAAAGATTAATAAAAATGTGAAAGCTTAGTAGAATGAAATTATGCAAGTGATTAAAAAAAAAATATTCATGTTCAATGTAAAGGAAGTGTATTTTTCAGAAAATCCTTTTGACATCGAGGGATGCGATTTCGTAAACTTTCCCTATTGTAAAAACAAAGTTGAGGCAAAAGGATTTTTTTGCTATAAAAAATTTACATCCATCTTAGATTTAACTCAGGATTTAGATACAATTTGGCAAAACTTTCACACTAATACAAGACGTGGTATCAGACGAGCAGAAAGAGAGGGTGTCAAAATCCGGATCAATTATAGATATGACCAATTCTTTCAGATATATAAAAATTTTAGGGAAAAAAAAGGGTTAAAATCTTACTTTGAAGTTTTCGATGTGGGGATCTACCCCCTAGAGGTTATGAAAAAAAATGGAACCCTATTTGTAGCCGACAATAACGGTGAAATCTTAGGTGGAATTATATTTCTGAATGATACATCTCGTATCGAGGGCTGGATTGGTGCTACAAAAAGACTTGAAAGTGAAAAAGAGCATCATGTATTAATAAGCTGTGCTTATCGTCTAATCATCTGGGAAGCAATTAAATATGCTAAAGAACAGGGTTTAAAAGAATTTGATTTTGGAGGATTATTCCCAGAAAATGAAGCAGAAAAAGATCCAGCAAAAAAGGGGATAAATTCATTCAAATTATCATTCGGAGGCGGAGTGACGTCCCACTACTCATATGAAAAGAGTTATTCTAAAATCCTTTATCTTGCTAATCTTTTATATCATTTAAATAAAGGTATTCGATGGCAGTAGAACTATTTTTTAACATAGGCTGCCGAAATTTTCTAATATTTTTAATACATTAGAATTGACAGGTAAAGGCATGAGTCTCGTAGCAGCCTTGAAAATGGTCACCTGAGGACGCTTATCAGGCGTTCCAGGATAAAATGAGAGAAAAGAAGAAAAGCGGATGTTGAGATGACGTTATTAAAAAACCAGAATGAAGTTAATTCGGGATACCACAATCCTTATTTGTGATAGAAAGGTTGATACGAGTTAATAGTGTTACTCATCCTATATATCTGTTAAAAAAATTAAATCTAACTAAGTTAGGGTAATTAAAATGGAAAATCATATGTCTAAAAAGGTAAAAATCTGTCTTTTATGTGAATATGCTTATTCGTTACTTACTGGCGAAACTGATGAGATTGATATTGGTGGTGCAGAACTACAAATGTCCATACTTGCGAAAGAGTTAGCTAAAAGATTGTATGATGTTTCTTTTGTTACATTTCAAAAAACGAGAACATCATTTAGATTATTTGAGAATATAAAAATTTATAATGCATTCGATTGCAAAACCAGTGGTTATACATATCTACATCCTTGGAACATATACAAATTACTAAAAATATTAGAAATTATAGATGCGGACATATACATTCAAAAAGGAAAAAGCCCTTTAATCAGCGTGATATCATTTTATTCAAAATTAAAAAATAAAAGTTTTATACATTTACTTTCTTCTGATAACAGTGCAAGTAGTGATTTAAATATAAAGACTATAAAGAATCTAAAAAATATTATTTATCGATATGGCGTAAAATATTGTGATTATGTAATTTGCCAAACGAATCATCAAAAAGAGTTGCTAAATAATACTATAGGCAAGATGGGAAGAGTAATAAAAAATATGTGTATTATCAATCAAAAAGAAAATGTCCGGAATAAAACCAATAACTTGAACGTACTTTGGGTTGGAAGATTGTCAAAAGCGAAAAAACCAGATTTATTTTTGCTATTGGCAAAAAAAATTCCTGATTTTAGATTTTGGATGATAGGAGCTATTTCTAGTAGTGAAGAATTAAATTATTATCACGAAATCAAAGAATCTGCAAAGATGATAAAAAATTTAGATTTTATCGGATTTGTTCCGCATAATAAAATATTTGGATACTACGAAAAATCATATTTATTAATTAATACATCGCCTAATGAAGGTTTTCCAAATACATTTCTTGAAGCATGGAGTTGTGGAATACCTGTAGTGTCCTTAAATTTTGATCCGGATGAAATAATCTGTAAATATGAGTTAGGTTTTCATTCAAAAACTTTTAATGATCTAATGAAAGATACCTATCAACTACTAAAAAATGAGAATTTGAGAAATAGTATGGGAATCAATGTAAAGAATTATGTTTTAAGAGAACATAATGTTAATAACATTATAGATGAATATGAAAGATTAATTAATGATATTATTGATATGAAGAAATTAGCATACCATTAGAAGAAATGTTAAAATGACATCCTCTCAAAATGAATCTACCTAAATATGGGGATATCCGATCCGGTATATTTTTGATAATTTAACATGAAGGAACGCACACCATCCCGCTTAAAATATATCGACCCTAAGATGAATGATTACTATTGAACAATGGTTTGCTCAACAACCATTCCTTCATGTCACACAAATATCAGCACTTCGAGCTCCTGCTAGAGTTGTTTAATCACTTGTATGGCCTCAGCAGGCCACTGTTGCATCCCATCCATGCAGAAGAGTATCGGTGAAAATCTGCATGGATTTTTCGGTTTATAGAAAAGAAGATAAGTCAGCTAAACAAATACTATTATTTATTAATAGTAATTACAGTAGGTGTTAAATCTATTCAAAAATACTAAAATCTGTCGGTTAGTAATAATTCAGCCGTAAGAGCTCTTGATAAAATTTCAGGATCATCAATTTTGTCTATATTAAAATACTTTGAGAGTTCTAAATGATTAGATAAAAAGATTTTATTTAAATAATTCTTTTTAAAATAAAAAGGAAATCTGTGTTTGTCCCTTCTACTTCTATTTAACAAATGCTTTCGATAAAAAGGCCTTAGAAATATTGGTAAATTTATCTCAAAAAAATATTTTATTTTTGTTGAAAATTTTAAAGAATCAAAAAAGTTAAATCCATATTGAGATGGATACTTTGCTAAAACCGGATCAACAGATCTAATAATAGCCGATTCAAAACGACCAATATTCTTAAATTTAATAGGAATATCAAAACTATCAATAATAAATCTCATATCTGTATATGGGGTTAATGCATACCCAAATTGATTATTAATCGAATCATTTATACCTATCGTATATTTTACTCGAAAATATAGGAGAAGCATTTCGACTTGTCGTCGACTAATCTTGTCATTATGAGTATTGAGAATAATTTTTATTTTATCACGTAATGTTAAAAAATAGGTTTTTTTGTTGAAATGATGTGTGCATATTCTATAACTCATAAAATCATATTTTGTTTTAAGAAAAGACTTGATGCTAAAAGTTCTATCTCGGAGATACCAATAATTACGATATATTTCTCCTCCGCTTCCATGGATTTGTAACCTGGATCCTTTACTACGTTTTAAGCGAGTACTTAAGTCGGAACCATTATCAAATATTCCATCTGCATTAAGCCCATCAAACATATAATACTGTTTTTCAAGTCGCTCGAGGAACTCTCCTTCCTCAAATTTTGGAAATTTATTTTTATCTACTATATCTATCTCTAAATTTTCTCCTTTCGTAATTACTTTTGCGATTTTTACATCAGCTGAATCTTCTTTACCGTAGACATATAGATTCGGTTCAATTCCAACTTTTCTCATTAAAGCTAAAGTTAAGCGAGAATCATATCCTCCTGAGAGAGCAGTACATATACTATTTCCAAAATTACTCTGAAGAATAGTGTAGTAGTCAATTAAATTACTTGTAACTTTTTCTACCATTTCATCAAATGAATAATTTTTACTCAGTGTCCCAAGTTTTATAATTTTAGGAAAAATAGATAATTTAGGGTATAGTTGATGAATATTCTTACTATCAATTAAGTTAATTTCTTTTATTAATGTTTTATCTCCATGAAATGCTCCATTTATGACGTATTCGTAAAGCTCTTGATTTGAGATGGTTTTTTGGTTTAATGTTTTTAATACCGCTAAGAAAGAATTAGAGATAACATTTTTTGATTCATCGGTATATATGTGATACATTCCAGTATGATCATTAAAAAGATAGAGTTTATCATTTTTTGATATTATTATGCAATAATTACCAGAAATATTAGAATAAAACTGTCCTCCTTCTGAAAAATCCTTATATAATTCTATAAGAGCATTACGACCTATTTTTCGATTATATATGCAGCATCCAGTTGAAATAATAAATTCATCTTCATTAAAAATAACTAAATTGTCGACTTTAAATTGATATTTATGGAAAACATAAATTACACAATCTTTAGTAATAATTCTCTGATTTAGAGACAATCCTTTTTTAACAAAGACATCCAGAGATCTTCGATATTGTTGTTCTATTGCTTTTATGTCCGAACTTTCGCTTTTATGAATTAACAGAAAACCGCCCATTGATATGTTACCAGTTCTGAATAATATAACTATTTTAAATAACTTTCATCAGTTGCTATCATTATTTTTTTTTATTAAATCATCTACAAATCTTCAGTTTATTTAGTTTCAGACCGCACAATAGTTACAGCTATAGTTAATAAAAATTCAAGTAATCCTAATGATGGAATATATGAATTAAAAAGGAAAAATATAGAAGAAAAATCAAAATATTGATGATGCAGGATTGTAAAATATTATAGGATTAAGTTTAAGATACCCTTTAAATGAATAACGGTAGGTATTTATACGAAAAATCTTTACTCTTGAGAATGAATAGATGAAGATAGCCATTTTAGTTAACGCATTTCCTCCTAAATGGTGCGGTGGCATGGAACTTGCGTTATACAGCATTGCAAAAAATTTAGCACTAAGAGGCCATGATATTCATGTAATAACCATTTGGGATGAATATCTTCCTAAAAGGAGTTTTCAGGATGGTTTTCATGTTCATCGAGTTTATAAGGGGAAAATTAAATTTTTTTCAATGGCCTTCTTTTTAATAAATATTTTTTTTTGTTTGAAATCAATCCAACCTAATATCGTTCATGTTCAACAAATTTGGTTTGGGTGTATACCTGCATTTTTTTCAAAAAAACTTCTTAAAAGACCTTATATTATTTATGGGAGAGGATCTGATATTTATCATATGTCTTTTTTTTGGAGAAAAATGTCGAAATTTATATTAAAAAATGCAGCTAAAGTAATAGTTCTAACAGAAGATATGAAAAGAGAATTACAGAAGATTTATTGCGGAGAGATCTTAATAATACCTAATGGGATTGAATTAGATAACTATAAAAATTTACAAAAACAAAATTTTCGGGTAAGCGAAAACAAAATAATAATATTTGTAGGGAATTTAAGACCAGTTAAAGGCTTAATATATTTAATTAAAGCAATGGAGATAATTCATGCTGAAATGGAAAATGCAATTTTGATGATTATAGGTGATGGTGAGGATAGAAAATCTCTTGAAGAGATGGTAATGAAATTACACTTGGAAAAAGTAGTGATTTTTATTGAAAAGATTCCTAACAAAGATATTCCTAAGTATTTGGTTCAAGGGGATGTTTTTGTATTACCGACTCTATCAGAAGGATTTCCAAATGTAATTTTAGAAGCTATGGCAGCTGGTCTTCCTATTGTTTCAACCAACGTCAATGGATTATCTGAGATCATAAGAAATGAAGAGAATGGTTATCTGGTTGAACCAAGAAATCCTCAACAACTCGCGGATAAATTATTACAGATATTAAAAAACCCAATACAAAGCAAAAATTTTTCAAATAATAATATTGAGAAAGTAAAAAAATATTCTTGGAAAAACGTTATTAAATATCTTGAAGATGTTTACTTGAAAGTATTAGTAGGATAAACAACAAAATATGATCGAACAAAGGATTTCACAATTAGCTTTTATATGGATTTCTTTACTATTTTTTCTCAATTTAGAATATAATATTGCTGGTAGCAATGATTATTTAATCTTTTGGTTTTCAACATTATGTATCTTCGGTGTCATTCTCTATCAAATTTTTTGTTTAAAATATACTAGTGGTTTTGTTCTTTTTGAAATTTTTATAGTTTTCCTCTTATTACATCTTGTGTATCAGGTGGGATTTTATGGATTAAATGGAAGTGATTCGTATGTCGATTATACGTTCCTTAAAACAATTTTAAAAGATCATAATTTTATCTTAGGGCAATATGTTGATGGATGGCCAATGATACATATTTTTTCTTCGATAGTTTATTTTTTTACAAAAATAGACCCTTTATTAATTGCAAAATTTCTCCCATCTTTTATTTCTTCCATAATAGTTTTACCTATATATTTATTAGTTTATAAAATATATAAAAATAAACAGATATCACTTTTAACATGTCTTATTTATAGTACTGTCACTCAGTTCATCGGTATGGAATCACTTTTTATAAGAGAAACTATTGCTCTATTTTTTATGATTTTTTTCTTTTATACGGTATATACGTCCAAACAAAAAAACGAAAAAAGTTTTATTTTCCTATCCCTTCTATTAGTTCCAGTTATAGTATTCAGTCATCATTTCACATCTTTTTTATTGCTCATTTTAATTGCCATTTATATCATAGTATCAAAAATAATACCCTATTTCTTTTTCAAAAATGAAAATAATAAGAGTAGTTTATTCTTTTTCAAAAATGAAAATAATAAGATTAGTTTATCCGGTAAGATAAATCTAATTCCATTTTTTATATTGAGTTTTATCTCGATAATTGGTTATTGGGTTTATCATTCTGTAGATATGATAAAAAAATTCACTGATATATTTTATGAAGCTGTTGGAGCCAAACATTACGAAAGCTATGCAGCGGCAATAAACCTAGGAACTCCTATCGTTACTCTAAGAGGAAATATTACCTATTACGGCTTTTATTTCTTTATTATTTTATTTAGTTTGATACTATTAATTAAATTTATAAAAGAAAAAAATAATCAAAAAATAGAAGATGTTACGTTTACCGTATTTTTCTATTTTTGCATTTTTTATTCTTTTCTCTCGCTATATGTCCTAGGATCATTAATTTTCCCAGATAGATTTTTTACTTTTTTATGGATGTTTGGATTAATACCTATAACAGGTTATATACTTATTCTAAAGAAGGATGTATTTAAAAAAATTCTTGTAATTCTTTTAATTTCATTTATCATTTTTAATATATATAATATTAATCCTAAGCTTCCGTCTGGTGACTTTGATCTAGACGATACAATTGCTGGAGAAAAAGAGTACTTAATAGCAAAGACAATAAATTTCTCGTCAACATATTATGGATATAGTGGTGTAATTAGTGCTATTTTTGATGTTCAACAAATCTCTCCAGAACATTATGGTAGTTATACGACAGCTATCACAACTTCGAATACAACAGCTGTGAAACAGAAGGTGGCGATAAATCTTAAGAACATGAAGAACCTACGAAATTCGTCTAATATAGCTATAATACCAGAAAAAATCCTCTTACAAGATTTTGAAATAATACAACAAAAATCAAAAGTGATATATCTCCGTTTAAAAGAGATTTTGTCATATAAAAATAATATAAATATAAATAAAATTTGTGATCTGGGAACTATATATGTAGTAAAAGGTAGTGGATGAAAAATTATCAATATTTTACGCACATATTTCTGTATTGTTGGTGCTTTTACTCTTTAATATTTTCCTTAAAAACCTGACTTTCGCAGTTCGTTACTCTTTTCTTGATTAGAACACATTTCGCACTTCACACTATTTTCTGATTTTCAGCCAGCAAAAATACTGAAAAACCTAGGATCCCGGTGTTTTTCCACAGAAAATCACGGTATTGATCCAATCGAAATTGGAAAAAACGCGGTTTTTCAAGCCGTTTTTTCCTATGATGATGGTAAGTGCGAAATTGTTCAGGCTTTCATCTACGGGTCTTAGCTGATGCCTAAAACCACATAGTAACCCTAGTTGGATTTATAAAAATTGATTTTTTCTATTTAAAATCGATAAATTTTTTAAACATTTTTACATTAATTTTCAATTTTTTAGTAATTAATTCTAGAAATATTACATCGTTTTTATCAAGACATCTAAAAACCAAGATTAGCATTATATATAAACCAAGAAGGAGAATACCAGCAGGAATAATGAAAAGTGACGATGATATAGATGAAAAAACTAGATTTTTAAATAGATAAAATACTACAAAAACGATCAGTCCGGAAAATACGACACCAACATATTTCTTATTGAATGGGTGTATCTTATTGATCTTATAAACAAAGGCTAAGGATGCTATGTTCCTCGAAAAAAAGGATGCAGAAGTCCCGATAGCAGCACCAATTATCCCAAATAATGGAATTAAAATAACATTGAGAGAAACGTTAGTTATTGCTGCAATTATTTCAACTGTTAAATTTAATTTTGTATGACCGCTACCTACTAAAATTCCACCACTTATTCCAGTGAAAGCATTCATTGAAATACCTGTTGCTAAAATAATCAGGGCAAAATACCCCCTCGAATATTCAGCACCATAGAGAACAGAAATAATCTCTTTCGGGAATAATAAAATATAAATAAACACAGGTAAAGCCATTAAAAAAATCCATTTTGATGCAGATTTAAAAAGAGATTCTACAGATTCCATTTTGACTTTACCAAATAGCTCTGAGACCACAGGAAGAAATATATATGCAAAAGGTGTGCCAAATAAAATTACATATTGTGCAGTAAGCAATGCGGGCATATAAATACCAACCTCTGTTGAACTAAAATAATACCCAAGTAAAAGAACATCTGTCTTAGTTAAAAAAAGAGTAATGATTGCAGCGATAGCTATAGGCCATGAAAAAATGAGTAATTTTTTTGCAACTGCAACCTTCTGATATTTTGATTGATTTGGAAAAATTTTTTTTCCAATAAGGAAAAACGCTATAACAAAAATAATAAAATTTGCTATAACAACCGACACTATTGCTCCAAACAATGAATAACTCATTACGATGAAGGGAACAAAAATAGTGATTCTAATTAACCATATTCCCACATCGAAGAGAGCCACCTTATATTTTACTGCCTTAAACGACCTAACTATCGCTTCCATTAGATTATTTAGAGATATGAGCGGAAGTGCAAAAGCAAAATATTTTAAAACTGCACTTAGCTCGCTATTGTGAAAAATTTCCTTGGCTAATTCGTCAGAAAATAAATATATAATGATACAAAAAATAATACTTGTACATAAGATAAGTAATTCACTAAAATGTATAGCACTTTTCATAACATCTTTTTCGCCTCGACTATAGTGAAAAGGTAAATACTGTGGGAGGCTTCCACATATACCCCATTGAGAAAACGGTACAAATACTGAAATTATAGAAAACGCTAAATAAAATAATCCATAGCTTTCTACACCTAAAAATCTTCCTAATAAAATCTGATTTATCATCGCGAGAAAAATACCTAGTATTGTTCCGAAAAGAAGTATACCTCCGCCTTTTGCAACAGTTTCAAGTGATTTTTCTAGATCATCTGACATATCAACACAGTTTTACAATACAAAATAAATCATGATATTATACGTTTTTGTATTCATCAGTAACACTATTTCATAAATTGTTTTATAATTGAATCTCTCATTAATTGCAATTTTTTTTATCGTATATTCTCCGTATATCAATTAATATTGGTTTTTCTCTCGTAAATCTCTTTAAATCCTTTAACAAATGTTTATGTCCTTCATAATTTTCATTATTATTCTATTTCGAATGTCGAATTGTTATGGCCGAGCCGAGTGGAATGGTAAATAAATACTTATGCATGGATTTCATAACAAGTGTTTATTTTTTTATCCTAATTCTTCTAACAAAACCTCAAGTGGTTCATTATTGACACACAACCGCTTCCAAATTGAATAATTCAGCATGTTCCAATAGGTCATCGCTTTTTTTGATTCTGAGGATTGTATCTTACGAATCTCGTTTTCATCAAAAATTTTTGAGGCTAAGGGAATTAATGGTTCGAAAACCCCTCCTTTGTTTGCCCAGCGATTAGGGGAAATCCCAAAACTTCTCTTTGGGCGGGTAATGATAAATTCAGGAATATTGCCTCGACGTGCAATTTCTTTTCTTAATTTATTCTGTGGTCTACTTAGTTTCAACTTCCATGGAATCGAAAACACATAATTAAGAACATTTAAATCATAAAAAGGGGTGTACAGAATTTTCTTATTTCCTTCCCCTAACTTATGCCATATCGGTAAAGTACTGTCTTCATCACCTAAAAGAGAATACAGAGACCAAACATCATAAATTGATCTGTGTTCAAATTTTTTTATGAAATTATATCTACTTTTTATAATATCTTGATCTGTTACATTGAAATAATTACATATCCACTTTACACTCCCAAAATCATGCCAAGACCAAAGAGGATTTTTTGGATTATGTAACGAATAAGTCGAGCTAGTTTCATTCAAAATATGGTTAAATTCTTGAATCCGAGTAAATCCTTTTCCCATTCCCGTTATATCAGATATTTTCATGTAAATATCTTTCAGTGGTTTTTTTGAGAATGATTTTACAATCCATTTATCTTTCCAGTAAAGATAACGTGTCACATTTCCAAAAGAAAAACCAGCACCTTGCCCATGTATAATAATTTTCTTATCTCGTGGGATTCCTTTTTTGAATAACAAATGAAACAATACCGATTGTAAGTGATGGAGAGGCTCTTCAGCAAAAGATATTGCTTCTAAAAAACCAGTAAGATATTCTTGAGTTGTTGGTTCATAGTAATGATGGTTCATTCCAAATGCTTCTGCTGCAGATATAGCATATCTTTTTTCAAAATTTAACTCTGGATCCTCAAATGGATACCCTGATGAATAAGAGGTATCTAGAGCAAATTTTTTTTGACAAATACTCGAAGTTATTGACGAATCTATACCTCCACTCAGCAGAATAGCAATTTCGTTCCGGCAAGAATCTAACTTGTCGAGAGATTCAGAGAGATAATCATACACTATTTTTGAGCTCTTTTTTATCGATTTTATTTTTTTATTTTGTTCAGGGGCATAAAAATGGTCTATCGATTGAACTTTACATCGCCCATCCAATATTTTGATTTGTAATCGACCCCCAGTAAACAGATGGTTTATATTTTTATACAATGAATTAGGAGGCATCACATAACGGTATACAAAAAACTCAGGTAAAACATCTGTATTTTCCTCAATTGAGACTCCAGCCTTTCTCAGCAGTGATATATGTGTAGAACAGAAAAAATCGCCTTGAGAATTTAAGTGATAATACAGGGATCGACCAGAGATAGTAGACTTAAACACGGTGAGGGTTTTTTCATTGTTATTATAAGTAACTTTTGAAAATATCACATTTTCATAGTTTGGTGATGAAATACACGGCGATTCGATAACGGAAAAACCATCTGCCTCTGCAATGTAATTTGACAAAAACTTATCAGTAACGATTGTTACCTTTGATGAATGAATGTTAAATTCCTCAACTTTAATATTTCGAAACTTCTGTGCAATCTCCTGCTTTGTTATTGCAACTAAAAACATGGCTTTTCTCACCATCCAAATTAAATTTTTTCTATAAATATGTATCTATGTCTTGTCCTAACACAGTTGTTCAATAAATAGCATACAAATAATATTAATGATAGTGAAGCATCACTTTTTATCGTTTAAATGTAAGCGAAAAAGAATTATTAAAATTTTTATTTTGGTGATTTTTCTTGTGATGTTAATGATGTATAATAGCTTGGAATGCGACAATAACTAGCCAATTTTTTCCATGGTAAAGAAGCCGTTAAAGAATATATTTTTACTTCTTTATCAATGACTTCGTATACAAATACTTTCCACTCTGAGTCTTCGGTATGTTATCAACGAATTCCCATATTATTTTACAATCCTCCCCCAGTTGGAATTTTATCTTTTGTTCAATTTCATTCATTTCAGATTCCGGTAAACAATTATCTACGACTGCAAGAATTCGTATCTTATCATAGTCCTCCTGAATAATTTGAAACTTTTTTATATAACCTTTATTCAGTAAAACGCCCATAAGATGGACAAAAAAATAACCGATCACGATGCTTCCATCTTTTTTAACAAATTGTTCCTCAATTCTTCCATAAACCTTTTTCATACAAGGTAAAAAATTACCGCAAGAACATTTTTCTGGCCCAAGTACAGTCATATCTCCTATCTCATATCTTATAAAAGGCATTGAATAATTATGAAGCGTAGTAACAATTATCCGACCATCCTGACCTTCCTTAACCGGATTATTGTTTCGATCAACTATTTCAATATAATGATTGAAAGAAAAGATATGTATAAGACCATCCTTGCATTCCCCCGCAATCGAAGCAGTTTCTCGCGATCCATAAAAATCATATACTTTCGTTCCGAATATTGCTTCTATTTTCTCCCTCATTTCGATAGTTAATGTTTCTGCAGAACTAACAATCTTCTTTGGTTTAAAAATCTTCAAATTATTTCTTTCTGCAAATTTAACTAATTCATATAATGAACCTGCGTACCCTCTAATTAAATCAGGCTTATATGTATTAATGGTTTTTATATACGAAAACATATCTTTTTCAGTCATTCTAAAACTATTTAAAATTACAGTATTTTTCAACCAATCATTAATTTTTGCCCTAAAACCAATACTACCTTCAAATAAATCTCTAGGTGACCCCCAAAGGTAAATCTTTTTAACATTACTTTCATCGATATTAAGCATATCTTGATAGTAATATTTGCTTGAAGCTATACACCATTTTTTATAATCAAAATCCTGTATAAACCTTGTAGGTTCTCCAGTAGAACCACCCGAAGAATTATTATACCATTCTCGTTTCTTATAATCCTTTGATATGAGTTCCTTCTGGTTTTCTTGTAAAATTTCTTTCGTGAGTATTGGTATTTCATGAAATCTAGAAAAATCTATTTTTTCATTTTTAAATAAACCAATTTCATCAAAAATATTTGTATAGTATGGTACATTTTTATAAGAATGAAAAATCAAATTTTCGAGGTATTTTTTTTGAAATTTTAATAAATCATTCACATTTTCTATTTGTTTAATTTCCCGGTACTCCCTATTAACATCATTTTCATTTCCTTTTAATTGTAATATTAAATTTCGTATCTGTTTTTTCATTTTTCTTATCTCTACATCTTTTTTATTATATATTTTCTTTTCTCATCCAATTATATTACTCTATACTCATTTAGCTGAGAAAGATTATTATTGATAACACACTCGTTACGCCCATTTCTTTAAGATATTTAATTCTAGAATAATAAGATATAGCTGTGGAGTGAATCCCTTAAAAAATAGATGATCATTATTATCAGGTATTTGTAAGTCGGGTAAAATAATAGCAATGACCTTTTTCTAAATACAAAAACACATCTCCTTGGATTTCTCCTATAAAATTCCCACTTTCATCATGTAATATCCATCGATTTCCATCATTACCTGGGGGAGTAAAAAGAACATTATGATTAAATTGACATAGAGTGAGATTAATTGTATAATTTTCTCTATTATTTCTTTCGACAATAAAATTATTTCTATCTATTTTATATTCAATTGCCTGTGTATGGTTTATGTTAATTAATTCGTGTTCTTGATAGATCCAATCAATCCATTCTTGCCATAAATAAAGATCATTAAGATGACTTGTATCATTGAGAATGCTGGGATGTCCCCTCATAAATATTATCTCTTTACCGGGAGAATAATCCATAAATAACTGTTGTGCTTCTTCAAGAGTTTTACATGGATTATTTTCAGAAGGAAATCCAAACTTTGGGTCACATGATTCTCCTATGTATTCTATAGCCGGAGACGTGCCATCTGGAAATTCCCCCTCCGAATTTAGTCCCGTAAATCCTTCAGCATAAACAGTCCAATATGTGTCACTAAAACGCTTTAAAGCGAGACTGATATTATAGTTCCCAGTAGAACCACGCCCTAGCCAAAAATTTGGTTTAATATGGTAATTATTATACCAATTCCAAAGGGTATAATTCACTATCTTATAAGCAAAACTTAAATTGGCATGCCCTAAATCATCCGAATGATTCCACCCATGGCATGCTGGAGAGATATAGCTTCTGTTGAAAAATTCTAAGCTTAAATTAATATGATTTTGTAAAAATCCTGGATGTAACAGAGCAAATTCATTCACAACAGAATAATTTCTTAGCTCATTACTATAATATTCACTAATCCAAGGTGGTATAAAAGGACACAGTATATTCACATGACCTCCGTAGTTATGTATTTGTTGAGAAAGACCACCAAACCCCTTGTGGGGAGGATAGTCCTCGAAATGTATCCAATAATCATCAAATGTCCAAATGATTTTCTCTATAGTAAAGTATTTTCTAATAGGACTATCAGGTGCATCCGGTGCTAATGATTCACCCGAAGTTATATCATTATTATTACTTTCGTTAGTGTTCTTATTTATTGTGTTAGTACATCCACTTAATATTCCTAAACAAACCATCATTATTGTAATTAACAGTATTGTCAGTTTTTTCATAACTTCACTTACCGCATCTAAAGTATAATTTAATTTATCATAAATGTTTCGCCAAATTTATAGAGTGAGATAAGGGCTGCGCCCTTATAACTTCCCATTCCGCCTCGTTTCATCGGCAAACCCTTCGCTCTTGCCGCATCCTCACTCGGCGACGAACCCAGGCAGTCGTTGCTGCCGATCATCAACAACAACTACATTATGATGATGTTGTTGATCTCTGCAATAATTATTGGATTGTTCCAAGTTAATCAATCCTGTTGATTGATGGTGTTCGTACCCCCTCCAGAATCCCCCTCGGAAACCGATGTAGTCTGCAAAATTGACGGATTGAACGAAAGATTGAGCTCGAAGCCCTTCACCGGTCGTTCTGGCGAACAATCAACGGTGACTACGACACCCTTTCCCCAGTGGACACGGTTTGTGACTCGCAGGATTGATGCGAACGACCAGGGGATTACTCGCCCTAAAGAAAATTACTAGTGATGAAAATAATTACAAACAGGCAATAACAAAGGTCATCGACAAGGGTAAGTAACCTCCTTGTGCTCTTTTCAACTTATTTCATTTCCTCATATTTCAACAACTACTATGATTATCCATAATTATTTGAAACAAATGCGATGTCAAGGACTTCGATGTCACCGTTATTATCCACATCCTCTCGGATCCACCCAGGATCGCCTGTTTCACCGTACTGATTCGACACCAGCACTAAATCAAGAATCGTTACGACACCATCATAGTCAATATCCCAATTCGGTGCTAACGAGAATGTATAGCTCGATGAAAGTGCAACGTTATTACTGGTATCGGTCGCCTGGATACGATAACCATAATTCCCCCCCTGGTGGAGACTTTGATTCGCGTAGTAAGTCGTTGTACCGGTTTTTTTGATCATGGGAACGTTCGTGGTCGATTGATCCGGATTTGTAAACTTTAAAAGAACAATGGATACCCCAACATTATCGGTCACCACGCACGTAAAATTTTCCCAGCCATACCCCGCCAGGGTATCAATTGGACTGGAGGTCACAACACCCACCTGAGAAATCACGGGTGCGGTCGAATCCCCTGAATCTTGCCCGTCGTATTCATATGCACCAATATCGTACCCCTCGAAAACAGGTCTTGCTATACCATCACGATCAAATCCAGTTTTATATGTTGAGGTTGCAGCGTCTATCGCTGGTGATGTCTGTTTAAGATGGAAATCATATGTTGCTAAAGAAACAAACTCAGGGTTAACTCGTACTGCTGTGGCCTCGAACTTGTTTGTCCCGTCAACAAACTGAGTGTTTGATTCTTTGCTCGTATGATAATATAAATTATTTTCACGAGTAAGCTCAGAGTCAGTTGAATATGTATGATGAGCGGAAATTTGATAACCGTTTGCTCCGCCGGCTATTAAGATGTTATTTGCTACAATAAAATCATGCATATATCCAGGCATAAGATGGATACGCAGACAGTATCCTGGTCCACTTGCTCTATATAGTGTATTAAATTTGACAGTAATATTATATTGATGATTTGTTGGATAGCTATTCCCTAAATCTATGCAATTCACTGAATTGACCCCAGTAATGTTGATGACATTATTCACTATCGTTACATTATCGACCGATCCTCCAGGGTATTCACTACATAAAGAAATCCCATTATAACCTCCCCATATCATATTATTCGATATAGTTACATTACTCACTGCTGACACTACACCATCGAAATAAATCGCAGTTGAATTAACACCCGTATTATTTAGTCTATTATGATCAATAAGAACATTTTCTGAATTGTTAGCGACATCAATCAATATCTTATGGCATTTTTCCATATAATTATACTGAAACTTTACGTTCTTACAACTATAAAATGTTACACTTTCATGCCATGAAGACGGTCCATATGTCTCAATCTCAGAAAAAGAACAATTATTCACATCGATATCACATATTTGAGGAGAACTACGCTGCTGCCACATGTTAATTGCTCTATACCATATATTATAAAAATTACAATTAGTAATGGTTATATTGTTAGATGGACTTGAAACACTATAAAGAGTTGCTATTCCCTCCGCAGACGAGTTCTCTATCGCAATATTTTGTATTGTGATATACTTCCGCCCAACGGTTCCACTCCCACTCCATAGAGATATCAAACCATATCCCGCTGATAATGATATACCAGTCCCATCTATGACAACACGTTCATTATTGTAATTCGTGAGTGTTATCGGGTTCCCTGCTGCTCCGCTTGCTACCATAAATATTTGTTCAATGTAATTTCCACCACGAACATAGACCGTATCTCCTGCAACAGCTACATTAACTCCTTTCTGAATGGTTTTGAACGGATGGGTAATATCACCAGCTGCAGCATCATTCCCCGTTGTCGCAACATACCAGGTAGAAGGAGCAGCCTTAACAACAGGCATGAAGGTCGGAATCAGACTAATACACAATATTAAAACAAGCAACCATGTTAATTTCTTCATTTTTAGCCGACCTCAAAATAATATTCCTTATGATTCCTATATCGGTATACCTCAAAATGCTGTTCACTCCAAATACTATTGTTAAAAGTAATATAACCCGATGAATCAGAGGTTGTGTTATTTTTCGGTGAACCTCCTCGTCTAACCTGATATCGAGTGGTTGACTCAAAATCATCGATGTTAAACGTCACCTGCCCCAAGGTTGTTGTCGCATAGAAATCCAGGATCTTTTCCTCATTTGTTGCACCATCAATGGTATTAGTGATATATACGAGCGTTATCGTACTACTATTGGGAGAAAACACATAGATATCAGTGATATTAAAGCCAATAGAGATAGAATCAACGATGATCGGGAATATTGTTGGATGTAAAGTACCGCTTTTATCAATCCTTCTTTGCATTTCCTCAACCATCTCTCAAGTTATGATACTACCTACCATGAAAGAGTTTGTCATTCAATATATTTAAAGATTCCTTGGAAGAACGCCAAAAAGGAAAAAATCCCTCTCTGACGTGCATCTCCTGGAATCATGATCCCTCACTAAGGAGAACCACCCAAGCATATAAATATTTTTTCTCTAATACTATTCGCAGAAAAAACACAAATTCTGAAAATTCTAGATCTTAAGCCAAAAGAATATCTTCTTGGGACAATTCATTGCCAATCAAATACCGATAACCCTGAAAACCTCGCTCATATCTTCACGGTACTCTCTGAAATCGAAGAAAAAATCGTATTTCCCATCCACCCGAGAACTAAGAAAGGTATAAGCATGTATGGATTGAAGAAAAAAATTTGAAAAAATATTATTCTAACAAAATCGGTTAGTTATTTTGAGTTCCCCTAGCCTGAAAAAAATACAAAAAAAATTTTAACGGATTGAGGAGGGATTCAAAAAGAAACCTACCTCCTTAAAGTTTCCTGTATTACTATACGGGAAAATACCGAATAGATAGAAACAATTGATGACGGTTGGAATATCCTTGTCGAATCCTATAAGGAAAAAATCAAGAGCGCGGTTCGTATCTTTCAACCATCACGTTCTCAACGAAACATCTTTGGCGATGATCCTGCAAGCGAAAAGATAGTAAAGATATTAGAAAAACATTTTACATGATAAAAAGACCGATTTCTTCGGTAAAAAACCATAAGTAGGGGTTTTCTAATTGAGGATACCATGTTGAAGATTGGCGTCATCGGACTGGGCTCCATGGGGAAGAACCACACAAGAGTGTGTTCGGAACTTGAAACCGTCGAGCTGGTAGGCGTCGCAGATATCAACAAAACCACAGCGAAAACGATTGCAGAACGATTTGACACCAAAGCTTTTTTCAACTACAAAGACATGATTTCGGAGATCGACTGCGCGTTGATAGCGACTCCGACAGTCACACACCATGCGATAGCTATGGATTTACTCAACAGCGGAAAACACGTCTTAGTAGAAAAACCAATCACAGAAAACACTAACAAGGCTGACGAGTTAGTGAAAAAATCCAAAAAAGCCGGGTTAATCCTTGCGGTCGGTCACATCGAGCGGCATAACCCTGTCGTGAAATTCGTAAAAGATACCTTGGCGAGTGGCAAATTCGGTGAGTTGATTTCTCTTGCATCAAAGCGCGTCAGTAATTTCCCTGGGAGAATCAAGGATATTGGTGTGATTTTTGACTTCGGTATTCATGACATTGATATTATGCGGTACTTAGCTGGTGACGTGCGGTCCGTGTATGCACGAGCGGGGAACTTCAACAAGAATATTTCCAATGAGGATCATGCGAATATTGTCTTAAATTTTGATAACGACATCTGTGGTGTCGTGGAAGTAAATTGGCTGACTCCATTGAAAATACGCAAGCTCTTTTTGACATGCTCTGAACAGTTTGTTGAAGTGGATTACATCGATCAGTCGGTAAATATCTCCGCTTCTTCGTTTAAACAAATAGATGAAATGAATTTATTTAACGTTCCAATTCAATATAATCTCAATCACATATCTCTCGAGAAAAGAGAGCCGTTACGTAATGAAATCATTGATTTTATTCAGGCGATTGAACACGCGAAGAAACCATTAGTGACCGGCGAGGATGGACTGCTCACATTGAAGATCGCTGAAGCTGCATCACAATCTTATAAAACAGGAAAAGAGGTGAAAATTTCATGATTCATGAATCAGCGTATGTTGAGGAGGATGTGCAGCTCGGGGAAGGAACCCAGATTTGGCATTTCGCACATGTTCGCAAAGGAGCAAAACTAGGGAAAAACTGCAACATCGGAAAAGATGTGTTTATCGACATGAACGTTCAAATAGGTGATAACTGTAAGATACAAAATTTTGCGAGTCTCTATCACGGATTAATCGTTGGAAACGACGTGTTCATCGGCCCTCATGTATGTTTCACCAACGACCTCTACCCACGAGCCCTCATCTGGAATGACGAGCGTGTCGCAAAAACCATTATACACGATGGTGCATCAATTGGAGCAAACTCAACGATCATCGCCGGTATCACCATTGGAACATATGCGATGATCGGCGCAGGTTCAGTCGTCACAAAAGATGTTCCCGACCATGCGTTGGTTTTTGGAAACCCTGCGCGAGTGAAAGGATTCGTCTGCGAATGTAGCGCAAAACTCACTAAGAAAGGGATAAAAAAGAATACCGTGATTTTATCATGTCCTCAGTGTAAAAAAGAAATTACCATTGACGAAAAGATATACAAGAAGTGCGAAGCATGATACCAATCGCAAAACCGTTAATAGGGGACGAAGAGAAAGCCGCGGTAGGCCGGGTTCTTGACTCCGGGATGATTGCCGCTGGTCCGAGAACCGAAGAGTTTGAAAAAAAATTTGCTGAATATGTCGGAACAAAATATGCGGTTGCAACAACTTCAGGAACCACTGCATTACATCTCGGGTTGCTTGCCCTGGGTATCAAGAAAGGAGATGAGGTGATTGTCCCTACGTTTTCTTTTATCGCGACCGCAAACGCTCCCTTGTTTTGCAACGCTGTCCCTGTGTTTTGTGATGTCGACCCTCGTACGTTCAATATCGATCCAAACAAACTGGAAAAATTAATCACAAAAAAAACAAAAGCGATCATGCCTGTGCACTTGTACGGGCAAGCCGCTGACATGAACCCCATTCTAGAAATTGCACAGAAACACGGTATTCATGTGATTGGTGATGCATGTCAGGCTCATGGAGCAACCTATGAGGGGAAAATGGTTGGTTCATTTGATGATCTTGAGTGTTTTTCGTTTTACCCAACAAAAAACATGACCACAAGTGAAGGTGGTATGGTAACGACGAATAACCAGGAATTTGCGGAAAAAATCAGTTCATTACGCAACCATGGACGAGAAAAAACCAAGTGGGGATACGAACATGGGTGTTTAGGATACAATTATCGGATGACCGATATTGCTGCTGCGATTGGTTTGGAGCAGTTGAAGAAACTCCCGCGGTTTAATGAGAAACGACGAACAAACGCCAAATACCTTGACAGTCATCTTACTGGTGTGGAAACGCCGTATGTTCTCCCGAATGCACAGCATTGCTATCATCAATATACGATTAAAAGTAAGAACCGTAACGCGTTTACACAACATCTCAAGGAGAATGGCGTTGGCTTCGGGATCTACTATCCGCAGCCATTACATTTCTACAAACATCTGAAGAAATATGCGCATAATGATTTGAAGGTATCCGAGATGGTGTCACAACAGGTTGTTTCGCTTCCTGTTCATCCTGCGTTGTCACAGCAAGATTTTGAAACCATTGTTCGCGTCGTAAACGAAGCATTTCATGCATAATGAGAAGAGTATGAAAAAATGAAGATAGCGGTAGTAGGGTTGGGTAACGCTGGATTACCCCTTGCATGCGTCATCGCAGACGCTGGATATCCTGTGATCGGCGTTGACATTGATGAAAAGAAATGCACACAGATAAACACGAGTATCAACCCGATTCCTGAAGAACCCCAACTGGGTGAACTGATTAAAAAACACGGTGGGAAACTACTTGTCGCCACCCCAAAGTATCAGGATGCACGAAACTGCGACGTCTATATCGTGATTGTTCCATTGCTTATTGATGATCGCCATCAACCTGATTTCAAGATTTTAGAAGACGCGTTTCGCAACGTGGGAAAACTGTTGAAAAAAGGAGACTGCGTGGTATTGGAAACAACGGTTCCACCGATGACAACCGAGAAACGCGTCAAGCAATGGCTTGAAGAAGAAAGCGAGTTGAATCTCGGTAAGTTTTTCCTTGCCCATTCTCCGGAACGCATCATGACCGGGTTCAGTATCTCTCGGTTACGGGAGTTCCCGAAGATTGTAGGCGGGGTAGATCAGCAGAGTGGAAAAAAAGCCTATAATATCTACAAAAAATTTATTCCGAATCTGTCTCTTGTTTCTTCTGCACGCATCGCTGAGTTTGTGAAGGTTATCGAAGGTTGCTATCGATTTACCAATATCGCGCTCGCGAACGAATTATTTAAGATAGCAGAAGAACTCGATATTGATTTTTACGAAGCCCGCACGTACGCGAATCACAAATATTGTCAGATCCATATGGCTTCCACCGGTGTTGGTGGGCATTGTATACCAGTATACCCCTGGTTTTTGATGAACGAAATGGAAGCAAAGAAAAAACCAGATCTATCCCTGATTTTACGGACATCTCATATGATCAACGATGGCATGATCGAGTTTTGGGCACAGCACATTGTCGCTGAGTGTATGAAGATACAGAAACCTCTCAATACCGTAAAAATCTGTGTGAAAGGAATTACGTATCGTGAAGGTGTAAAAAGCCTGTATTACAGTAGAAATCTTGCCTTAGTGAAACTATTAAAGAAGAAAGGTCTTGATGTCTACGTCTTTGACCCACTCTTTAGTAGGCGAGAAATTGAGGCAATGGGACTGAAGGCTTCTTCTCCTAACGAAGCAGACATTGTTTTTGATCCTTTTACATTGAATATCATTCAACAGAAAAAGAAAAAATAGCGGTAAGAGAAGTTCACGACGTTTTTATTATTCCTTTCAAAAAGAGATACAACCTGATAGAAATCCTATTCATTTTCTCACCGTTCGTTCGCAGAAAAAAAATTGTTTTACTCCAACTCTATTGCATTTTAGCCAAAACAAAGGCAGTAGTACCATTAAAAGTCAAGGTTAAATGACTATCATTATCGGAAAATGCATATCCATAACATTCTGAATAAGAACTAGGTGACTCAGGCGATACCTCAATTGATGAGAGACAGAGGTTATCGGTCTTTACTTCGTAATTGAACCAAGATGTTGAATTAATAGTATTACCCTCAAACACCTGGGTTACTGAATATTTTACTGTCCCATTCGTATAAAACGTCCATGTTTCATTGTCGGGAGATGTGCCTACATTTTGCCAGCTTCCAATAAATCCACTGTTGATTGGGGTTTGCGTCCCGTCATCTCTGGTCTTCTCTTGGCACCCACTGAGAATAACTATAACAAGCACCATTGTCAAGAAAACACCCACCACACATCGTTTCATAGTTCGCTCCAAAGCTGTGATTGTAACACCGGATAGCTTAAAAAACCATCAGGCACGTCTCCACATAAGAAAAACGAAGAACGGGAGAACAAACGATTTCATCACCTCATCTTCCTGACATGGAGGGCTGATATCTGTATTTATCAGGAACATTCTTGATTTCTAGGAGTGTACTATCTTTCGCAAATACACCACTTCAAAAATCATGTCCACCATGTTCGTATCCTCTTTGAAATCAAAAGAAACGGAACTCTCAGAGAAAATTATGGGGTTGTCTAAAAAGTATTTTTTACTAAATTGTAATTGCATTACGTAAACTCTGGTAGCCGTTTGTTCCTCGTTTTTGTTCAACTTTTGTTTGAAAGTTGTTTTCTGTTGGCTTATTTGTCGTTAA